>LFIK01001256.1_pt1 | contig 19950 bp, 25 predicted proteins | sample 643401 | NCBI WGS metagenome assembly LFIK01 (sample SAMN03777447, study PRJNA286221) | soda lake metagenome | biome: soda lake; feature: Kulunda steppe; material: water; isolation source: sample T5-Br brine of Lake Tanatar-5 | place: Russia: Kulunda steppe | collected 2010-07
ATGCGCAGCACAGTTGAGGGAATGGTTTTCTGGGTATTGTTCTTCTAATTCTTCAAAGGACATTGCTGAGCTTGTGACAGAGTTAAGATGAGATTTTAGGCATTTAATTGTGTTCAATTGCTTGGTGTGCTTCTGTCTCTTTTTACTTGTAGGGCGGTTTATGTAGTGCTGGCCCGTATTTGTGCCAGCCGAAGTTGTATTGCATACCTCTAGAGCCACTTTGAGGACAGCTCAACTGAAGCCAATCAGAGCTGCAACCAAAAACAACTAAGTACTTCTTAGTTTAAAGTTTAGACCGTATTGAAAACAAGCAAGGTGCTGTTCGGAGACCTTAGGCACGGCAATTCAGGCACGCATGCACGAATAAAGCAAGTCCTTCAGTGTCTGGTTGGCTAATAATGTATCTAAGCTTGCTTGGGCCATTAAAGAAGGTGCAGGAGCAGTGATGACGCTTGACGCGCCTCGGTAGTTCTGCCAAGAGAAGACATCATGATAGCTGGTGCATCCTTCGCGCAATTTCAAATGGCCCTTTGTGGCTGCATGCCACCAGAGTGATCCCTGCTGACGCAGTCTTCCTCTTCCTTTCTCTTTTGGTGGCGGTAACATCATGTTACAAAGTGATGGTTGCTAAACTTGCAGATTGGAGATAGGTAGGCAGGAAGCTAGCAAGCACGCCATCCCCAGCTGCCTGTCCTTGAGGTTCTCAACTAACTGAGGGTGCAGAGACCTCACCATTAAACAAAGATAAGGCATGGCTACTAGTGCTCAGATGCAAATGCCTGACCTCCATGAGAAACATGGGAGCACAGCTCAGGTGTGATCATAATGTATAAATATCTGAATCTGACCAGGCTGGCAGTTACCTTTAACATGTACTTCAAGTTGTCGGCATGCGAAGGCATAGTTTCAGGCAAGTAAGCTGAGCCCTCAGGCTGCACCTGCCGAACACAAGCAAGCCCCTGCGGACAACTATCCTTGACTTAAGTCCACAGATTTAAGGGATTGCAATTTCTACTTTGAAATTTCAAATATTTTCTAAAATTTCACTTTCATATCTCGTTGATGATGAAAGACTCTTGGTTTGCATTGATACCATGCCTACCTCATAATTAATGCCAGCAGGGGGATCTTTGAGGGCAGCCATCTCATGAGAAATAGCTACAGCAACAGAAATGGCCAAGCCAGCAAGGAGATCTCCAAGGGCAAGGACGACCTTTTATTTCCAAGATCTTAGATCTCGATAATTGGTCAGAAAAGGTAGGCATACTCGTCGCTCTCCTCGTCCCCAAATCCGTCCCCTTCTTCTTCTCCCTCTCCCTCCTCTCCCTCCTCCACTTCATCCTCCTCCTGATCTGTTGCCTCCTCGGTCGGCTGCTGGCCCGAGGACTGTGCAAAAAAAGGGGCACTTGGCAGCCCGCCATGCAGCTGGATACCTTCATCTTCCAAGATGTTGTACTCGTCCTGTGCAGCAGATGCAAGCACGCAGCACCAAAGTCACAAGCACTCCGACACCCTGAGCTCATCAAAACGCCACACAGTAGGCGTGTCTGCAGGCGCGTGCGCCACAGCAGTGGTTAAGGCAGACATGCGCTTAAGTATGTGGGTCCGTCCCAAAGCATACTGGCAGAAGAAAGCCTTGCAGTCAGGTTGTAGAACATGCTTAGAACTCCTCCTCCGAAGAGCGTCCATTGACATGTTTGATAAACAGAGCATGGAGCACAGTGAATATACTGTGCATGGACCTGTTTATTTGAGGCATCCAATGGAAGCAGGACTACCCTGTTGGTAATGAAGCCTCACAAACTAAGAGCGTGCTAGAGGGGCAGATTTTTGTTATTGTCTTCAAGCACAGGCGCGTTGAACAGCCCCATGTCCTGGTGAGCAGTGCAACAAAGCCTTTGTGGTAAACATCAAAGGTAGAGTCCATCCCAACCTCTGCAACCCTTCTTCGTTTCTTGGTAGCACTAATGATTGGACTATCTTCACGCAGGCAAGGTCACCCACTCCCCTCCCCAAACAACAGTCCGAACTCGTAGAGCATTGCATCCCACCGGAGTGTTCAAGCCCTCAGAGGCACACTGGAGAACAAAGCACGTAGGTGGTTGTGCATCCCTGCCCGTCATGCACACACACATTCTTGCTGCCAAGTGCACTCACTTGCAGCGCCCCTGCGTCCGCGCCCGACTCCATCCGTGTCATGAGCTGCTGCAGCAGCGCGTGCCCTGGGCCAGCCTCAGGCACGGCTGCCCCGCCTGCTGTTTCAAGCGCCATGCTGCCTGCTGCGGCTGCGGAGGCTGCCACGTCAGTAAGGCCCACACCCGAGGGCCCTGGCTGCTCCTGAGGGGCACCGAGCTTCTCATGCGGCCCAGCCACTGCTGCGGCCGCCCCACCAAGTACATCACCCGCCGCGGCTGGCATGGCTGCAGCCCCAGCAGAGATCTGCAGCGCCGCCATGCCTGCAGTGGCCGCCTCGCCCCCCCCTGATCCCCCCTCCCCTTGCTGCTGCTGCTGCTGCTGCTGCTGCTGCTGCTGCTGCTGCTGCTGCTTCTTTCTGCGGCCCGGCGTCTTGCCCGCCTGGCCCACAGCGGCAGACGTGGCGCGGTCGGTGGCCTGCTGCTGGTCGATGAGCGCCTGAAAGCGGCCAGCCACAGCAGCCTGCACACGCAGGCAGCAGCGGCGGCGGCAGTAGGATGCACCAGTCTCCCTTAAGCGGATGGCGCTTGCATCTCCCACCAGGCCTGTGGGCCCAGACCAGCTGAGCCAGCTGGACAACCAACCGAGTCAGCTGGACAAGCAACAGAGCCAGCTAGGCCAACTGAGCTAGATGGGCCAATCGAGCCAGCTGGACCAATTGGAATTTTGCGGATCACACCCTGCAGGCTTTATTGAGATCAAGGCAGGAGCATCATTTAAGCAAGCCCACGTCAGCGGGCTGCACGCACCTAACAAAGCATGCACGCACAACCTGAAAAGGCAAGCGCGTGCGAGAGCAAGCACACAAACACATACACACCTGCTACAGGCTTTTCAGGCGCCTGATGTGAACAGAGCGAAGCACACACCCATGAGATGCAACGACAAGGGAGCATGCACGCACCTGCACAGCAGCATGGCTGGCTTGCGTGAACCACCCATACGCCTCTGTGCAGCGGTCACTGTTTGGGCTACTGCCTGCAATCAGCACTCAAAGCACAAGAAGCGTGTGTGGCATACCTGCAAGCACGAAGCGTGTGTAGCAATAGCATGCAACACACGCGCAAGGTGCGTGGCAAAAGCACGCGACGCAAGCACAAGGTGTGGGGCATGTTGTGCACGCAGGGCGATGCTTGTGACACGACATACACTGCCAGCAGAGGGCGCAGTGCAGCACAGTGCGCTGAAGCTGGGCGGCCTAGAAACAGGCAGATTGAATATTGGCATGGGAGCAGGCAAATGCGTGCCAGGGGCCCACAAGGTACAGGCAGAATGGATTTTGGCAAGTAGGAAGGCAAATGTGTGCCAGGGGCCCACTCCCTCATAAACACTTTGCTACATGACTGATGAGGGCAGCGAGCCCCACTAGGCATGCTTTGTTCATGGAGGCATGGACCTGCTATGCTAGGACACAGTCAGATCGATGACAAGCTCCTTGTCCAAGGAGCATTTGCAAGTCAACAAATCCCGATCTGTCCTGCATCTGCCCACCTTGCTCTCTGGCCTGCTGGCTGCCATGCGCTACGCTGTCTGCAGCTTCTTGCAGCAAGCCTTTCACAGTCTCGTCCTCGAGATCACACATTTGCAGAAGCACAGTCCGCACAGTGGGAAGCATTTCAAACCTGCGCCGCAAAGGCACTGCCAGAAGGTGAAGCTGGTCTTGTGAGTGCTGAACCAAGTGCCACATGAGATTACCCAGTGTATGTGTATGGCATGCACAAAATCGCATTCCCCCCTTAGACCACAAAGACTTCCATCATTAAGGACACCCACACTGCAGTTTGGCTGCTTTGCAGAGGAAGTTTCCTTGCAGCAGTGCAACGTCCTTGGGCACAGGTATGTGTGGAGAGCATACTGTCCTTCATGGTCAGCTACACCAAAACTGCAGCCCTGCCCATGATTTGCTTGCAAGCAGTCCTTTGCTGCGGCTGCCTCTGCTCGCAGACCATCGACCAATAAACAGGGAGGATGAAAGTCTGCAAGGGGCTAGCCTTACTGAGTGCCTGCATGTCTGCAGAGCCGCCCTTCGTGTATTATGGGGTAAAAGGCAGTCACAGCTTTTAAATTCGAGCGCAACGTCGACACACAAAACGCCGATGCAGTCCAAAGGTATTTTAAAGCTTGCCTGGAGCGGGCATATGCGTGCACAAATAAGGCAGTGGATTTAATTGGATCTCAGGGCAAGACGAGGAAGGGAGCCTACACACCCGGAGAGAATGCAGCACACCTGCACATAGCTTGCAAAGAGTAGGTGGGACAGGTGGAATGCGGCGCCTTGGCAGGGCGTAGGGCGCTGACTTGTTGTTGTTGCTGCTGCTGCTGCTGCTGCTGCTGCTGCTGCTTGGCGATTGCCTGCTTGCCTTGCTTGGCTGCTTTCACCATTTCATCAGCCATCCGGGAGTACCTGGAGAGACGTACCAAACAAGCCCTTGCTCAGAGCCCGCAGTGTCAGGGCAGTGCGTCTCAGAGCCTGCATTGCCTCAGGGCCCGCATTGTCTTAGGGCCCGGATTTTGTCAGGGCAGTGTGTCTCAGAGCCCGCATTGTGTCAGGACCTGCTTTGTCTCAGGGCAGTGTGTGGTCTTCTATGTGCTTGGATCAGAAATTGCAGTGTGGCCTTGTTCAGCACATGTGATCTCTCTTGTAGCATCAACAAGCGCCCTTGGGTGCAGTTGGAGCAACAGAAGCAACGCTCCCAACTCACCATTGAGCTGGAACGGAGTATGTAACTGCCTGGTATGCCCTGCTGTTGGAGTCTGACCGGGGGTCATAGCCGCGGCGGACCAGCAGGCCCCGCCATGGTCCTTCACGTGTGTACGAGTTGAAATTGGTGCTCATGTGCATGCAGGCCAATAGGCCACACTATGGTTTGTAAATATGCATGTGGGTGAACAGGCGCACACATGCATGCAGGCCACACCATGGTTTGTAAACATGCGTGTGAGTTGGGACAGGCACACACATGTTTGTATGCCAGCTGGCAACGCAATGGTCTTGCAAGCGTGCATGTGAGTGGACACTGGCACACATGCGCAGACAGACTCAAGCACTAAGAGGCCTGCAAATGGCTGGATGTGCTCAAAGGGTACTGCAGCAGTTGAGTCGCACTGGGACGCATGCACAGGCAGACTCAAGCGCTAAGAGGCGTGCAGATGGCTGGATGTGCTCAAAGGATACTGCAGCAGATGAGTCGCTGGCGGCTGTGAGAGACAGGAACGCAGGGAGGGACGTGCAGCAGGAGGGACAAGCAGCGCTTGGCGTGCGGCGTGGCGGCGTGCAGGCAACCCCTGCAGCTCTAAACCCAGCAGAGATTGGACTTGTGCTGAGGTGGAGTGCCCGAGCATGCAGGGCGTGCCTCAGTAGGGTGTGAACATGTCAGCAGGTGAGGTACCAACCGGTCTTGAAAGTGTAGCACAGCTGCGCCAGGGCGTTGTGCAGCTGAGGCAGCTGCAGCCGCTCCCGCAGGAGCTGCGCGCTCCAGATCGGCCGCTGCCGCAGCGCCTCCCACACCCGCTGCAGCACCGCCTGCTGCTGCCTCTGCAGCTGCTGCTCCCGCTCCCTCTGCTCCCGCTCCTGCTCCCCCTCCTGGTGCTGCTGCTGCTGCTGCTGCTGCTGCTGCTGCTGCCCACAAGCTGGGGCTGCTTCAGTGTCCATGGGCTGCAGGCTTTGTGGCTGGGGTGGTTGCTGGAGCTGGGTCACGAGTGCGGGTGCCAAGGAAGGGACTGACGAGGCGAAGAAGCTGATGGTGGGCGCTTCAGCCAGCTGCTGCTGCCTGGCAGCTGCGCACACCCATGCAGCCCACCGTATTCTTGCAGGGAATGTGTGTGTGTGTACGATATGCTAGTAGGCACTACAGCCAATAATGCTCACAGCACAACACAGGCATGGCTGCTGCGACGCCCATTTCAGCAGTCATGTGTACAGTGCTGGCAAGCCAGCTCCACCAAGCATGTCTTTGGTCGACGCCCTCCAAGGGCTATGCAGGCAAGCCAGCTCAACCTAGCACATCTTTGGTCGACGCCATCAAAGGGATATGCAGGCAAGCCAGCTCAACCTAGCAAGTCTTTGGTCCATGCCCTTTAAGGGCGGACTAAGGTGTACAGCGTCCATTAAGCACATCTCTACAGCACAAGCAGTCCGTGAGATGCACCAGCACACCAGTACGGCTACAAAAGGCTGCCTCAAGCTTAAGGGCTGTTTGATGGCTGATGCATTACACACCATGAATTGGGTAGACGGGGGTGGGAACATGTTCAGCAGCTTCCTTGACGTACATAGCTAGTACCAGGCAGTGCTTGGACAGACAGCACTCCTGGCAATCAGCTTTGACACCTCCACAAGCATCTACAGAGACAGCAAACACGCGCTCGTACCAAATGCACAGACACAAAAACAAACACCCATCCCCACCCCTTATCACCCAATAAGTCCATACCCACATCCGCCCACGCACCTGCACCCACACCCACACCCACCCACTTCAGGTGCTCAAGACATCCTGCAGCAACCCGCGGCGCGCGAGTCCGCATGCACGCCTGCAGCGCACCTTTACTGATGTGCTGTTGGTAGTTGTAGTCAAAGGGCTCGTCAGTCCTTGAGAACAGCGGGGGCAGGCACATGAGGGGCTCAGCCACGCCCGATGGCTCCGCCTTCCCTGGCAGGTTCACGGCAGGCGTGTCACCATAGCTGCGCGCGCTGCATGCATGCACACATGTAGCTCTGTGTCACTTGCAGCCCTGTGCCACTTGTATATTGTTCACATGTAGCCTGTTTCACATGTCACCCTGTGCCACTTTTATAGTGTACACATGTAGCTCTGTGCCACATGCACCCCTGTGCCACTTGTACATTGTACATGTAGCTCTGTGCCACATGCACCCCCGTGCCATTTGTACATTGTACATGTAGCTCTGTGTAACATGCACCCCTGTGCCACGTGTATATTGTACACATGTAGCCCTGTGCCACATGTAGCCCTGTGCCTCTGAAGCATGCATGCGCGTGTGCAACCGACATGGACCCGCGTCCATGGAGTGGGGTGCTGACACCAGGCATGTGCAAGCTATGAGGGGGTGCAACGGGTACACATTGCAGGCGTGCAAATGTGCACACGCACATGACACTGAGCACGCACAAAGAGGACGCATGGACACAAATGCACACATGTATCCGTCCACGCGCGCGCAAGTACCTGAAGGTTGTGTCCACAGGCAGATACTGGAAGTCTGCCAGACCATTAAAGCGGACAATTGCGTTGACTGTGCCCACCACCTTGATCGTGGGAGGTGCAGCAGCAGCAGCCTCTGCGGCCTCGGGGCTTGCATCAGGCTTAACTTTGGGCTTGCTCACCCGCAAGAGCAGAGACCTGTGTGCGTGCATGCGTGTGTGCATGTGTGTGTGTGCGTGTGTGTTTGCGTGTGTGTATGAGGGTGCAAGCGTTTCATGTGAGCGTGCTTGTGCATGCGTTGCGTGACTGTGCGCGCGAGTGTGTGCGTGCATGTGTGCGTGTGTGTTTGTGTGTGCGCATGCATGTGCGCACGCAAGTGCATGCGCGCATGCTAACAATTGTGTGAGCGTGTGGATGCGTGCACATGTTGATGGGCATGCATGTTCACACAATTGTAAAGCCACACACAGGTACACACATTTTATGTGTGTGTATGTGTGTGTGTGTGTCCTAAATCGTTGTTGGCTATTTCGCAAAAAGGACAGGAAAGACAAGTGCTACATGCACAAGGGCTGGTGTCTTGAAACAAGCATGCCCATGACAGGAATGCGCCTCCTGCTTTTGCTTTCACCTATGCAGCTAGAACGGCTATGCAAGACTACGGGCCATCATTGAGCATTATGCCTCCGCAGCTTGCATACAGAGTCTGCCGTTGCACAGAGCGCGAGCATAGAAAACAATACACATACAGACCAGCACATTAGGTTTGGGCCACAAGCAGCAAGCAGCAGATGCCACAGTTCAAGTGCACAAAACCTCCTAGGGATGGGCAAAGGCCACAAGTAGTTGCTGCGTGACACAGCTACCCAAGGGCAGCACCTGGTGCGTTGCTTGTCCCCAAAGATGGGATGCGCAAGGGGGTCATCAGGACGGAAGCTCAACCTGTGTTTTGATTGCATGGATACATTGGTTGCTTGGATTGAGCTTGCGGCTGCTGCAGTGGCATAGACACACAAGTTCCTCTGAATGGACCAGACCCAGTGCTTGCCTCCCTCTTGGCATGTACTGTATCATCACATTCTGGAGCAAAGCCATTTCAAATGCAAGGCACTAGGGTTTTGTGCTGCTGCAACAAAACAGTACAAGGCTGGTGTTCAGAAAACACAGCCACCTATGGGCAGGCCAGAAGCTCCTTACCTCCTTGACAAACAGGCCATAACGTGTGCGGACATGCTTTGTGCACGTGCTTTGTGCGTGTGTATGAAGAGCTAATAGACCAAGTACGGAACAATCCAGGCACGCTTGCGAGCGTAGCCTGAGCTTAATACATCCTTCAGACCTCTTGTGTGCATGAGCAGAAGCACACATTAGCTCTTCATACACACGCACACATGCACGCTCACACACGCACACACATACACACCGCACACACACACAACATCCGTATGCACGTATAAGCACAAACGCACATAGACGCGCGCACATGCGCAGCCACATGCGCTCGCGCATGTCCCTGTACTACTGGCAGCATGTGATAAAACGCCAGGTGCTGATAGCTCCAGAGCCCTGAAGCTTTACAAAAGCTACAATTGAACAGATTCAGATCTTACTCACTTAAGGAAGCCATTATCTCCCATGTCTGCGACAGCTTTTGGGCCGCCAAACTTGGACAGTGCTTTGTCTGCATTGCGCACGTATCCAGGGAATTCCACTGCAGTCAAGTGAGAGTTCCCAACTCTGGTGTTTATTGTGCCTTCAATGTACCCATGACCCCCTTGGGCCCTATGTAGAGCCTCGACCTCGTCCATCAACTCAATCAAACACGGACTTAGCGTGCATAATGCATGATTTAACTTATTACATAATGTCACAATGAAAATAGTGTGGCGATTCATCTCCGTCGATCTGAACGGCCTTCTCGATCGAGAACATCAAATACTGTCGAGTTTTTACTAGTTTGACGTGGTATCAGCATATGTAGGGACATCAATATGGGAGCAACAGGAAGATGTGCCACGTTCATTGCTCTCAGAATTGTCGATCAGGTCGACCTACAGACGTCTGTGGATAGGTGCTTTTGCAACAATGGTCCCAACATTGCACCTTAAATCACTCAAATGTTTCTTAACACTATGCTAAATGTTGCTCGAACTAGGAGGGGCCCGGCCCTTCCTCCTCTTCTCGCCCCCATTCAGGGGGCCACCATTGTGGCCTGTAAGTCTGTATTCTTGCTCCTGTCTCCTTTGTCAGCAGCCCAACCTCCCCTGCTTCTGCTTGCAAAGCAGGCTTGAGCTTGATGCTGACAAGGCCAAACCCGCCTACAGCAGCTCCACGCACGGTCCCAACTCGCTCGCCAGAGCCCTCTAGCACTACATCCTCTTCAGCTTTTGGCACTCCCGCTGCAGAGCAGGCATGTGAGTGTCGACACTTTGCATGTGGGGATGAATGATCAGGTCAGGCTCGCATCTTGATGCGGCATTGAAGTGGGGACGAAGGAACAGTCCCCTAAATTCTGCAGCTGACCCTGTGAGCCAAAGGGGTGATGCTTGAAGCACACTAACTCACACTCATGGGGAAATGCGCAGCAATATACGCCGCCTCAGGTCTGGCGTCATTCACTTATCATGTCATTGAAGCCAGGTCTATAGCAACAATGAAGCTCACCTGCTCCCTCTGCCAGGACTTTGAAGGGCATGCAGCGCCTGCGGATCACTCCTCGGTAGTGCGTAAAACTGTTTTTCTCCTGGCCTATGTAGCAACCTTTCGAGAAGCTGACCCCATGGAGGGCGTCCAGGTTGAACAGCAAGGGCTCTACTTTATCTGCATGCAAGGAGTAAGCCTGATTCAGGAGAGATTTGGCCGGGGCGCCTGAGAATTATCAAGGCAAGCTAAGCAGAGGCGTACAAACCCTGGGCACATCTTGCCGCCAGGCTAACTGCAAGCAAAGCTGGTACACCACACATACCACAAACACCACCACCAACAACAACGTTCCTCACCCCAACCTTGAATGGCCCATTGAAACACGTAAGCATGCAGGTGTGTGCACAAGCAGTTCTCATGCACGCATGCGCTGCTCACAGGGCTCTTCAGTTCTCACCAATGTCTGCGCACTGCACCAGTGCGCACCCGCCTGCAAGCAACTGCACCAGCGCCCACCCACCTGCAGGCAAATGCACCAGCGCGCACCCACCTCCGGGCAACTCCGTCTCACCCTCTGCCACGCCATGCATGTAGCGCCATGCTCGGTATTCAAGCTCTGTGCTTGGCATGGCCGCCTGCGGTGTGCTGGGCTCCAAGCTGGCAGGCAGCAGTGCACGCAGCCCCAGCAAGCCCGGAAGCCTTGGGTCCAAGTGCCAAGCGCCACCTGCAATGATGGTGTAGACAAGCACTCAGCTGGGACAGGGCACCGGTGAAAAAGTCCCTGCCAGAACAAAGCCTGCCCGTCACAACTCAGCCACCATGCCTGTCACCGCGGTTATGAGTCTCCCAACTGTGTTAGCCCGGCCAACTTGGCCATCTGTCAAACATGCAACTATAAATAGACCCAGGCAATAAGGAGCCAGCATACAGCACAGGAGGTACCCACTACAAAGTTGAGAAAACCCAGGCCGTCTTGTGCGTGCACCCACAGGGCCAGCAAGCACATTCTTTGGAAGAGAGCACAGCAGGCTGACTCTATCCTGAGGTCTCCAGACGATCATGGTGTTGGTGCAAGCTTTGGTCATTGAGGTAGCAAGCGCCCTCATCATCATGCTTTTACGGCGCGCACGTGCCATCCCGTGCATCATAAACACCATAATTATGGATCAGGGGCGTCAGTTCAGGTGCTGATCTATTTTTGCCTGGGTGGAGGCCGTAGATCTTGATCTCATGAATACCGTTGAGAGCGGCAGTGCTCTCAGCATTGGCAGCATTTCCTGTGACAGCAGCGCCAGTGTCTGTACCTATCGCCTGGGGCTCAGCAACAGGGGATCTTGAGGCGCCGGGTCCGAAGGCCACCCACACCACATACTGGTCCGACACATCTGCAATGGCGATGGGCCGTCTCAGTTTGTACCTATGCAGTTGACGCGCAGTGCAGCAGGAGGCACCGTTTCCATGTTGATCTGCCTTCTTGTTTCAAGCGATGATTGTCTTGTGGAGCCTCCAGGCAACCTTGTTGTGCTGATGCCTCCTTACAGGCAGGTGGCCCTGCTAGAGCTCACTGATCACTGATCACTGCCAGCAAGGTCCAAGCACAGGATCAGGTGCACCTGTTGCCAGCTTGGACGTCTCCATGCATGCTTGAGCACAAGGATACACTGCAACAGGCAGGTAGGAGTGAAGAGGGACCATACCTGGTGAGCCATTGTAGAGCACGCTGCTTCCCTTGGACATCAACCTCCATAAGGATACTAAATGGGCTGCCCGCTGCAAGGACGGGAAGAAGAATGCCCTTTCTACCATAATGCGTTGGTCACAGGACGTCACTGCCAACAGGAATGCAGCACAGGATGAGGATGGGAAAGCACCACAGGTGAGCAGAGCAGGATCTGCTCTGAGCCTGTCAGCAGACATGCACTTGATGCCCCGTGGGACAGTGCTGTAGGGTGGTTGTTAGTTGGTGCCAACCAGCCTGGTGAAGGCCTCTGCACTTTCCATAAGGCATCAAGTCGATGCCTGCCAGAACAGTCGTGTTTTCACAAATGCAGCACACTAATCATATCCTTTCTGGACCAGCCAGCCAACTGCCCAACCAGCCGGCTCTGTCCCGCACTGTACGTGCGTAGTAATCCCACAGTGTATCAGCCCATGCATTTCCCCCATGCATCAGTACAACGTCCTGATCCCTCTGTTGCTCTGCTGCAGCTGTGCTGTAAACCTTTGTCCCACTGCTCTTGATGTATGATGCTGCAACATTGGTGCGCACCTCGTTCGGTGTAAAAAATGGGGTCGTGCAAGAGCTTTCCTTTGGGATTCTGCATTGCTGCATAGATCGGGGAAGCACCTGTACCACAAGCAGCAACATGCTCCTATGGCTGATGTGGCAACCAAGAATGTGAGCACAAGTGAGGACTGCGGGACAACTGAGCACAAACAATTTTGCGATACAAGAGGGAGACCAGCACTTGTCTCCGTACAAAACAGGCACATTGATTTCAGCTGTACCCACCTGGCTCCTCGAGCTTGTGCACATCATTTGAAACCATGCCCTACAGTCAAGACATAATGCGATGGATCCCGGAACACAAAGCCAAGGGCTCGCTCAAACCATGTGCACACTCACTTGCAGAAACTGCGGGCCCTGGTCTCCCTCAATGCGAATCACAGCCCGGGAAGCTAGGTTTGTGATTTGATGGTGTCCAGCAGTTTCCCCTGCTGCTCCCGCTGTGCTAAAGCAGCGGGAGATGGCACGGCTCAAAAGGGCTGAGCTGAAGTTTTGCACATTTTGCTTCAGCATGGTCAGGGCTTGTGGGGTGTGTATAGTAGACATACAAACAGAGGGCTAAGCTGCAAAAAGCGTAATTCCTGGATACATCGTAGCTGCTTTAACTTCCCAAAAAAAATAAATGTTGATTTCTCGTTGTCATGTTCTCGTTGCCACATCGAGGAAGAAGGATGAGAACTTTTTCTTGCATCGCCCAGGCTTGCCTAGGGTGCTAGCTAGAAATTGCTCTGCATGCAAATCTAGGTCAAGGGCTGTAACACAGAGTGCCGCAGGAGAATTCCATTGGTTGCGGGATGTCACGAGGCGCAAGCCCGAGCCATTGAGCTTCCTGTACAAACACAACTTGGAGGCCAAGGCGCACATCTGCACTCTACCTGGTCTGGAGAGCCTCAAGCATCACCTGGAACAGCTCTCTGTGGAAGCAGTGGTGAGGCAGCTAGAGCACCAGCACCTCCTGCCGCCTGATCCCCTGCTGTCATCTGACCATGCCTGTCAGGCAGAGGACACAGGCATGGACCTGTATGGCGGCTTCTATTATGCATGCACCACCGATAGACGCCACCTGCGCTCTCCCGCTCAACATCCCGGCCCTCAGCCTGTTACCATCTTGGATGAGAAGGAGCGCAGCCAGGGTCGACCTGGGTATCACCTCCATGCCCTCGTCCCCAGCCCAGACTTCACCATGTTTGCATTCAGGTAAGCGCTAAGGCTCTGGATCACATTATTCCCCCCGCAAGCGTGCTTACACCGTGCAAGTTGTGGGGCATGCCCATCCCAAGCAAGCAGACATCGACAGAAGGCCCTGCATGACCTTGTGGGTGGCTTGTGTGGAACGTCTGGGTAAAGTGGTTGGCTCCTACCCATACCTTCACAAGCACGGCCTCCTTTCCTTTTGGGCGCACGCACTGCCCATGACGAGCGTGCTCTGTCTGTGCTACAACCTGGGGATCACATGCTGACCGCAGGGGCAAGCAAGTTCTGTCCCACTGTGCGCTTGTGTGCTCTCTTCGCTCAAGGGGCTGGCAGGGCGCGCCAGGCATGCTCACACTCGCGCCTTGCCTGCTCTTGCCCGTGTGCTCCCTTGCGTAGCGAGTGCGAAGACTGGGAGCCAGCTTCCGGCGCGAAGCACGCACAGTACACGCTGCACATCTGTGATGCGGCCAGCCTGCAGCCCGTGGTCCAGCCCATACCCTGCGTGCATGGCCCCTTGCTGTGGCTGCCGTGCGGCATGCGCCTGCACTACGTTGCTGGAAGGGGGGGGGACACGCTCATGGAGGTACGCTTGCCGCACCCGTCAAACAAGGCAACGGCTGCAGCAGCGGCGGCGCCGCCGCTGGCGCAGCCCGAGGCTGTGGTGCGCAGCCCAGAGCGCTTTGTGTTGGCATTTAGGCAGCTCCCCCTTGCGACCACGCGTGAGGTAGGGGTGGCAGGGCCACGCCTGCGAGGGGCTGGCGCAAGCAGCAGCGGCAACAGCAGGGGCAGCCACGGAGCCCACAGCCCACCCTGCCGCGTCCCTTTGCTGGAGGCGTTTGACTCCAACCGCCGAGCTCGTAGGGCTTGGGCCCTTGTGCCTTGTGGCCCTCCCCCCGCTCCACTGCCACCGCATGCCCTGCCCCCTTCCCCGCCCCCGCTCTCACACCACACGAGCGGAGTGCACTGTGCACCAACTGCTCCTGAAGTGCCCCCAGCCCCGAGCACCCACGTTTGGCAGCCGCTCATTCCCTCCCCTCGTCTTGGCGCAGCGCACGTGCTGCTACCATGCCCTACACGGCAAGGGCTGGTGATGTGGGCTTGGGACGCGTGGCAGCCAGGCGGCTCCCTAGAGTACTGCAGCCTGGAGGGCCTCGGCCCCGGCCGACCCCACAGCACACCTCCCGCTGCAGCAGCCCCCCCCATGCTGCAGCTGCCGCCATCGCCAGCAGCGCAACTGCTGCAGCAGCAGCAGCAGCAGCAGCAGCGGCGGCGGCAGCGGCAGCAGGGACAGGAGCCCTGCAACCCCACACACGCGCCTGCTGCCCTGACCACGCCCTTGCTCCCACATCGGCCGGGCTGGCACATCTGGGACGTGCAGCTCCTGCCGGCAGCTGCCCTCCCGTGCGCCCAGCATCTCCTGTTTCCCACAAGCAGCCTCGCGCTTGTGTCCTTGCAGCATAGCCACAGCCACAGCCAACGCCACAGCCATCGCCGCCAACGCTGCCGACCAGGGGTCCCAGGAGGGGGGGCCACCCTGGATGGTGGTGGAGCGCAGGCAGGGGAGGAGGCAGACAGGGGAGCAGCAGGCACTGGAGCAGCTACTGGAGGCGTGGAGGCCACCTCTCTGGCCCGGAAAGTTGCAGCCGCAGCGCGCGCGGCGGCGCCAGCTGAGGTGCAGCACCTGCGTTTTGAGCTGCATGCCCTACCGGCTGCGCATGCCATGTGCGAGCAACATCATCAGCATCATCATCATCATCAGCAGCAGCAGCAGCAGCAGTGGGCGGCGCAGTCGCCTGCAGCAGCAACAATGGAGCTGTTGGCTGCAGCGGAGGTGCGCGTGCCGCTGCCTTTTGCCCACTTCCGTTCCCCGGCCTTGCTGCCGCACGCCGCTGCAGGTGAGGTGCCCAACACCTGCTTGTGGGCGCTGCCCTTAGGGATGGACTTTCCTCCCATCTGTCCTTGACCTGCATCATGTGTAATTTGCGCGGCATGGACAGCTTTGTATGCCAAGGGGCTGCTTGCCAAGGGGCTTTGCTCTGGATGCCCGCGTGTGGCCCCGGTTGTGCGCCAGGCAGCAGCGGGCAGCTCTCAGTATGTGGGCAAGCAATGCGTATGCGAACGCTTGAGATGGGTCTCTTAACTCGCAGCCTTCCTCCAAGCATAAGAGACTGCATGTAGTACCAATGATGGTTGGCAAGCACCATGGCGATGAACGGGCACATGCCCCTGTGCTGTCACGAGTAAGTTTGGTGGACCTGTTGCAGCTTGTGCCCGCGTGAACCGCAGGGTATGTTGCAGCTTGTGCCGCGTGAACCGCAGGGTATGTTGCAGCTTGTGCCCGCGTGAACCGCAGGGTATGGCCCCCTTATGCCGGGGCTCTCATTCTCCGTGCATTCTTCCTGCGCACGGCAAGGCTTGACTTGCACAATGCTGAAATTGCCAGACAAGAGCACCTTAGCAGGAGCCTGCAATGTCTGCAACTTGAGCAAAGGAGGATAAACGGCCCTAAGTTATAGACACCTGGACACGGCTATCCAGGCATCCCAGAAGGAGCTCTGTCAGGAGGAGGAGCTCGCTCCAAGGCCCCTGCTGTCTGTGCTGCCCCACCCACGCAGGCTTACATGCAGGCACCCGGGTTGCTGCACAACTGGCGGTGCAGTTTAGTAGCCTTGGCCTGCCCCTGCACAGCATACAGCTCAACCTGCTGGCGCCACAACAGGTCCCGCCGCCAGCGTCAAATCCAACAACACCAGCATCATCACCACCACCATCAGCAGCAACAGTAGGAGTGCCAGGGGATGTCACAGTTCCAAGGCCTCTCAGCCAGGGTGATCCGCAGCTGCCTGGGCGTAGCGCACAGCTCCCCAGTGAGCCGTGCAGCTCCGCGCCTGTCCACCAGCTGCCCGCCAGCTCCATCAAGCATGACCAGCTTTGGGCAATGTCTGGAGGTAGGGGTGGGGATGTGTCTGCTCTGTCTGCCAGGTGGGAGCACTGGGGCAGAGGGAGGGCTGCCCCGCGCACATGATGCTCTTTAAGAACGCGAGCAAGACGCAAAAAGCAGGCGGTATGGAGATAGTTTGTGCTGTCCATATGGAAGAGCTCCCTTTACTCAGGGCCTCTGGGATGATGCTCAGTGCAGCAGAGGGGGCACAGGCTGGGGTGTACGGGCTAGCAAAGGTTGCAGGTGTTTGGTGGTTGACCGAAAATGGCATCCCCAGCAGCACCTCAACAAAGGGAGCCCTCCCTCTGCTGCGCACTCGCCAAATTGCTCATATGACTTGCCGCCGTCCTGCCCAAAAGCCTCCCATGACTCCACTCCTTCTGGCTCTCCCCCTACCCCGTTGTGTTGCAGACGGCACTGCTGTGCCCATCTCCCTTGCATACGACACATCTAAGGTCCGGTTACGGCAGCAGCTGGCGCCTTGTGTCCTTAGCGTGTACGGGGCGTATGGAAGGCCGGACGACCTGGAGTGGTCTCCTTGGCGGTAAGAGGCTGCCTCTGTCCACGTGGTTGCTCACGCACTTCCCTGGTCGAGACACACAGCACGGCGAATCAGACTCAGAGCTTGGCATGAGCACCCCTCACACCCTGCTGCTGCTGGGACCCGAGATGCTCGACTAGGGCATACGTCTAGCAGGCGGACACATGCACCCGGGCTTGAGCCTCTTGTCCAAATGGCGTGAAGGACGCGTGCATGCAGTGGACCTGCAATCTGGTAGCCTGGCAGGCAATGCCTGCAGCAGAGCTGGAAGAGCTTGTGACGCAGCCTGACCCAGTCGATTGCCCAACTGGTCTGTGCAAACTTGCCCACAGTCTAAGCGAATTCCCACTCGGCATCAGTTTGACACATATAGGCCTGCTGCTCAGTAGTGCTCTCCTCTGTCCCCTTGCTGCCTTGCTCTGCAGGGCTGCTCTCCTGTCAGCAGGCTTTGTGGTTGCTGTCGCCCATGTGCGGGGAGGCGGCCATTTTGGGCCTGCATGGCATGAGGCTGGCAAGGGAATCCTGAAGCAGGTGGATGCGTTGTCGGGATGTCCTCTTTTGGTGTTGCATTCATCCTGGTGTGCCACTTCCCTCCTGTATTGGCACTGATCGGCATCAAGCTCTGTGCAGCACGTCACAGCTCACTGGTCCGTTGTGTAACAGCCTGATGCGTGATAGTGATGTTCTTTTTCTGGAAATAAGAAGTATCAGGATGTAGCACCCTAGAGGACGCTGTCTTACGCGTCCCTACGCAGGCTGGCCCAAGCATGCTGCACACAGGCAATGCTATGGTGTCCACTGAGCTTGCTGGGGCTGAATGTAAAGTGTATGCAAGCTGAACAGGTCACTACTTAAGTCATGTGTCATTGGGTGTCTGAACTTCAATAGACGGATAGAGCAGCGTAGGCAAGCAGAGCTTGACGCCATGAAAAGACGCAGGCACGCACACACCCACGAGCCCCACTCCTTTCCCCCACGACCCACATGCACACACATAAACACCCTGAGTGCGTCATTTCATTTTCTCACCCATCCCTACCAAGCTTTGCCTACAAATATTATTCTATGCTATCAAGTTCACATTCATAGAGAACTGAATGTTCTATCCAGTTCTAAATCATAGAGAACCGGATTTTATCCAGCTTAAATTCATAAAGCTTGCCAGCCTCCCTTCACTTCATTTACTCCTCGACTTCCACCATGCCTGCCCACGTCCCTGCCCTTGAATAAAGAGCACTCTTTCTCTGACTTTTGCTATGAAATTGTGCATGAGATGCCATGAAATGAGGAGGAATTTCAACCTCCAACGTTCATAGCACCCTCTTACACGATCCCTCTTGCATACCTGGCATGCAGGCTGGGATTGAGGACTTGGTGGCCTGCGCCCAGGCGCTCACTGGCCCTGAGGGCATCACTCGCCCCAGTCAGCTTTGCCTGACCGCTGAGTCAGCAGGTGCGCAGGCCACCTTCTCCTTGATTGGAGTGGCTCACACAGCGCAGTGCAGCACAATTCTGGGATGCAGATCAGCGCTTGGCTCTGTGCAACACTCCTGGATGTGTGCAAATCTGGGATATGAATCCAGCGTGCTGCCAGCTCCTCTTGAGGCACCACACGCTGCAAGCATTGCACCACCTAGTAAACAATCTGAATAAACCTTGTGCACCACGGCCACATCTCTGGGCCTGTCCAGCATTGCCTTCCTGTCCTCAGTCTTCTCACTGCCACTTCTGCAACTGCCACTTCTTCACTCCCTCTGCCAGTCCCCAACCTGCACTCCCTCCTATCTTCCGCCTTTGCTACCGCACTGCAGCTCCTACCATCCCTTCCCTCCCCCTGCCACTCACGTGGCTCCTGCCCCAGCCACCAACCCCACCCATGCATCCCACTGCACCCCTGGCTATATGCTCCTCTCGGCTGACCCCTCCTTGCTATTCCTCCCCCTTGCCAACCTCACCTTCCTCGTGACGGCCCCACCGCCTCTTGCTTGCCCCTGGCTTTCAGGGTGTCTGTCCTGCATGTGCACTGGCACATGCAAAAGTGGCCCGAGGGCTCTTTGAGGTCTATCCTGGAGGGCGGCTTGATTTCATATCTGCCAGGACCTGCCGGCTGAGCTGTTTGAGATAGCAGTTGCAGCTAGACCGACCTCCCCTTTCCACGCCCTCCTCACTCAAACACCCCATCGCAAATCCCCCCGCCCTCTTCCGCGCCTGACGGCTGCGCTGCCACTGTACCCGCCCACTGCTCACTACCTCCTCACTGCCCCTTTCCAACCACTGCCCGCTGCTCCTCGCCTCCCACAGGCGGCTGGGTGGCGGGCGCTGCGCTCAACACGCGCCCAGACCTGTTTCAGGCTGCGGTGCTGACAGTGCCCTCCTTGGATGCCCTGGGCCCCATGCTCGCCGACCAGGACAGCCTGGATGAGCTGGGTGACGCATGTGGCAATGCAGCATGCTACCAGGTGCTTAGCCTAGCACAGCCTCGCATCCTGCAATCCCCTTTTGATGGCGCCCGCCCGCCGAACGATGGGCGCCCCTCATCGCACACCCGCTGCCTCAGTGCCAGGCACGATTGCCTCTGGGTCCTCAGCAGATGTGGATTGTGCGCAAGCACAGCGTGGCGCAAAAAATCATGCCTTCTCAGCACGGCTCTTGACCTGAAGACCCCCCTCGTATTGTTTGTTGATGTGCATGGGGGTGTGTGCACGCTTTCAATGCCTGGTTCCCATTTGAACTCGGTGTCTTTTCCAGCTTTGTCCATGTCTTGTGCAACATGCAGGCAGTCAAGGCCTGGTCCCCAGCCAGCAACATCCCGCTTGCAGAGCAGCTGATTGCTTGGCAGCAAAACCAGCAGCGAGAGCCCTTCCAGCCCCTCTACCCGCACATGTTGGTAAGCAACATGCGGGTGCTTGGCGGGTGTAGGGAGTGCACAGTCAAAAACTAGGTCTTTAAAACTTTCAGGCATGTTGGCAAAGGAGGGGGGGGGGGG
>LFIK01001257.1_pt1 | contig 19944 bp, 18 predicted proteins | sample 643401 | NCBI WGS metagenome assembly LFIK01 (sample SAMN03777447, study PRJNA286221) | soda lake metagenome | biome: soda lake; feature: Kulunda steppe; material: water; isolation source: sample T5-Br brine of Lake Tanatar-5 | place: Russia: Kulunda steppe | collected 2010-07
CCCCGAACCGGACCCGCAGCGCCCGGGTCTCCACGGAGCCGTCGGCGAGCCGCATCGAGCGTTGCTCGTCGAGCGCACGGAACGAGGTCTGGCGCAGCAGCACCAGCGGCCCGTCCCACGCCGGCGGCCCCTGGATCGCGTCGATCATCGCGATGCCGCGGGCCTCCATCGCGCGGTAGAGCTCGTCGATGTCGAGCACCCGCGGGGTGAGGTGGTTGAGGTGGGTCCCCGGTGCGGCGGCGATGTCGGCCGCGACCGGCGAGATGGCGGTCAGGTGCTCGTGCCAGGCGAGATCGATGGGCTCACGGTCGAGTTCGAAGGTCGCGACGGCGAGGTGGATGAACGCGGCCGCGTCGACGCGCCGGACCCCACCCTGGGACTCGGCGCGCTCGAGGTGGGCGTGCAGCCCCGGTGCCAGCAGGTCGCGGGCCGCGACGTGCGCCTCGATCGCGTCGCGGGTGGCGGTGTCGAAGAAGCGCGGATCGTCGCTGACGAGCATGGACGTGAACACGCGGAAGGCGTTGCGCTCCAGATCGACCGGATCGATCGGGCGGAAGGCGGTCGAGACGACCGGGATCGAGCTCGAAGCGGTGTCGCGCAGGTCGTAGAAGCCGACCGGGACCATGCCGAGCAGCGCGAAGATCCGGGCGACCTCGCGGAGCTCGGCCGGCGAGCCCACGCGGATCGCGCCGTGTCGTTCCGCGGTGATGCGCCGCAGTGCGGAGGCGTCGACGTCGCCACCGGTGCTCGCCGCGGCCCGGTTGATCCGCTCGCACTCCTCGACCAGCGTGCCGTAGGCCGGGACCTCGGCCGCGTACATCGCGGACAGCGCGGCCGCGAACCGGGCGCGGAGGATCCAGGGGGCCAGCAGCTCGTCGCCGTGCCCGTCCGTGGTGGTCATCAGAACTCGACGCCCTGGGCCAGCGGGAGCTCGTCGGAGACGTTGACGGTCGTGGTCGCGCGCCGCATGTAGGCCTTCCAGGCGTCCGAGCCGGTCTCGCGCCCGCCGCCGGTCGCTTTCTCGCCGCCGAACGCACCACCGACCTCCGCACCGGAGGGGCCGACGTTGACGTTCACGATGCCGCAGTCGCTGCCGAGCGGCCCGGTGAACCGGCCGGCCTCGCGGAGGTCACGGGTGAAGATGGACGACGACAGCCCCTGGGGCACGTCGTTGTGGATGGCGATGGCCTCGTCGAGGTCGTCGTAGGCCATGACCCACAGCAGCGGGGCGAAGGTCTCCTCGCGGACCAGGTCGGTCTGGCGGGGCATCGTCGCGAGCGCCGGGGAGACGTAGGTGCCGCCCGGTCCGATCGCGCGGCGTTCGCCGCCGGTGACGAGCTTCCCGCCGTCGCCGCCGGCCCGGTCGATCGCGCCCTGCATGGCGGCGTCGGCCTGCTCGCCGATCAGCGGCCCGACGTGGACGTCCTCACGGCCCCACGGGTTGTCGACCACCAGCTGCTCGTAGGCGGCGGCGATCCGTTCGGTCACCGAGTCGACCACCGAGCGATGGACGATCAGTCGCCGCAGGGTGGTGCAGCGTTGCCCGGCGGTTCCGGCAGCGGCGAACACGATGCCACGCACGGCGAGGTCGAGGTCGGCCGAGGGGGTCACGACCGCCGCGTTGTTGCCGCCGAGTTCCAGCAGCGTCCGACCGAACCGGGCCTGGACGCGCGGGCCCACCTCGGCACCCATCCGCGTGCTGCCGGTGGCGGAGACCAGCCGGATGCGGTCGTCGTCGAGCAGCGGTGCGGCGTCGCCCGGATCGGTGGTGAGAAGGAGTTGGTGCACGTCCGGGTGGCCGGCGTCGGTCAGGGCTCGCTTGAGCAGGGCCGCGCAGGCGAGCGAGATCAGCGGGGTCCTCTCGGAGGGCTTCCACACCGCCGTGTCACCGCAGACGAGCGCGATCGCCAGGTTCCAGGACCACACGGCCGCCGGGAAGTTGAACGCGGAGATGACGGCGATAGGCCCGAGCGGCTGCCACGACTCACGCAGCTCGTGGCCGGGGCGTTCCGAGGGGAACGTGTGCCCGCCGATCTGCCGCGACAGTCCGACCGCGAGGTCGCACACGTCGATCATCTCCTGGACCTCCCCGCGGGCCTCGGAGGGAACCTTGCCGACCTCCAGCGTGATGAGTTCGGCGAGGGTCTCCTTGTGCTCCCGGAGCAGGTTCCCGAGCTGACGCACCACCTCGCCGCGGGCCGGTGCGGGCGCCTCGGCCCAGGCCGGCCACGCGGCGGCGGCCCGGTCGATCGCCACCTCGACGTCGTTGCGCACGTGGGTCGGAACGGCGAGCAGCTCCTGGCCGGTCAGCGGGGTCGGGTTGGTGCGGACCCCGTCGGCCAGATCCACGCCGATGCGGCCCACTGCGTCGGTGGCGGCTCGTTGCAGGTCGTCCATGGCAGGGCTCCCGGGGCGGTCGGTTCGGCGAGGGGCTGATAGCCGCACCGTAGGCAGGCAGCGGCCCACACGGAGTTGTTCGCATGCGTGAGGTCGGCGATCAGGTCGTCCCACACCTCGTTGTGCCAGGCGACGGGGGTGTCGGTCAACGCGATCAGGGTCTCGAACGCCGCACCCTGGACCGCCCTGTCCGGCGAGCGGACGTCTCGGCGTCAACGACGTCGAGGTGGCATCATCCGACCCGCTGCCTGATCGTGGGCGGCGACTGAACGGGGGAACTGATGGGTTCGCGCGCGCTTGCGAGGCGACGGGCGTCGGGATCGAGGCGTCCGGGTGGTCTGGTCGCGATCGGGTTGCTCCTGGCGCTGGCCGGCTGTTCGGGCGACGGCACGGCGGCATCGGAGGAAGCGGGCGACGCGGCCGACGACCCCGACGGCGCGGAGACCTCCGAGGTCCCCCAGGATCCGGAGGTGACCGTCGCCGTCGACGGCCTGGAACTGCGGGGCACGCTCCGCCTGCCCGACGGTGTCGGACCGCACACCGGCATCGTGATCGCCCACGGCTCCGGCCCCTCGAGCCGGCGGGGCGAGTCGCCCGGCCAGCTCGGTCTGACGCTGCCGACACCGGTGGCCGTGTACGAGGAGCTCGCGGCGGGCTTCGAGGCGGACGGCTACGCGGTGCTGACCTTCGACAAGCGCACCTGTGGGCCGTTCAACGGCTGTGCCGACAACGACTACCCGACCCCGGCCGACGAGCTGCTGTTCGACACGTTCGTGGACGACCTCGGGGCGGTCGTCGACCACCTCGCCGCCCGCGACGACATCGACCGGATCGTCGTCGCCGGCCACAGCAAGGGCGGCACGGTCGCCGCCCAACTCGCGGATCGGCGTGACGACCTCGATGCCCTCGTGCTGCTCGCCACGCCCGCCATCGGCGTCCCGGAGCTGCTCGCCGCGCAGGCGGCGACGCTGGAGGAGCTGATCATCGCGGTCGGTCAGCGCGGCCCGCAGGCCGAGCGGGCGATCGCCGAGCTCGAGGATCTCGCCGTAGCCGTGACGGCGGTCGAGGACGGTGCGCTCGACGGGCCCCCGATCGGCGGGGTGTCACGCGCGTTCTGGTCATCCTGGATCGACGCCGCCACGGCCGCGACCGTGGCCATCGCGACGACCGACGTCCCCGTGCTCGTGGTCGGGGGCGTCAACGACTCCAACGTCCTGCCCGCGCAGCTCGAGGCATGGTCGGGATCCCTCGACGGCCCGGACGACGACCTCGTGCTGCTCGATGACCTCACCCACGCGCTCACGCGGCTCGAGGGTGACGACCCGGCAGCGATCACCCCGGCCGACGTCGGCTCGTCGGTCGACCAGCGGGTCATCGACACGGTGACCCAGTGGCTGCACGGTCTCGAGCGATGAGCGCCGCGGCCGTCGTCAGGGTCAGTGATGGACCTGGCCGATACCGGCGTGCACGACCATGCCGGCCTGCTCACCGAACGAGGGTGAAACCCTCGTCGCGCCACCCGGTGACGCCACCGATCATCTTCTTCACGGGTCGGCCGAGTTCGGCCAGGCGCAACGCGGCTCGGTCCGCCCCGTTGCAGTGCGGTCCGGCGCAGTAGACGACGTACAGGCTCGTGGCTGCGAGTTCGTCGACGGTGCGGCGCACGATGCGGCCGTGCGGGAGGCTGACGGCACCCGGAACGTGTCCGGCGGCGAAGGCGTCGGGCGAGCGGACGTCGAGCAGGAGAAAGCCGGGCTCGGGTCGCTGCAACGCGGCGTGGACGTCCCAGCAATCGGTCTCGAGGCGCAGCAGCGCCGCGAAGTGCGCGGTCGCCTGCTCGGGCGGTGCTGCGGGGACGTCGGTGACCGGTGCGGACGGGTGGGGCATCGGGGGCCTCCCTGGGGTCTGCCGGGATCGATCGGCGTCGGTCAGTACTCGGGGCGTGGACGGCACCGGCTCGGCGCATCGGTGACGTGTCGCCAGGCCGCGGCGATGGTCCGCGTGATCACGACCGGGGGATCGTCGGCGTTCACGACGAGGTGTCCGGGCAGGGCACCGTCCGCGGCGAGGTGGGCGGTGGTGGCCCGAGCGGCCGGTCGGAACCGGCTCCACCCCTCGCCGTCGTCGAGGTGGAGTTCCGCCGCCGCGGCGAGCAGTGGACGCAGCCGGGCGATGGGGTCGGCCCCTGTTCCCAGGATCCCCTGAGGCGCCGTTCGAGGGGCCACGTCCCACGCGGCCATGTCGGGCGACCACTGCGCCATCGTGGCTCTCCTTGATCGATGACCTCATGGTCGGCGGCGGCGGGTGCAGCGACGAGTGGCGTGACTGGCAGTCTTCGCAACGATGCTGCCAGCACCGGATCCGTCCCGTAGCGTTTCTGCCAGCGATCATCGACATCCCGTCAGGAGCCGCCATGACCCACCGCGTGGTCACCGTCCTCATCGATGGTGCGAACCCGTTCGAGTTCGGCGTGGCCTGCGAGGTCTTCGGTCTGCATCGCCCGGAACTCGGTGCGCCGCTCTACGAGCATCAGCTCGTCGGCGAGTCCCGCCGGGTCCGGGTGAACGGCGGCTGGCACGTCGAACTCGACGCGGGGATCGAGGCGCTGGTCGAGGCCGACACGGTTGTCATCCCGGCCGCGCCCCACGACGGTCTGTCACCCGGGCTGATCGCCGCCTTGCGCGACGCCCATGACCGGGGCACCCGGTTGGTGTCCTTCTGTAGCGGGGTCTTCGCGCTCGCGGCTGCCGGCATTCTGGACGGCCGGCCCGCCGCCACCCACTGGCTGTACGTGGACGATCTCCGGCGTCGGTATCCAAGGATCCAGGTCGACGGCGAGGTGCTGTACGTCGACGACGGTCAGGTGTTGACCTCGGCGGGCACTGCGGCCGCCATCGACCTCGCCCTGCACATCGTCCGTCTCGACCACGGAGCACAGATGGCCAACCAGGTCGCACGCCGCATGGTGGTCCCGCCCCATCGTGACGGCGGTCAGGCACAGTTCGCCGTCACGCCCGTCGCCCCCACGGTCGAGGACGATCGCCTCGGACCGGTCCTCGACTGGATGGTCGAGCACCTCGACGAGCAGCTCACCGTCGCGCAGCTGGCCCGGCTGGCAGCGATGAGTCCGCGCAGTTTCGCCCGGCGATTCAAGGAGCTCACCGGCACGAGTCCCGTCCGCTGGTTGCAGCACCAGCGGATCGCCCGGGCGCAGGAGCTGCTGGAGGTCAGCGACTACTCGATCGAGCAGATCGCCGATCGTGTGGGACTCGGCACGGCGTCGAACCTGCGACACCACTTCAGGCGCGCCACCGCGACCACGCCGGTCGCCTACCGCCGGCGGTTCCGGCGGGTCGAGGCAGCCTGAGGTCGGGCTCGTCAGTCCGATGCCGATGGGGCCGACGACAGGTGCCGACCAGCGCGGACCAGGACGGCCTTCACGGCTTCGACGATCAGCAGGACCCCCACGGCCACGCCGCCGCGTCGAAGGACGCGGGATGTTCGACTGGCTCGCAATAATGACAGAAAACCCGCTGTAAGCTAGCTTCCTGTCACGCGTGCACCAGCGTGGTGGTGCCAGTGGGAGGCGGCGTGCTGGGTGATCGGATCCGCGATCTGCGGTTGGCGCGCGGCCTGACCCAGGCGCAGCTCGCCGGGCTGGCGGATGTCAGCCGTCAGTTGATCGGTGCGGTCGAGGCGGATCGGCACCTGCCGCGCGTCGATGCGGCGGTGCGGTTGGCGGCGGCGTTGGCGACCACGGTCGAGGAACTGCTCGCGCCCGACCACCGCGACGTCGTCGGCGTGACCGACGCGCCGGTCCAGGGAGCGCTCGTCCGGGTCGGCCGGGTGGGTGAGCAGCTGGTGTGCGTCCCGGCGGATGGATCGGGCGAAGGCTGGGCCAGTGCCGATGGACAGGTGCGCGACGGGGCGGTGCAGCTGTTCGACGTGGAGCGCCCGGCCGCGGTCGTGGCCGGCTGCGATCCGATCATCGGATTGGCGTCCCGGTTGCTCGAGTCGACCACTGGCCCGCGCGTGGTTCCGGTCGCGACCTCGAGCGCCGTCGCCGTCGACGTCCTGGCCGACGGGCGTGGTCACGCGGTGATGGTGCACGGCCCCGAGGGGAAGCTGCACGAGCCACCGGTGCCGGTCCGACGCTGGCACGTCGCCCGGTGGCAGGTCGGGCTCGCGGCGCCGGCGGACCTACCCCGCGGTTGGGTCCAGGACGCGTTGGCCGGCCGGCTCCCGGTGGCGCAGCGGGAGGCCGGCGCGGGCAGCCAGGCCGCGTTCGAGCGCGCCCGTGGGGATGACACCGTCATCGACGGGGCGGTCGAGGGGCCGCGCGTCAGCGGGCATGCGCAGGCGGCGTGGCGGGCCGCGACCGATGGCATCGCGGCGGTCACGATCGAGCCGGCGGCCCGCGCCCTCGGGCTCGCGTTCCACCCGCTGGAGGAGCACGTCTCGCAGTTGTGGGTGGTCACCGCGACCGCCGACCATGCGATCCTGCACGCCTTCATCAACGAGCTCACCGGCGAGCGTGTGCACCGGCGGCTCGCCGCGATCGGCGGCTACGACCTGACCGGCAACGGCACCGAGGTCGCGGCGTGATCGCCCCGCGCCACCGTGGCACCGACCCGGACCGCGCGGGGCCCGATCACCACCGGAGCCACGGCCGCGGCAGGCACCGATGGGTCCGTGCAGGGCTGGTCGCCGTCGTGGGCACGATGCTGGTCACGGCCTGCGGTGGGGCGGACGGGCGCGACGCGGGTGGTGAGGGCGATGCGGTGTCGGGCGAGCTGACCGTGTTCGCGACCGCCTCCCTGACCGATGCATTCGACGCGATGGTCGACGCGTTCGTCGCCGAGCACCCGGACATCGAGGTGGCGGTCAACAACGCCGGGAGCCAGACGCTCGCCGGGCAGATCGTCGAGGGCGCACCCGCCGATGTGTTCGCCTCGGCCGACACGGTGCAGATGGACGTGGTCGGCGACGCCGGCCAGCTCGCTGGGGAGCCGACGGTGTTCGCGACCAACCGGTTGGCGATCGCGGTCGAGTCCGGCAACCCACTCGACATCGACGGCTTGGCCGACCTGGCCGACCCGCACCTGGTCGTCGTCCTGGCTGCCGAGGAGGTCCCCGCCGGCCGCTACGCGCGCCAGGTGCTGGACGCCGCATCCGTCGAGGTGAATCCGGCCTCGCTCGAACAGAGCGTCCGGGCCGCGCTGTCCAAGGTCGAACTCGGCGAGGCGGACGCCGCCATCGTGTTCGCCAGTGACCTCGCCGCTGCCGTGGGCCGGGCGGACGAGGTCGTGCTACCGGAGGATCAGAACGTCGTGGCCCGCTATCCGATCGCCGTGGTGGCGGACACCTCGAACCCGACGGCGGCCGAGGCGTTCGTCGGATTCGTGCGCAGCGACGCCGGTCAGCGGATCCTCGCCGACGCCGGGTTCACCGCTCCATGAGCGAGCTCACCTCCGCACGATCGACCCCACCGTCGACCTCCGCGCACCGGCCCACCTCGACGGTGCCGGGCGTGCCGCCGGTGTCGGGGGTCACGCCCCCGCGGACCGCCGTCGCCCTCGGGATCGTCGGCTTCGCACTGCTGGTGCTGCCCCTGATCGGCCTGACGCTCCGGACACCCTGGACGCGGATCGGGGAACTGCTCACCGACCCGGTCGTCCTGCAGGCGCTGCGACTGTCGCTCACCTCGTCGGTGGCAGCACTGGTCGTGTCGGTGGTGTTCGGCGTCCCGCTCGCGCTGGTCTTCGCCCGCTACGACTTCCCGGGCAAACCGTTCGTCCGGGCGTTGGCGGTACTGCCGATGGTGCTGCCACCGGTCGTCGGTGGCGTCGGGCTGCTCGCCGCGTTCGGGCGTCGTGGGCTCGTCGGCCAGCCGCTCGCCGCGGCGACCGGCATCACCGTCCCGTTCACCTGGGTGGCGGTCGTCCTGGCGGCGACCTTCGTGGCGATGCCGTTTCTGATCGTGACCGTCGAGTCGGGTCTGCGGATGGTCGACCCGCGGCTCGAGGACGCGGCGGCCACGCTCGGGGCCGACCGGTGGACCATCCTGCGCCGCGTGGTGCTGCCCGCCCTGTGGCCCTCGTTGGCGGCGGGGATGGCGCTGTGCTGGGCCCGGGCACTGGGCGAGTTCGGGGCCACCATCACCTTCGCGGGCAACCTGCCCGGCCGCACCCAGACCATGCCGCTCGCCGTCTACCTCGAGTTGGAACGCAACCCGGAGGCCGCCTACCTCATCAGCTTCGTGCTGCTGGCCGTGTCCGTCGGGGTGCTGGTCGCACTCCGCGACCGCTTCCTCACCACCACATGAGCGCGGCCACGCCCGACCCGGCGACCGCACCGGGCTTCGCGACCCCCGCCCCGGGCGGGCTCACCGCCGAGATCGCCCTGCGTCTCGGTGAGCTCGACCTCGACGTCGGCATCCACGCCGCGCCGGGTGAGGTCGTCGCCGTGCTGGGTCCCAACGGTGCCGGCAAGACCACCCTGCTGCGCGCACTGGCCGGGCTGCTGCCCGTCGACCGTGGCCGGATCACGCTCGACGGCACGACCATCGAGGCCCCGGATCAGGGGGTGCGTTCGACACCGCAGCAGCGGTCGGTCGGGGTCGTGTTCCAGCAGCACCTGCTGTTCCCGCACCTGACCGTGCTGGAGAACGTCGCGTTCGGACTGCGTTCCCGGGGGATCGCCCGGCAGGAGGCGCGTGCACGTGCCCACGAGTGGCTCGTGCGTGTCGGGCTCGACGGCGAGGCCGGGGTGAAGCCGGGCGCGCTGTCCGGCGGGCAGGCCCAACGCGTCGCCCTCGCCCGCGCGTTGGCGACCGAACCGGCGCTGCTGCTGCTCGACGAGCCGCTGTCCGCGCTCGACGTCGACACGCGTCGGGTGGTGCGCCAGCAGTTGCGCCGCCACCTCGACGACTTCGCCGGGCCGGTACTGCTCATCACCCACGAGCCGCTCGAGGCGATCAACCTCGCGGACCGGCTCGTCATCCTCGAGCAGGGCCGGGTCGTGCAGGACGCACCGCCGGCCATCGTCGCGCGTCGGCCCCGATCGCCGTGGGCCGCACGCCTCGTCGGCCTGAACCACTACCGGGGCCGGGTGGACGACCGAGATCTGACACTGTCATCCGGGGCGTCGCTCGCCGTCGCCGATGCCGCCGAGCAGCCGGGCGAGGTGCTCGTGGCCATCCACCCGCGGGCGGTGGCGCTGTTCCCGACCCAGCCCGAGGGCACGCCGCGCAACACCTGGCGGGCGACCATCGACGCGCTCGACATCCACGACGACGGCGTCCGTGTGCATCTCGACGGCCCGATCCCGATCGTGGCGCAGATCACGGCCGCGTCGCTGGCCGACCTCGCATTGACCGAGGGCAGCGCCCTGTGGGTGGCCGTCAAGGCCACGGAGATCGAGTACTGGCCGGTGTGAGTTCGGTGACCGGTCCGACCGGTACGTGGGGCCCGCGGGTGGAGAAGGGCCATGACAGTGTCATGGCCGCGCCATGGGCCCGGCGTCGGGGACGCCGCCACGGCAGGTCACCGGGTGCCTCCTTGCCCCGTGACCGCGACCTTGGTAGGACACTGTCATATCGACACGCGAACGGGACGAGGGCCATGGCGGAGCGCCGAGGACCTCGGGCCGGCGCGCCCAGCCGACAGGACGTGGTGGCGGCGGCCGTCGCACTGCTGCTCCAGCACGGGCCCGAGGCGGTGTCGGTGCGCCGGGTCGCCGAGGCGGTCGGTGTGTCCCGGCAGGTCGTGTACTCACGGTTCGGCGGCAAGGCCGGCCTCATCCGCGCGCTCCACGACGAGGGGTTCGGGCGGCTCGAGGCGGCACTCGCCGCGGTGACGGCACCCGTCGGCACGGACGAGCACGTCGGGCAGTTGGCGCACCGCTACCGGGAGGCGGCGTCGGACGCACCCGCGCTCTTCGACGTCATGTTCGGGCACCCGTTCCCGGAGTTCGTCCGCGATCTCGCGAGCAGCCGGGTCGCGTTCGTCAGCTTCGAGCACCTGGTCGGCGCGGCCCGCACCTGGCTGGCGGCCAACGGGGGCGATGCTGCGGATGCCTCGACGCTGGCGCGCAGCCTGTGGGCGGTGGTCCACGGTGTCGTGTCGCTGGAGCGGACCGGACATCTGACCGCCCGGCGTGCCACCGACCAGCTCGACGACGCGATCGGCCGGGTCCTGGCCGGCAGCGCGCCGCGCGTCGACGGTCGCGCCTGATCGGTCGCGCCCTGATCGGTCACGCCTGATCGGTCACGCGTGATCGGTCGCCACGTCGTCGGGCAGCTCCCAGCCGGTGCGGACGCCCGACCATTTGGCGATCTCCGCGTCGAGGTCGAGTCGCTCGATGGGTGCCTGGTGGTCGTAGGCACCCCACTCGTCCCGCGGCAGCATCCACATCAGCTCGAACTCGTTGCCGTCGGGATCGGCCCCGTAGATGCTCAGGGTGGCACCGTGGCTCGACTCGCCGGTGAACGCGTCGGCCTCGGCCAGCGTCCGTCGCGCGTCGGCGAGTTCGTCGACGGTGTCGAGCTGCCAGGCGAGGTGATACAGCCCGATCGCGCCGCGCCGCTTGGGTCCCCCGCCGGTGCCGACGCCGAACAGCCCGAGATCGTGGTGGTTGCCCGAGCGTGGCAGACGCAGGAACGCCGCGTTCGCCCGCGGTTCGCGGGCGGCGACCTGCATGCCGAACGTCGAGGTGTAGAACGCCAGGGAGACGTCGAGGTCGGCGACGAACAGCACGGCGTGGTTGAGTCGGACGGGGGCGACGGCCATGGCAGGGTCCTGTCGGGTGGACGTTGGCGTGCCGGTGGTGGTGCGCCGTCGATCGGTGGCACGTGGATCGGCGGGGTCCTGCGCGGGCCCGGGTGGACGTCCGGGATCGTGGCGTCAGTGCTCCTCGGCCGGATCGACGATGATCACGTCGAGCGTGCGGGGTCCATGGACGCCCTCGACGCGGTCGAGTTCGATGTCGGAGGTGGCCGACGGCCCGGAGATCCAGGTCAGCGGTCGCGTCGGATCCAACCGCGGCATGGCCTCGGGCACGGTCTGGACGAGCTGATCGGCACGGATGACGCACAGGTGGTGGTCGGGGACCAGCGTGATGGCGCGGCGGCCCTGGTCGTCGCCGCCGTCGAGCACGATGGTGCCGGTCTCCGCGATCCCGACGGCTGCGGCGGTGATGACGAGGTCGACCGTGTCGAGGTCGTCGACCTCGCGAGCGGGCGGGTCCGTCACCACCTCGATGTCGTCGGGCAGGCCGGTGAGCCAGCCGCGGTCCAGACCGGCGGGCACCACGATCCGCCGCGCGTCCGCGGACGCCACGATCCCCACGATGGTGGCGGGCAGCGCGTCGGCAGGCGTGCGGGTCACGGTCGCGCGGTAGTCGTCGACCCGTTCGGCGAACAGTTCGGTCACGCCCGTGACGTCGAGCTCGCCCGCCGAGCGGTAGGTACGTGGTACCTCGATGTCGCCCTGTGGAGCCGCCGCGTGGGCGTCACGGATCCGTCCGAGGACGCGTTCACGGCTGGTCATGACCGGTCCGTCCCGTGGTCCGACCCGCCATTCGACCGTGGGTCGCGTCCGGTCGACGTGGGGTCGGGGCCGCGGGTGTCGGCCCACCACTGCCGGAAGGTCCGCTCCGGGGGTCGGGGCGCATCGCGGGCCGCGGTCCAGGCCGCCAGCGGACCGGGCAGCCGGGTGAGTCGGCCGGCCTGCTTGTCGTGGCGCCGGCCGAGCAGTCGGCCGGCACGCGAGGCGGACTGGGCGCGCTCCCACCGGTCGGCATCCGCCATGGTCCAGGCGGCGGCCGCCATCCCGATCGCCTCGGGTGACGGGATGCGTCGGGACTCGCGTTGCTGCTCGACGTGCTCGGTGCGCAGGTGGACGAGGATCTCCGGGATGGGGATCTTCACGGGGCACACGTCCTCGCACGCGCCACACAGCGACGAGGCGAAGGGCAGCGAGGCGTTGTCCTCGATGCCGGTCAGCTGCGGGGAGAGGATCGCCCCGATCGGACCGGGATAGACCGAGCCGTAGGCGTGTCCGCCGGCGCGTTCGTAGACCGGGCAGACGTTCAGGCACGCCGAGCAGCGGATGCAGTGCAGCGCGGAGCGGCCGACCTCGTCGGACAGCACCGCGGTGCGGCCGTTGTCGAGCAGCACCAGGTGGAACGCCGCCGGCCCGTCGTTCTCGTGCACCCCGGTCCACAGCGAGGTGTAGGGGTTCATCCGCTCACCGGTGGACGACCGTGGCAGTAGCTGCAGGAACACCTCCAGGTCGCGCCAGGTGGGTACGAGCTTCTCGATGCCCATGACGGTGATCAGCGTCTCCGGCAGGGTCAGGCACATCCGGCCGTTGCCCTCGGACTCGACCACGCTGAGCGTGCCGGTCTCCGCCACGGCGAAGTTGGCTCCGGAGATGCCGACCTTCGCGGACAGGAATCGTTGGCGCAGATACCGCCGGGCCGTGGCGGCGAGCTCACGCGGGTCGTCGGTCAGCTCCGGGTCGACGTCGGGGATGGTGCGCAGGAACAGCTCGCGGATCTCGGCCCGGTTCTTGTGGATCGCGGGCACCAGGATGTGGGAGGGCTGATCGTGGCCGAGCTGCACGATCAACTCGGCCAGGTCGGTCTCGTAGGCGGCGATCCCGGCATCGGCGAGTGCCTCGTTGAGGCCGATCTCCTGGGTCGCCATCGACTTGACCTTGACGACCTCGTCCGCGCCGGTGTCACGCACCAGGCGGCTGACGATCGCATTGGCCTCGTTGGCATCCGCGGCCCAGTGCACCTGTCCGCCGGCGTCGGCGACCCGTTGTTCGAGTTCGACCAGCAGCTCGTCGAGCCGCGCCATCGTGTCGGCCTTGATGGCCTCGCCGGCGGTGCGCAGCTCCTCCCAGTCGGTGACCTCGCCGACCACCGCCGTGCGCTTGTCGCGGATCGTCGCGGTGGCGTGCCCGAGGTTGCGACGCAGCTGGGTGTCGGCCAGCGCCCCGCGGGCCGCGTCGGGGAACGACTGCGCACCGCGCAGGTGCCCGACCCCCTCGGGAGCGTGGGCAACGACCGGCAGCAGGGTGCGGCCCTGGGGCGAGACGCTCATCGCAGCACCTCGCCGTCGGTCGCGGCGAGCACCTCGGCGAGGTGCATCGTGCGGATCCCGGAACGCAGCCGCGACAGTCCCCCGCCGATGTGCATGAGACACGAGCTGTCGGAGGCGACCAGCACCTCGGCGTCGCTGGTCAGCACCGCCGACATCTTGTCGGCCAGCATCGCGGTCGAGGTGTCGGCGTTCTTGACCGCGAACGTGCCCCCGAAGCCGCAGCACTCCTCCGCGTCGGGCAGCTCCAGCAGTTCCAGCCCGGCCACGTCGCGCAGCAGCGCGGTCGGCTTGTCCCCGACCTCCAGCATCCGCAGCGAGTGGCACGTCGGGTGGTAGGTGACCCGGTGCGGGAACGAGGCCCCCAGATCGGTGACGCCGAGCTCGTCGACCAGGAACTCCGACAACTCGAACACCCGCTCACCCAGCGCCTCCGCGCGTTCGGCCAGGGCCTCGTCGCCGGCCCGCCGGGCCACCATGCCGTGCTGGTGGCGGATCGAGCCGACACACGATCCCGATGGCGCGACCACCGCATCGAACGGCTCGAACGTGTCCACGAACCCCTGCACCAGCGGCAGCGCATCGCGTGCGTAGCCGGTGTTCACATGCGCCTGGCCGCAGCACGTCTGCGCTCGGGGGAAGACCACCTCGCAGCCGGCCCGCTCGAGCACGGCCACCGACGCGCGACCGACGTCCGGGAACAGCGTGTCCGCCAGGCAGGTGACGAACAGTGCGACGCGTGGCTGGCCCATCAGATGATCTCCGTGATCGTTGCCCGGAAGGGGTCGAGCCGCGGGTCGTCCGCGGGCAGGTCGGTCACCAGGACGTCGATCTCCTCCGGACGGAACAGACGCGACTGGCTGCGGCCACCGAGCTTGCTCCCGTCCACGGCGAGCACGATCCGAGCACTGTTGCGGCTCATCGCACGCTTGACCTCGGCCTCGTCGAGGCTGGGCTCGGACGAGCCGAGTTCGGTATCGAGTCCGGCCGCCGAACAGACGAAGATGTCGTACAGGAAGTGCTCGATGCCCTTGTGCGCGATCGGACCGACGAGGCTGCCGGTGCGCTGCTCGCGGACGCCACCGGTGAGCGTCACCGCGAATCCGGCCTTGTCCTCGAGTGCCTCGAAGGTGTCGATGCCGTTGGTGACGACCACCAGATCGCGGGCGGACTCGACGGTCGTGGCGTACCGGTGGATCGTCGTCGATGCATCCAAGGCGAGGGTCCCGCGGTTGGGGAGCAGGGTGACCAGCTTGTCGGCGATGATCCCCTTGGCCTTGGCGTTGGTGCGATGGCGGTCGGCGAACGGCTCCGGACCGATCGCGATGGCACCACCGCGGACGCGGCGGGCGACGCCCAGGCCCTCGAGTTCGTCGAGGTCACGGCGGATCGTCATCTCGCTGACCCGCAATTGTAGCGCCAGGGCATCGATCCGGACACTGCCGTCGTTGATCAGTCGCTGCTCGATGGTCTTGAGCCGAGCATGCTGCCCGTTGGGGGTCTCGCCGACGCCCGTTGGTGGACTCATGGTCGCTGGTCCCTCCGCTGGCGTCGGCTGGCGTCGGCCGCGTTCGGTCCGGTCGGACGTCGTGGCAGCCACTTCATCGGGGCTGGAGTCGGGTCGCGGCGGCTGCGACCCACTCACGCGCCTGGTCCCGTCCCGTGAAGCTACCGAGCGCGAGGCCCTGAGCGAGTGCGTTGCCCAGCGCGGTCGCCTCGGGCGAGCCCACCGTGACCGGCCGAGCGGTGACGTCGGCCAGCAGCTGGTTCATCAGCGCCATGCGGGTCCCGCCACCGACGACGTGGATGCCGGTGATCGGGGTCCCCGTCACCGATCCGAGTTCGTCCAGGACATCAGCGACGGCTCCAGCGATGGAACTCAGGATGCTGCGGACGACCACGCCATGTTCGGCCGTGCCCGTGATCCCCGCGGCAGCCCGGATGGTGGCGTCCATGTCGTCCGGGGCCAGGAACCGGTCATCGGTCGCGTCAAAGGTCGGGACCGATCCCGCAATCCCGGCGCCTGCGTCGATCAGGTCCTCGATCGGCGGCGATCCCCACTGGTCGCGACACCGCTCGAGTAGCCAGAAGCCCATGACGTTCTTGAGGAAACGCACGTCGCCGATCGCGCCGCGCTCGTTGGAGAAGTTGTCGGCCCGGGCGGCTGGCGACGTGAGCGCCGCGGGCAGTTCGGTGCCGACCAACACCCAGGTACCGCTCGAGATCAACGCGGTGTCCCGGCCAACGGCACCAGGCCGGGCGAGGAATGCCGAGGCGGTGTCGTGGCTGCCAACGAGGTGGACGGGCACACCGTTCCAGGCCCCGACCGGTGTCCCGGCGTCGGCCAGCGGGGCGAACAGCGAGGCGTCGACGTCGACCGCGTCGAGCAGTTCGGGCACGAGGGCCCGCGCCTCGGTGTCGAGCAGCGCGGTCGTTGAAGCGTTGGACCGCTCCATGACCTCGACACCGGTGAGATGGTGGACGACCAGGTCGGGCAGCAACAGCAGCCGGCGGGCACGATCGAGTTCGGCGCGATCATGCGCGGCCAGCTGGAAGATCGTGTTGATGGGCATCAATTGAATGCCCGTCAGGTCGTAGAGGCGGGCACCGCCGATCCGGTCCAGGAGTTGCTGCCAACCCGAGGTGCGCGTGTCGCGGTAGGAGACGGGCGGAGCGACCAACGACCCATGCTCGTCGAGCAGGCCGTAGTCGACGGCCCACCCATCGACCCCGATGGACGCGATCGGGCCCTGTTCCAGTGCGCGGTCGAGACCATGCTCGACCGCGGTGAGGATTCGGTCCCACTGCCACCGCGCCACGCCGTCCGGCCCGGTGACGATCTCGTGGGTGACGCGATGGAGGACCTCGACCTCGGGTCGGTCCGCCGCGAGATCGACCACAGCCACCCGGACCGACGTCGCGCCGAGGTCGACCGCGGCGACGCGGGTTGATGACGGTTGGCCAGAGGTCACAGCCCGGTGGCCGCCGCATCGTTACCACGCAGCTCGGTGCAGCGCTGTCGGTAGCCCAGCGCCCGGAAGGAACGCAGCGGATTCAACGCCCCACCCTGCCGTTGTCGTGCCTCGGCCAGCAGGGGGCGGACGTCAGTGCGGTAGGCGTCCTGCAGGACCTGCTGGGCGAACGCCGCGTCGTTTGACTCCTGGGCGTCGGCGAGCGCCTCGCGGTCGACCAGCATCGCCTGGGTGTAGGCGATGAGCAGCGCTTCGGTCGACTGCACCAGATCCTCGAGCGGGTCCTTGACGTTGTGGGACTGGTCCAGCATGTACGCCATCGGTGGCAGCGTCCCGCCTCCGGCGCGCAGGAGCTCACAGAAGATCAGGAACAGCTGGAACGGCTTGATCGAACCGGTCGTCAGGTCGTCGTCACCGTACTTCGAGTCATTGAAGTGGAAGCCCCCGAGCCGGTCGACCATCGCGAGTCGGGCGACGACCTGCTCGATGTTGGCGTTCGGTAGGTGGTGGCCGAGGTCGACCAGGCACGAGGCCCGGTCCCCCGCGGCCTGGGCGAGCAGCAACGACGAGCCCCAGTCCTGGTTGACGCTGGAGTAGAACGCCGGCTCGTAGGGCTTGTGTTCGGTGAACATCCGCCAGCCGTCGGGCAGATGGGCGTGGATGGCCTGCAGCCCCTCGACGGTGCGTTCGAACTGTCCCGTCATGTCTGCCTGACCGGGGTGGTTGGTGCCATCGGCGAGCCAGACGGTGAGCGCGTTCGAGCCAAGCTTCGCGCCGAGGTCGATGACCGCCTGGTTGTGCTCCACCGCCGCTCGGCGAGCCTCGGGTTCGGTGCTCGCCAGCGATCCGAACTTGTAGGACACCTCGCCGTCGAAGGTGGTCTCCGGGTTGTTCTGGAAGGTGTTCGAGTTCATGGCGTCGAAGGCGATCCCGAGCTGTTCGCCGTACTGGCGCAGCGCGCCCGGATCATCCGGATTGTCCCACGGCACGTGGAGTGAGACGGCTCCGTTGGCCCGGGTGAGTGCGTTGATCGCGGCGATGTCGTCGAGCTTCTCCTCGGTCGTCCGGGGCTCACCGCCGCCGGGAAAGCGCCCGAAGCGCGTGCCGCCGGTCCCGAGCGCCCACGAGGGCACGGCGACGTCGAAGGCGATGAGCGCTTCGATGACCTGCGCGGCGTCGAGCCCGCGGCGGTCGAGTGCTTCGGCGAGGTGGTCGAGATCTGACGCGTGATGGCGGATGTGGTCGGCGTCGATCGACGCGATCCGGTCCTGTTCGAACATCGGTGCTCCGTTCCAGATGGTGCATCGGTGCCGCATGCCCACCCAGGCAGCGGTCACCCCGTCAGGGTCAGCGCAGAAATGCCTGGGTGACACCCGAGTCCACGGGGACCAGCAGACCGGTGGTCCGGCTGAGGTCGCCACCGAGCAGCGCAAAGGCCGCATCGGCGATGTGGTCGGGCAGCACCTCGCGCTTGAGCAGGGTGCGATTCGCGTAGAACTGGCCGAGCTCCTCCTCCGGGACACCGTAGATCTTCGCCCGCTCGGCACCCCAGCCACCGGCGAAGATGCCCGAGCCCTGCACGACGCCATCCGGATTGATGCCGTTGACCCGGATGCCGTGCTCGCCGAGTTCCGCGGCGAGCAGCCGCACCTGGTGGGCCTGGCTCGCCTTCGATGAGCCGTAGGCCAGGTTGTTGGGTCCGGCGACGATGCCGTTCTTGGAGGCGATATAGAGGATGTCGCCGTCCATGTCCTGGGCGATCATGATCCGCGCGGCGTGCTTGGCGACGAGGAACGATCCGCGTGCCATGACGTCGTGCTGACGGTCCCAGTCCTCGAGTTCGGTCTCCAGCAGTGGCTTGGAGATCGACATGCCGGCGTTGTTGACGACGATGTCCACACCACCGAAACGCACGCTCACCGCATCGAGTGCTTCGCGCACCGCCGTGTCCTCGCTGACGTCCGCCTGGACGGCCAGTGCGTGATCACGTGAACCGAGCTCGTCGGCGACCTGCTGGGCGGCGGCGAGGTCGAGGTCCGCGATCGCCACCACGGCACCCTCTGCGGCCAGGCGCCGGGCGATGGCGAGTCCGATGCCGGAGGCCGCGCCGGTCACGAAGGCCACCCGGCCTGCCAACGCCTTCGGCGCGGGCCGGCGCTGGAGCTTCTTCTCCTCGAGCAGCCAGTACTCGACGCGGAATTTCTCGGACTCCGGCACCGGCTCATAGGTCGACAACGCCTCGGCACCACGAATCACGTTGATCGCGTTGACGTAGAACTCGCCTGCGATCCGTGCGGTCGGCGAGTCAGCGGCGAAGGAGAACATGCCGACGCCGGGAACCAGCACGATTGCGGGGTCGGACCCCCGCATCGCGGGGGTGTCGTCGTCGGCGTAGCGCTCGTAGTAGGCCGCGTACTCCGAGCGGTACTCCTCGTGGAGCTCCTTCAGCCGGGCGACCTGGTCCTCGACGGGCGCGGTCGTGGGAAGGTCGAGCAGCAGCGGACGGACCTTGGTGCGGATGAAGTGGTCCGGGCACGAGGTTCCCAGTGGAACCACCCGCGCCGTCGCCTCGCGGGACATGAAGTCCAGGACCACATCACGGTCGTCGAAGTGACCCACGACCGGTCGGTCGGTCGAGCAGAGTCCACGGATGACGGGCGCGAGTGCGGCGGCACGGCGGTGTCGCTCGTCGGCATCCAGGGGAGCGAAGCCCTCGCGCACGGCCCCGAGCGGCTCGGGATCGCCCGCGGTGTCGATGAACTGCTGGGCTCGTGCGATCAGGTCCACGGAGCGTTGCTGGCATTGCTCCGAGGTCTCCCCCCAGGTCGTGAGTCCGTGCCCGCCCATGACTACGCCCTGGAGCTCCGGCCGCGCATCGAGCAACTCTTCCATCTGACGTGCGAGTTCAAAGCCGGGACGTCGCCACTCAATCCACGCGACGTCGTCACCGAAGCAGCGCCGGGTCAACTCCTCGCCGTCCCTCGCCGCAGCGAGGGCGATGATGCTGTCGGGATGCAGGTGGTCGACGTGCTTGCGGTCGAGCAGCGCATGCATCGAGGTGTCGATGCTCGGTGCGGCACCGGCTCCCAACGTGCACAGGTCGAGCAGTTCGTGCATCTCGTCCTCGTGTTCGGGCCCCCGGTACACGGCCTTGAGCCCCTGGACGCGGTCGAGCCGCAGCGTGGACAGTCCGCTGGCCGTGAGCGTGCCGAGGTCCCCGCCGGAACCCTTGATCCACATCACCTCGACGTCCTCGTCGCTGGCTGGATCCGGTGCATGGTCCTTCGCGGAGGTGTTCCCACCGCCGTAGTTCGTCGTGGCCGGGTCCGACCCGAGTTGGTTCGAGCGCTCAATCAGTGCGTCGACGGTGGGGTGGGACCGGTGGTCCATGAGGTCGCTCCTGGAGGTCTGAGATCGCCCAATGCTGATCAGTCCCGTGAGTTCTAACATAAATGGACGATTTCGACA
>LFIK01001258.1_pt1 | contig 19936 bp, 19 predicted proteins | sample 643401 | NCBI WGS metagenome assembly LFIK01 (sample SAMN03777447, study PRJNA286221) | soda lake metagenome | biome: soda lake; feature: Kulunda steppe; material: water; isolation source: sample T5-Br brine of Lake Tanatar-5 | place: Russia: Kulunda steppe | collected 2010-07
CCGATATCGGCGCCCATGGGCTGGGCGTGGACTGGACGCAGGACCTGGGCGATGCGCGCCGCCGCGTGGGGGATCGGGTGGCGCTGCAGGGCAACCTGGACCCGAGCGTGCTCTATGCCTCGCCGGAGGTGATCCGCCAGCACGTGGCGGATGCGCTGGCCAGTTACGGCCATGGCCACGGCCACGTGTTCAACCTGGGCCACGGCATTCACCCGGAGGTGCGGCCGGATCATGCGGCTGCCATGATCGCGGCCGTGCATGAACTGAGCCCGGCCTACCATCGCTGAACAGCCCGGAGGCGGCGTTGACGGATGAGCAACGGTGAGCCAAGCGAGAGCAGTGCGGAGCAACGCCGCTCCCGCAAGCGGCGGTCACGCCGGCGTTCCCGCAACAAGCCGATGAAGATACGCACGCTGTCCGCCGGCGTGGTGGTCGTCCGTCGGGAGGACGACGGCTGGCGCCTGTTGCTGCTACGGGCCTTTCAATATTGGGATTCCCCCAAAGGCAAGGTGGAAGACGGTGAGACGCCGCTGCAGGGCGCACTGCGGGAGGTCGAGGAAGAAACCGGGATCACGGAGCTGGATTTCTTCCTTGGGCATGACTACGTGGAAACCGGACCCTACGCCCAAGGCAAGGTGGCCCGCTACTACCTCGCCCGCACGCCGTCCCGCAAAGTCGTGCTCGGCATCAATCCGGAACTCGGCCGTCCCGAGCATCAGGAATACCGCTGGGTGGGCTTCCGCACGGCCCGCAAGCTGGCCTCGCCGCGCGTGCGTCGGGTACTGGACTGGGCCGAAGCCCAACTCGACAACGGCCAGGCCCATGACCATCAAACCACGCCGGAGCCCTCCTCCGACTAGGCGGTTTCGCCAACACCGTCACAAAACAGCCAAACAGTCGGTGGCCCGATCCTGCGCGGAAACCCCGTATGCGCTCTCGTATCCGCCCGCCCATCGCCCAAACGGGTTACCCCATTCGGGTTAGCGACGGCCGCGCCGGCGCGTTGTAGCCTACGGGGCGTTTGGATACCATCCGCCAAGGCTTCGGGAACGAGGCCCCAGGGCACAAACCAACCCAAGAACGAAACAGGATAGAAACCTCATGAAGAAGACCCTTGCTTCGCTGTTCGCCGCCGGCCTGCTGGCACCGGCCATCGCCTCCGCCAACGACATCAGCTACAGCTATGTGGATGGTGGCCTTGCGCTGTACCCCGACTTCGAGGACCAGACCTTTATCGGCATCGACGCCACCGGCTCCTTCGCGGTCACGCCGGACATCTTTGTCTTTGGTGGTTTGAAGTACCTCACCGACGACGTTGATCTCACCGCCATCCACGTTGGCGGCGGCTACCGGTTTGAAGTGGCGCCGGCCACCGACATCTGGGGCGGCCTGACCATCGAATACCAGGAGATCGAGTTTACGGGCCGCAGCTGTGACATATTTGGCAACTGCACGTCCAGGACGGTTTCCTTCGATGACACCTCGCTCGGCATCCGCGGCGGCCTGCGTCACCGCCTGAACGAAGACTTCGAAGTTGGCGGCAGTGCTCGCATCGTCACGGGTGACCTGGATTACTTCGGCATCAGCGGTTACGGCCAGTACTTCCTGAACCAGAACCTGGGCGTGATCGGCGAAGTCGACCTGTATGACGGTGAACTCGGCCTGATCGGCAAGGTGCGTTTCAACTTCTGATCGCACATTCTGCGCAGGACCAGCCCGGCCGGCTCTGCCCGCCGGGCTTTTTTCATGGCCGCCCCGTTTTGGCACCCTGCCGCCGGCACAGGCATACTATGCGCACCCCGCAAGCAGGAGACGAACCGTGACAAGCCGAAATCTCACCGTGGGTGATTTCCCCGGAGCCCGGATGCGTCGTATGCGGCGCGACAGTTTCTCCCGCCGCCTGATGCGGGAACACCGGCTGAGCACGGATGATCTGATCTACCCGGTTTTCGTGCTGGAAGGCGAGAACCAGCGGCAGGCCGTGGATTCCATGCCCGGCGTGGAGCGGCGCTCCATCGACCTGCTGCTGGAGGAACTGGACGAAGTCCATGCCCTGGGCATTCCGGCCATCGCCCTGTTCCCCGTGGTGCCGGCGGAACGCAAGACCGACGACGCGCGCGAGGCCTACAATCCGGACGGCCTGGTGCCCCGCGCCGTGCGCGCCATCAAGGCACGCCTGCCGGAGCTCGGAGTGATCACCGACGTGGCGCTCGATCCGTACACCAGCCACGGTCAGGACGGCGTGCTGGACGACAGCGGCTACGTGCTGAACGACGCCTCGGTGGACATCCTGGTCCGTCAGGCACTGAGTCACGCCGAGGCCGGCGCGGATATGCTGGCCCCGTCGGACATGATGGACGGTCGCATCGGCGCCATCCGGGAATCCCTGGAGGCGGCCGATTTCCATAACGTCCGCATCCTCTCCTACGCAGCCAAGTACGCGTCCAGCTATTACGGGCCGTTCCGTGACGCGGTGGGCTCCGCGGGCAACCTGGGCGGCGGCGGCAAGCACAGCTACCAGATGGATCCGGCCAATACCGACGAGGCGCTGCGCGAGGTGGCAATGGACCTGCAGGAAGGGGCGGACGCGGTCATGGTGAAGCCTGGGATGCCCTACCTGGACGTGGTCCGCCGCGTGAAGGAACACTTCGGTGCCCCCACTTTCGTCTACCAGGTCAGTGGCGAGTACGCCATGCTGATGGCTGCCGCCCGCAACGGCTGGCTGGACGAGCGCAGCTGTGCCCTTGAGGCGCTCACCGCCATGAAACGTGCCGGTGCCGACGGCGTCCTCACCTATTTCGCCAAGCGCGCGGCCCAATGGCTGCGCGAAGAGGGCGCCTGACAGACATGAGGTCGTAAGGGGTCCGCCCGCCCGGCCGACCCCGGCGTCATCCCACGCCGCACCACCATTCCTCGCATGCTGACCCGGCGGCCCGCCATTGGGCTGCCGGGCCGCGTCCGTTATACTGCCGCGCACGATGACATTTTTATGTCATTCCGATGACAGGCGGGCAGCCCCCATGTTTTCCAGAAGTTATTTCTCCGGGATTTTCGGCAGTTCCCCGTTCAAGCCGCTGCAGGAGCACATGACCAAGGTGGTGGAGTGCACCGAGCAGCTGGTGCCCTTGTTCGAAGCGGTCGCCCGACATGATTTCGCCGAGGTGGAGCGCCGCCAGCGCACGGTCGCCGACCTGGAGGACGTGGCGGACGACATGAAGCGCGAGCTGCGTCTGCGCCTGCCAGACACCCTGTTCCTCCCGGTTGACCGGCGCGACCTGCTGGAACTGCTGCGGCTGCAGGACAGCATCGCCAACAAGGCAAAGGACATCGCCGGCCTGGTGCTGGGGCGGCAGATGACCCTCCCGGAACCCATGATCAAGCCGTTAATCGCCTACGTGGAACGCTCCATCGACGCTGCCCGCCAGGCCCACCGCACGGTCGAGGAACTGGACGAGCTGGTGGAAACCGGCTTTCGCGGCTCCGAGGTGGAGCTGGTGAAGAACCTGCTGGAAGAGCTGGGCCGCATCGAGAAAGACACGGACAACATGCAGATCAAACTGCGGGCCATGCTGCGAGGGCTGGAACAGGACCTGCCTCCCGTGGACGTGATGTTTCTCTACAAGATCATTGAACTGGTCGGCAAGCTGGCCGACCTTGCCGAGCGCGCCGGAAGCCGCTTGCAGATGATGCTGGCCAAGTAACAGGGCCGCCGCCACATCAGCTGGGGGGATCAATGGAATTCGGCATGACGTACCTGGTCCTCGCGGCCATTTTCGGGCTGTTCATGGCCTGGGGCATCGGGGCGAATGATGTGGCGAATGCCATGGCCACGTCGGTGGGGTCGCGGGTACTGACCATCAAACAGGCGGTGATCATCGCCGCCATCTTCGAGTTTGCCGGGGCTGTGCTGGCAGGCGGCGAAGTCACCAACACCATCCGCTCCGGCATCATCGAAGTGGGTCTGCTGGAAGGCAGGCCGGAGGAACTCATCTTCGGCATGCTGGCCGCCCTGCTCGCCGCCGGCACCTGGCTGCTGCTCGCCTCCCATATGGGCTGGCCGGTCTCCACTACCCATTCCATTGTCGGCGCCATTGTCGGTTTCGCCATCGCCGGGCTCGGCTGGGGCGCCGTGCAGTGGCCGGTGATCGGCTCAATTGCCATGAGCTGGGTAATCTCGCCGCTACTGGCGGGGTTCGTTGCCTACATGCTGTTCCGCAGCGTCCAGCTGCTGGTGCTGGACCGCCCTGACCCGATCAGCAGCGCGCGCCGCTATGTGCCGGTCTACATCTTCCTGACCGGTTTCATCATGTCCCTGATGACCATTCTGAAGGGACTGACCCATGTGGGGCTCAATCTGAATGCCCCGCAGGCGATCACCATCGCCACGCTGATCGGCCTGGGGCTGGCGATGGGGGGCAAGCTGGTCATCAACCGCATCCCGGTGGATCCAGCCCTGGATCGCAAATTCCACTATGCCAACGTGGAACGCATTTTCGCCGTGCTCATGGTCGTGACCGCCTGTGCCATGGCCTTCGCCCATGGCTCCAATGACGTGGCTAACGCGATCGGCCCGGTGGCTGCGGTCCTGAGTGCCGTGCAGACGGGCGAGGTACAGGCCCAGGCCGCCGTCCCCACCTGGGTGCTGCTGCTGGGCGCGTTCGGCCTGGTCGCCGGCCTGCTGATGCTGGGGCATCGCGTCATCGCCACGGTGGGGCGGGAGATCACCCAGCTGACCCCGAGCCGTGGCTTCACCTGCGAACTGGCCGCGGCGGGCACCGTGGTCATGGCTTCCAGCTTCGGCATACCGGTCTCCACCACGCATACGCTGGTCGGTGCGGTGCTGGGCGTGGGCATGGCCCGCGGCATCGCCGCCCTCAACCTGACCGTGGTGCGGGGCATCTTCCTGTCCTGGATCGTCACCTTGCCCGCCGGTGGTATCCTGTCCATCATCTTCTACCAGGTTCTCAGCATGATCTTCGGCTGAGCCGGCTGCGGCCGCTCGGCCCTGTCGGAGGCACGATGACCGACCGTTACGCCGTGTTCGGCAATCCGGTAAGCCACAGCCAGTCGCCCTGGATTCACGGCCGCTTCGCGGAGCAGACCGGCCAGGACATGGAGTACGGGCGCGAGGAAGTGCCCGTGGACGGTTTTGCCGAGGCCGTTCAGCAATTTTTCGGGAGCGGCGGCAAGGGCCTCAACATCACCGTACCCTTCAAGGAACAGGCCTGGGCACTGAGTGCCCAACGCAGCCCACGGGCCGAGGCGGCGGGCGCGGTGAACACCCTGCTGCAGCTCGAGGAAGGGACACTTTACGGTGACAACACCGACGGCATCGGCCTGCTGCGCGATCTACGACAGAACCTGGAACTGGATCCGGCCGGTAAACGGGTGTTGATCCTGGGCGCGGGCGGCGCGGTACGCGGCGTCCTGGAACCCCTGCTGGATACCACGCCGCTGGAACTGATCATCGCCAACCGCACCGTGGCCCGTGCGGAGGCGCTGGCGGACGCCTTCGGCGCACCGACCAGTGCCTGCGGCTTTGCCGACCTGGCCGGGCAGCACTTCGATCTGATCATCAACGCGACCTCCAGCGGCCTGCACGGGGAATTGCCACCGCTGCCGGACGGCCTGTTCGCCCCCGACGCGGCCGCCTACGACATGCTCTATGGCCCCGAGCCCACGCCCTTCATGCGCTGGGCCCGTCAACAGGGCGCGGCGCGGATCAGCGACGGCCTAGGCATGCTGGTGGAGCAGGCAGCGGAATCGTTCCGCCTCTGGCGCGGCGTGGATCCGGATACCGCAGCGGTCATCCGCGACTTGCGCGTGCGGCTGCGTGCCTGAACCCTGCACGCCATGGACCGCGCGGCACCCTCGCAGACCGAACGCCAGCAGGCCCTGATCCGGGCGCTGCAGGACCCGCGTTGCTACCCGCATCCAGCGGACCGCGTTGAACGCCTGGAAACCCACATCTCGACCATCCTGCTCGCCGGGGATTACGCCTACAAGCTGAAGAAGCCGCTGCGGCTGGCCTTTCTGGATTACTCCACACTGGAACGACGGCAGCACTACTGCATGCGGGAACTGGAGCTGAACCGGAAACGCGCACCGACCCTGTACCTGGCCTGCGTGCCCATCACCGGCACCACCGAGGCACCGACCGTGGGCGGCGATGGCCCGGCCCTGGACTACGCGGTGCAGATGCGGCGCTTCCCGGAGCATTGCCGGCTGGATCATCTGGTGGATGCCGGCAGCCTGGACGGCGATGCCATGGAGCAGCTGGGCAGGGAACTGGCCAGGCTCCACGCCGGCAGTAACCGGGCCGAGGCGGATCATCCGCTTGCATCCGTGTCGGCACAGGCGGCGCCGATCCGGGAAAACATCCGGCAGTTAGAGGAACTGCTGCCGGACGATCCGCGGATCGCAGCGCTGCGTGGCTGGACGGACCAGCAGCTCCGGCAGAACGCATCACTGCTGCGGCAACGCATCACCGACGGCCGCATCCGGGACTGTCACGGCGACCTGCACCTCGCCAACCTGGTCCGCATCGACGATCGTTTTCAGGCTTTCGACGGCATCGAGTTCGATGAAGCCCTGCGCTGGATCGATGTGCTGAACGATCTGGCGTTCCTGCTCATGGATCTGGACGCCCGCGATCAGCCAGCCCTGGGCGCACGCGTACTGAACGCCTGGCTGGACCACGGCGGCGACCATGCGGGCATGCCGCTGTTGCGACTCTACCAGGGCTACCGGGCCCTGGTGCGCGCCAAGATCAACGCCATACGCCTGCAGCAGGTCTCCGAGTGCAGTCCGGAAGCAGACCAGGCCCAGGCGGAGCTCGACCGCTACCTGGCGCTGGCCTCCGGCTACGCGCAGCATCACCAGGGGAAGCTCTGGGTCATGGGAGGGCTTTCCGGCAGCGGAAAATCCACCCATGCTCGTCGGCTGCTGGAGCAGATCCAGGGTATCCGGCTGCGCTCCGACGTGGAACGCAAACGGCTGTACGGCCTGGGCGGCGAAGCCCGAACGGGCTCCGCGCCGGGAGCGGGCATCTACAGCGCAGCCGCCGGGCGCCGGACCTACGCCCATCTGCGGAAAACCGCCCGACGGCTGCTACGCGCGGGCTGGCCGGTGATCATCGACGCCGCTTGCCTGAAGCGCGCCGAGCGCGACACCTTCCGCCGCCTGGCAGCCACACTGGGGGTACCTTGCGAACTGCACTGGTGTCAGGCAGAGCCCACCGTGCTCCGCCAGCGCGTCAGCGAGAGGCAACGTCGGGGTAACGATCCGTCAGAGGCGGACACGACCGTGCTGGAGCGGCAGCTGGCGAGCTACGAGCCGCCCGCCGCCGATGAGCCTGACGTGCACTTCATCGACACCGGGCACTGACCCTGTCTGATTCGGTTCAGAACACGTGCTGGAACTGGGCCGTGATCGCTCCGTCCACGCGCAGCACGCAGTTTATGCCGTAGACGAGCGGATTGGGCCTGCAGTTGAGCAACAGATCGCGGCCACGGAATTCGGCACGCTCGGACGTGCCTCCGCCCACCATCGGCACGAATCGATGGCTGATCGCCTCCTCACCGTCCACGGATACCGTGATGCGGCGATTGAAATCGGAGATCCGGCTGTCCATCTCCCAGTCCTTGACCTCGACCTCGGACGGGGTGGCCGGCGCGGAGGCGCAGGCGGCCACGAGGGGCAGGGCGGCGAGGATCGCGAATGCGGAACGGCGCATGGTTAACCCTCAAGTGTTGGCAGGTTCAGTATCGGACCATGCAAGCGCCTGAAAAATCCCTCGGGCTTGTTCCGTGGTCAGGCGCTGTGTACGCTCCGCCTCACTTGGATTCCGGGGGTCACCATGCTGGATAGCCTGATCATTCTGGCCTTTGTCGCCGTGATGCTGCTGGGCGTCATCAACTACCGGCTCAGCCACCGCCGCGGCCGCGCCCACCCCTGGCTGGGCGGCATCCACGCCGCGCTTGCCCTCGGTGCCATGGGCCTGCTCCTCGTCCGCATCCTCACCGGCCCGGAGAATCTCTGGTTCAACAGCGCCCTGTTCCTGTTCATTCTGGCCCTGATCGGGGGCGGCTTTGCCTGGCTGGTCAGGGAGCGGGGCGAGGCACCTATCCTCCCCCTGGTGCTGCTGCACGCCAGCGCCGGTGTGGTGGGTTTCCTGCTCCTGCTCGGCGGCATCTAAAGCGTTTTCAGTCATCCAGGCGCTTGAGCCAGAACGCCATGGGCTTCAGCGTCTCGTCCACGTCATCCAGGTCCCGCCAGCGATACCAGGTCAGCAACCGGGGGTGCCGCCGGAAGCCCCGGCTCTCCCAGAAAGCATCCAGCGGCCGGTAGTCACGCGGGCGGCGTGGATGATTCTCCGGCCGCTGCACGGCACAGAACATGAGCTGGCGGAAACCGAGTTCCCGGGCATAAGCCTCGCGCTCGCGCATGAACGCCGCGCCGATGCCCTGCCCCCGATAACTGTGCCGCAACACCGATTCACCGAAATAGAAGGTCTCGGCCACATCCAGCCCTTCGGCAAGCAGCGGCGCGATGAACTCCTCGGTTTCGTCCTGTAGCGGAATTCCGGTTGCCGCCCCCACCACGGTATCCCCGTCGCGGGCGAGCACACACAGGCTTCGCGGTGATGCGGCATAGGTCGACAGATAGCGCCGCTCGTACTCAAGGTCGCCGTCATACAGATAGGGGAATTCACGGAACACCTCGATCCGCAGCGCGGCTACAGCATCCAGATGCGGGCGGATCTCCGCACCCACCAACCGTTGCAGTGACACCGTTGTCATTCCAGTCCATCCTCTCTCAGACCTTGCCCCCCGCCGGTGCTGAAACCGGCGGCACGGGCAGGACCCTGCATGCTGCCAGAGCCCGTGGACCCGGTCGAGGCCGCTGCTTGCGCCCGGACCGCCCACAGGGTAGATTGACGCCCCTGACCGGTCGATCAGTCGGAAGCTGAACACATGCAGGAATCTACCACCAGCGCCCATACCGAGCCTCGCACCGAAGCCGCCCAGCGCATGCTGGATGCCGCCAAGGTGTTGTTTGCCGAGCGCGGTTATGACGGCGTCTCCATCCGCGATATCGCCGAAAAGGCCCGGGTCAGCAAGGCCAATGTCTTCCATCACTTCGGCAGCAAGGCGAACCTGTACGCCGCCATCCTGGAGGCGGTGGCCGAACAGTTGAGCACCAAGCTGGACGTGCTGCGCGACCCCGGCAGCAGCCTGCAGGAACGGGTGGCGCGGTTTGCGCTGCTGGATCTGCAGGATCAGCTCAACGACCCCCATTGCGTGTACCTGTTCCTGCGCCAGCTCATGGCGCCCAACAACACGGAACAGCGGCGCAAGGCGGAACAGGTCATCCGAGACAGCCTGAAAAGCCTACTGCAGTTGCTGGAGCAGTTGCGGGAACAGGGCGAGTTGCCCGCGGACACCGACCCCCTGGCGCTGACGCTGGCCATCGCCGGCGGCAACTTCATGTATTTCCAGCTGCAGGGCATCCTTGCGGACCTGCAGCAGAGCGGAACACCGGTGGACCCGGTGCTGTTCAGCCAATCGCTCATGCACCTGATCACCCCGGCCGTGAACAACGGCCACCCGCGGCCCACATCCGACGGTTGAACCCGATTTCGCAAGCAGGGACGAAAGACATGCTGACCAGCCTTCGACTGAGCGCCGTCCTGGCGCTGCTCCTCGTGCTCACTGCCTGCGGCGGCAATGGCGGCAGCGGCGACGAGGATGCCGGCGCGCCGGACCGCCGCACCCTGATCACCACCGCCACTGCGGAGCGTGAGACGGTGGAAGTAATCGAGCGCACCATCGGCCAGATCAGTTCCCGCACCGCACCCTCGCTCACCGCGGAAGTCAGCGGGCACATCCTGGAGATCCACGCCGACGAGGGTGATCGGGTAGAACGTGGCCAGCTAATGCTGGAAATCGACCCGGAGCCCTACGAACTGGCCCTGGCCTCGGCCCGCACCGACATCCGCCGCCTGGAGGCGCTGATCCGGTCCCAGGGGCGTGAACTGGAACGCCAGCGCGAGCTGCTGGAAGACGGTTTTGTCACCCAGGCCATGTTCGACAGCACCGAGGCCGAGTACCTCAACCTGGAAGAGCAGCTGGAAGCGGCCCGGGTCGCAGCGCGCAATGCGGAACGGGATCTGCGCAACACACGGTTGAAGGCGCCGGTGGACGCCGAAGTGGACGAACGCCTGGTGTCGGTGGGTGATTACAGTTCGCCGGGCCAGGCACTGTTCCGCATGGTGAGCCAGGACCTGCTGCGGGTGCGCCTGCCGTTCCCGGAAACCGTGGGTTCGCTCCTGGAAGTGGGGCAGGCGGTCCGCATGCAGGCACCGCTGTCGAGCAATGGCGAGGTGGATGGCCGGATCGACGAACTGCGCCCCGCGCTGATGGGCGGAAGCCGCTCGGTGGAGGCCATCGTGCACGTGGAGAACCCGGGCAGCTGGCGCCAGGGCGGCAGCGTGAATGCCCAGGTGGTGATCACCCGGCGTGACAGCGTGCTGGTTCCGAACCAGTCCGTGGTGCAGCGCCCGGCGGGCGAGGTGGTGTACGTGGTGGAGGATGGCAAGGCCCATGCGCGCGAGGTGCGTGTGGGCATCCGCCAGCGCAGCCATATCGAGATCCTCGAGGGCCTGGACGGCGGCGAGACCGTTGCCGTGGAGGGCGCCGGCTTCCTCTCCAACGGCGCTGATGTGCGCACCAGCGAGGAGTAATCCGGCATGACCCTGCCAGAGCTCTCTATCAAGCGCCACGTGCTCGCGGTGATGCTGAGCGCCGTATTGCTGCTGTTCGGCCTGATCGGCTACCAGCAGGTGGGCACGGACCGCATTCCGGACATCGATTTCCCGGTGATCACCGTGGTGGTGGCGCAACCGGGCGCGGACCCGGAGATCATCGACGCGTCCATCACCTCCGTGGTGGAACGGGCGGTGAACACGGTGCCTGGCATCGACAACATCCAGTCCACCTCCTCCCCCGGCGTGTCGCTGGTGGTGGTCACGTTCGACCTGAACAAGGATGTGGACGTGGCCTTCAACGAGGTGCAGGCCAAGGTCAACGAGATACGTCAGCAGCTGCCGCCGGATGCGGAGGCGCCGATCATCCAGAAGGTGGAAACCGGCTCCCAGGCCATCATGTGGCTGAGCGTGCAGGGCGACCGCACCCTCCAGCAGCTCAGCGTCTACGCCCGCAACGTGATCCGCCCGCGCCTGGAAAATATCGACGGCGTGGGCGAGGTGCAGGTGGGGGGCGGCCTGGAACGCAATATCCGCGTGGAGATACACCCGGACCGCCTGGCGGCGTTCGGCCTCACCGTGCAGGACCTGGTGAACGCTTTCGAGGTCGAACACTTCCAGCTGCCCGGCGGCTTCGTGGTCAGCGATCGCAGCGAGCGCCTGATCAAGCTGGACCTGGAATTCCACCAGCCCCATGAGCTGGAGCAACTGGTTGTCGCCAGCCAGAACGGCGCCCTGGTGCGGCTGCGTGACGTGGCGGACGTGGTGGACGGCCTGGAGGACCCGCGCTCGCTGGCCCGTTTCAACGGCGAGCCCACCGTGGGCCTGGGCATCGTCAAGGTGGCCGGCACCAACACCGTGGCCATCATCGAGGAGGTTCAACGCCGGCTGGACGAGGAGATCCGCCCCCAGCTGCCGCCGGGAATCGAGGTGAACGTGGCCTCGGACCAGTCCGTGTTCATCCACGAGATGGTGGAGTCCCTGTACACCACCATCGCGCTGGGCATCCTGTTCTCGGCCCTGGTGCTGTGGCTGTTCCTGAAGAACCTGCGCTCCACGCTGATCGTGGTGCTGTCCATCCCCATCTCCCTGGCGGCGATCACGGCGGTGGTGTTCTTCTTCGGCTACACCCTGAACGCGCTGACCATGCTGGCCATGCTGCTGCTGATCGGGGTGGTGGTGGACGATGCCATCGTGGTGCTGGAGAACATATTCCGCCACCGGGAACAGGGCATCGAGGATCCGGTGGAAGGGGCCATCGTCGGCTCCAACGAAGTGTTCTTCGCCATTATCGCCACCACCCTGTCGCTGGTGGCCATATTCCTGCCGGTGCTGTTCATGGGCGGCATCATCGGGCGCTTCTTCGAATCCTTTGCCGTGGTGGTCTCGCTGGGCGTGCTCGCTTCCAGCCTGGTGGCGCTGACCCTGACCCCCATGCTGTGCTCACGCTTCCTGTCGGTGCCGAAGCAACACGGCCGCGTGTACAACGTGCTGGAAGGCGGTTTCCGCGGGATGGAAAAGGGGTATCGCTGGCTGCTGGCCCGGGTGCTGCGGTTCCGCTGGAGCACGCTGGGCATCGTCGCCCTGGTCACGGTGCTGGCGGGCAGCCTGGCCGGGCAGTTGGGCGGGGAATTCGCCCCGGAGGAGGACGAGGGCCAGTTCCTGGTGATCATGCAGACACCGCTGGGCTCCAGCATCAACTACACGGAGGAGAAACTGGCCGCCGTGGAACGGATCCTCGGCGACCAGGAGGGCGTACGCAGCTATTTCACCGCCGTGGGCCTGGGCGACCAGAGCCAGGTCAACGACGGCATTGCCTTCGTACGCCTGGACCCGCGTGACGAGCGGCGCCTGAGCCAGCAGGAGATCACCCGGCAGGTCCAGGGGCAGTTGTCCGAGCTGGCCGGCGTGCGGGCCTTCGCCACCGCCGTGCCGCTGATCGGCGGGCAGCGGGGTGAGCCGCTGCAGTTCAACATCAGCGGCCCGGACCTGGACGAGGTGGCACGGCTGGCCGAGGAAATGGAGCGGCGCCTGCGCAACGACGACCGCATCGCCACGCTGGACCTGGACCTGAACCTGGACCAGCCGGAGTTCACCTTGCGCGTTGACCGCGACCGGGTGCGCAGCCTGGGGCTCTCCACCTTCGACGTGGCGCGGGCGGTGAACGTGCTCGGCGGCGGCATCGACGTGGCCCGCTACAACGACGATCCGGGTGACGGCGAACGCTATGACGTGCGGCTGAAAGCCGTGGACGGCTCGATCAACTCCACCGAGGATCTGCGCAACATCTTCCTGCGCGGGCCGGACGGCAACATGATCCGGCTGGACAACGTGGCTCACTTCGAGCCCACCCTGGGCCCGGCGGTCATCGGCCGCTTCAACCTGCAGTACTCGGCACAATTCTATTCCAACCCGGCGGTGCCGCTGGCCGAGGCCGTCCAGGTGGTGGAGGAAGAGGCGGCGGACCTGCTGCCGCTTGGCTACACGCTCAACCTGGTGGGCGAAGCGGAGGAATTCGAGCGGACCGCCGCGTCCATCCTGTTCGTTTTCGTAGTGGCCACCATCCTTGCGTACATGGTGTTGGGCAGCCAGTTCAACTCCTTCCTGCAGCCGGTGGTGATCCTGGCGGCGCTGCCCCTGGCCATGGTCGGCGGGGTCGTCGGGCTATGGCTGTTCAACCACACGCTGAACATCTTCTCCATGATCGGCCTGGTGCTGCTGATCGGCCTGGTGACCAAGAACGGCATCCTGCTGGTGGACCTCACCAACCAGTACCGGGCCAAGCGCGGGCTGGGCGTGAACGCCGCCCTGCAGGAGGCCTGCCCGATCCGGCTGCGGCCGATCCTGATGACCTCGCTGACGCTGATCCTGGCCATGACGCCCGCCGCCATCGGCCTGGGAGCCGGGGCGGAGACGCAGGGACCGCTGGCCGTGGCCATCATCAGCGGCATGATTTCGGCAATGCTGCTGACCCTGGTGGTGATCCCGGCCGCCTACTCCCTGCTGGAGAACGGGGTACTGCGGCTGCAGCGCTGGCGGACGCGGGAGGCATGAGCCGGAATGAAGCGTTGTGTCGCGGTACCGGCTAGTCTAAATTCCCTGAATCATGGCACCTAACCCGTACCAGTCGCCGCCCCCCGGCTACAGCGCACCGCGACCACCGTCGGCGTTTCCGCCGGTGATCATGACACTGCTGGCGCTGAACATCGGCATCTACTTCCTGGAAACCGGCATGCGCCTGCCGCTGCTGGAGTATTTCGCGCTCTGGCCCATGGGCATGCCGGACGTGGTGCGCACGCCCATGGGGCCGGTGGAACTGGACGGCTTCCGCGTCTGGCAGCTGCTCACCTACGGCTTTCTGCACGGCGGCACGCTGCATCTGTTCGTGAACATGTTCGCGCTGTGGATGTTCGGCGTGGCGCTGGAATACCGCTGGGGCTCGGCGCGCTTCCTGTTCTACTACCTGTTTTGCGTGGTGGGAGCCGGCATCATCCAGCTGGTCGTGGCCACGCAGGCCGCCCGCACCGGCATGCCCTATCCCACGGTAGGGGCCTCCGGCGGCGTGTTCGGCATCCTGCTGGGCTTCGGCATGTGCTTCCCGAACCAGCGCATCATGCTGCTGATTCCACCCATCCCCATGAAGGCGAAGTATTTCGTGGTGGCCTATGGCGCCTTCACGCTCTGGGCAGGTATGACCGGTGCCATGTCCAACGTGGCCCATTTCGCTCACCTGGGCGGCATGCTGTTCGGCCTGCTGCTGATCCTGTACTGGCGCGCCACCGGCCGCGGCTAGCCCGCACCTGAGAGATACCGGCTAGGGCAACGCCATCGACAGGCCGTCCAGGCTGCGGAACTCATACCGCCAGAACAGCCCCGCGCGCCAGGCCTCGGTGGCATCGCCCTCCTCCGGCTCGCGCAGTTGCTGGTCGTACTCCAGGCCGATGACATGGCTGTTCCTGCGGTAACGGTAATCCAGGCGCAGGCTGTATTCGTCCACGTCCATCAGCGCGTCCCGCCGCTCCAGGGCACGGTATCCCAGCTCCAGCCCCATGCGATGGGCCTGGACACCGGCGTCCAAACGGAACGTGGGGTGCACCAGCGTCATGGGCCAGTAGCCACTGCGGTGGCGGTAGTCCACACCGGGGACGGCGGTAAGGTCCACCGCACCCAGGGAGAAGCGTTCGGCGTGACTCAGGGCGAAGCGGTGCTCCCGGCGATCGCGGTCCAGCGGTGAATCATCCTCGACGCCCAGCCAGCGCATGGACATGCGTGTCTCTGATCGCTCCCGGCTCGCCACGTTCACGGTCCAGCGGGCCTCTGTCGCCCGGTCCCGGATACCGCCGGTCCGGTTCTCCCGCTCCCGCACCCGCACGCCCCACTCGTGGTCCATCCACGCCGCGACGCCGAAGGTTTCCGGCGCCAGCATCACCAGGCCGTAATCGTCCAGCTCCAGCCGCTGCTGCGTCACGGCGGTGGTCTGCCGTTCCACCGAGCCGCTCAGGCGAACGCCCAGCGGCATGCCGAGGCCGGCGCTGGCCCCCAGCAGGCGGGAGTCGGGTGTGATGTCGCTGCCAAGCGGGCGGAAGCCGTCCCCGAACCGGCGGTAACGCAGGCGGTAGTCCAGCGGCGCGTCACGGACCTCCCCGGCCAGTTGGGCGCGCAGGCCACGGTCGGATTCAACCGCCTCCTCCAGGCCGCGCTCGTCCAACTGCGCCCATTCCGCCTCGGCGGTCAGCGCCTGTCGGGCCAGGCTGAACCCCCATTCACCGGCCAGGCTGGTGATCAGCCCGGTATCCCGGTCGTGGGCGAGATCCCCGGGATCCTGCTGCAGCACGTTCACGCTGTAGCGACCCGGACCCACGCCGTCCATCAGCCAGGAAACGCCATGGTAACGGGTGTCGTAATAGCGGGGGGCGACGGCCGGATCGGGATTGTTCCAGTCCGTGCTGTCACGGCCGGACATCCAGACCACGGAATGCCGCCCGCCCAGCGGCCCCTGCCCCGCGGGCTGCAGTTCAACCCGCGCTGCCTGCAGGCGCTGGTTCAGGGTCAGCGGGGTGAACCGGGACTGTTGATCCCCCACGTCCAGGCGATAGGGCAGCGCCACGGTGCCGTCCTCGTAGCGCATGTGCACCCACTCCGGGACCAGTCCGCGCTCCTCGTGCCGGTAATCGGAACGGTTCAACAGGGCTGAGGTGTTGAATTCCCAATAACGCCCGGCTTCGGGGGAACCGGTGATGCGCAGGTTGAGATCCTGATAAAGCTGGGACCCCTGGTGCGGGTACGGGGTGTGCGCCCGGTCACCGCTGACCCGGTACTGTTCGTAACGGACGCTGGTGTCCCCCGTCACCGAGACGTCGGCCTGTGCCGTGACCCCCGCCAGCGCCAACATCCCGATTGTCAGCCTTACCACTCGCATCAGTCTGCCAGGCGTCGCACGAACCGGATGAGCAGTTCCTGGGTGGTCTCATGACGTTGCAGCCCGTCCGCGCCCTCCAGTTCCACCTGCGCCCGCACCCGCACGGCGACCTTGCTGACCAGGGCATCGTCCTCCCAGACGGACTCCAGCGTCTGCACCGGCCCCACGGAACGGATACGCAGCCGCGCGCTGGCGGGCAAGTCGGCCAGGTCACCGAGCAGACGCTCGCGATCGGGGAAGTCCTCGGCCAGCAACGCGTCCAGTCCGACACCGTTCCAGGCATCGAACAGCTCGCGCACGAAGGCCTCCACTTCGCCGCGGGGCACGGAGAAAGCGGATGCCATGGCGGCATCGGGTTCAGCGCGGCTGCCGATGGGCTCCAGCGTGCGCATGCCCTCGGCGAACAGCGCCATCGGCAGACAGGCGGCCAATGCGAATAGCCACCTCATTGCTCCCGCTCCCGCTCTTCAAACAGCCCACGCACGGTATCTGCGCGGAACAGCTCCACTCCATCCAGCGTTCGGGCCTGCTGCAGGCGCCCCTCGCTGCGTGAGCAGTCGGGGAGCAACAGGATGGCGCGTGCCAACTGCTTCCGCGCCTCCTCAGCCGCATCATCATCCGTCAGGCGCTGATGGATGGCGCGCAGCGTGTCACAATCGGTCTTGGTGGACAGCGGATCAGACGGCGATTCGCCAGCCGTCAGCGGTGTGGATGCCAGGGCCAGAGCCAGGGAGAGCGGCAATGAGACCGGTCGCATGCGCAGTTCCTGTCAAGAGTGGTGAGTCGCCTGGGGAAAACCCCGGCCCATGCAGCGGACATTACCCGGTTATCAGCCCCGGAACCGTGCTCCGGATCACAGGTGCGAAACACACAAAAACCAAGAATCTCCATGAGGTTATAAAGAATACCTGATGACGCTTCTCAAAATAAACCACGACGAACGGGCTTGGCTGCTTCCAGCCGGCCTGATCCTGGCGGGGTTGCTGATCGCCGGGAGCGCGCCGTGGCTGTTCAGTCATGAGCGCTGGGTCATGGATGACCCGGACCGACGAGAGCACGTGTTCACGCTGGTGAGCCACCAGGAACGGCTGTATCGGGGAAGCCAGGATGGCGTTCTCCGGGTTCGGGATGGGACACAGTGGAGGGAAATCGGCCGTAGCCCCGAACAGACGCCGATCATGTTTTTGTTCCCGGCGCGCGAACTGGCCGTGCTCAACCGGGGTCTATGGAAGTGGGCGGACAACTCGCCGATTATCCCGCCGGACCCGGTGCGCGTCAGTCACGCGGCGCAGATGGAGCAGGCCTTGGCGCTGGGCACGGAACGCGGCGTACTGACCTGGGACGGCTCCGCGTTCCACGACCTCGGGCTCGACGCCCAGGTCTACCGGTTGCACGTGGAACGGCATGATGCAGGGGAAACCCTGCACGCGGGCACCATCGCTACCGGAATGTGGCATCAGGTCGCGAATGATGCCTGGCAACCGAACAACGAGGGGCTGCCTGAGCCGGTGAACATACTGAGCCTACTGGAGGCCGACAACGGCGTCCTGCTGGCCGGCACCGACCAGGGCCTGTACTGGCAGGCGGCGCCGGGGGAACGGTGGCGACGCATGGACGCCGGGCTGGGGCAGCGCCGGATTCTCGCCCTGGCGATTGATGACGCCGGCTGGCTCTGGGCCGGAAGCGATGACGGCGCCCGCCGTGTACGCCTGGTACAACGCGAACAGGCGTTGGAAAGCCAGGGTCGCTGGGAGAAGCTGCGCAACCCGCCGCGCGGGCTGGACCGGCCGGTGAGTTGGGTGGTACCGCTCATGGATGAGGTCTGGATCAGTGCTGGCGCGGTGTACCGCCTGGATCGCGTGTCCGGCCGTTATCTCTACCAGCAGTTGGCGGTCGGGCTGCTGCTGATTGCGCTTGCGTTGTACCTGCTACGGAAACAGACGACAGGATCAGACCATGGATGAATTCACGCTGCCGGCCCACGACAGCCTCGAACTGCACTGCCGCCGTTGGCCGGCGGCCGGCAGGGAACAGCCGCGGGCCTGCCTGGTGCTGGTACACGGCCTGGGTGAACACAGCGGCCGCTATGACGCGCTGGCGCGACACCTGGTCAGCTGCGGCTTTCAGGTGTACGCCTTCGACACCCGCGGCCACGGCCTGACCTCCGGCGGCCCGGAGGCGCTGGGCATCCTGCCCGGCGACAACGGCTGGGCGGACTGGATCCGGGATATCGGCACGATCGTCAGCCATGCACGTTCCGAACGGCCACACTGCCCGCTGTTCCTGCTCGGTCACAGTCTGGGCTCGTTGATGTGCCAGTACTACGCGGCCCTGCACGGGGACACCATTGACGGGCTGGTCCTGTCCGCCACGGACAGCCGACCGGGGCTGGGCACGCGGATCACCCACTGGGGCGGGACCCTGTTCAAGGGCCTGCATGGCCGGGACCGGCGCAGTAGGCTGGTGTACGCCCTGGGCATCGGCAACATGAAACGCTCCCTGCCGGAGCGCCGCACCGACCAGGACTGGCTGAGCCGGGATGAGGCCATCGTCGACGCCTACCTGGCAGACCCGCTGTGCGGCTTCCAGCCCAGTAACGCCATGTGGCACGCCATCGCCGAGGGCATGGAGCAGATCAGCAACCGGCTGCGCGGGCAGCTCCCACCGGAACTCCCCGTGCTGTTGCTGGTGGGCACGGACGACCTGTTGAGCCTGGGTGGTCAGCGCGTGCAGGCGTTGCGGCAGGCCTACCTGGAACACGGCGCAAAACGCGTGGAGTTGATACGTTATCCGGAGGCTCGCCATGAAGTGTTCAACGAGATCAACCGCGCAGACGTCTACCGGGATCTCACGGAGTGGCTCGCAAGACAACTCGAGGGTGCACCGCAGATCGATGACAGGCCCTCGCCGGACGAGCCGCTGACACCGTACGAGGCCCCCGCGCACTAACAGCGGGGAACGCCCGGGGTGATCGTTCCCGGTGTTCGCCTAAACGATCGGCGGCTCCTCCCAGCCCGCCTGGTTCTCCAGCTCCTGGCTGAAGCGTTCCACCTCGCGCACCACGGGGCCCACCCGTTCGTAACGGGCCAGGTGAAACAGGGCTTCCCCCTGATGCACCAGCGGCAGGTTGGTGCGGCCGATCACCAGACCGGCTTCCGGCGCCTCCACGGTGCTGGTGCGTTCGCCGAAGGGATCGGACACCCAGCCCAGCGGCTGACCCGCATGCACCCGGTCCCCCAACGCCACGGCGGCACGCAGGATGCCGTCCTGCCCGGCGCGCACCCAGCGCGTTGCATCGGCGATGAAGGGTTCCGGCTGCACGCGGCCCCGGCTGGCCGACAGCATGCCCAGCACGCGCATGGCGCGCAGCACCCCGCGGAGGCCGGCGCGGATCGCGCCCTCGTCAAAGCGCAGGGCCTCGCCTCCCTCATAGGTCACCGCGGGCACCCCAAGTTCGCGGGCCGTTTCCCGCAGGCTGCCCTCGATCAGGGGTGAGTGGATCACCACCGGCAGACCACAGGCCCGTGCCAGGGCCTCATCACCGTCGTGATCCAGGTCGGCCCGGATCTGGGGCAGATTGTCCCGGTGCACTGCCGCGGTATGCAGATCGATCACGTGAGTGGCCTTCTGCAGGATCTGCTTGCGGAACAGCCGCGCCAGGCGCGAGCCCATGGATCCGGTCTCGGTCCCGGGAAAGCAGCGATTGAGGTCGCGGCGGTCCGGCAGGTAGCGCGAGCGGGCGGTGAAACCGA
>LFIK01001259.1_pt1 | contig 19931 bp, 13 predicted proteins | sample 643401 | NCBI WGS metagenome assembly LFIK01 (sample SAMN03777447, study PRJNA286221) | soda lake metagenome | biome: soda lake; feature: Kulunda steppe; material: water; isolation source: sample T5-Br brine of Lake Tanatar-5 | place: Russia: Kulunda steppe | collected 2010-07
ACCCGTTACAGCTGGCGCCAGTTCGAGCAGCGGGTGGCGGCACTTGCCGCCGGGCTCTGTCGCCTCGGACTGCAGCCAGGCGGCCGGGTGGCAATGCTGGCGGATAATTCCCATCGTTATGTCGAGTTCTTCTTTGCCACGGTCTGGGCCGGCGGTATTGCCGTGCCCGTGAACACGCGCTGGGCGGCGCCGGAAGTGGCGTTTGCGCTCGCCGATGCGGATTGCACCGTGCTGATTGCGGACCGTACCCATGCCGAGGCGGCGGCCGTGCACGCCGAGCTGGTGGATGCCCTCGTGCTGGCGGCCGACGGCAGCGAGCGCCGCGACGGCTGGCATCACTGGGAAGACCTGGCCGCCGGCGCTGGGATGGCTGATGCCGGCCGCGGTTTCGACGACGTGGCCTGCCTGTTCTACACGGGGGGCACCACAGGCCGTTCCAAGGGCGTCATGCTCACCCACAGCAATCTGCTGGCCAATGCCATGACGGCGATGCTCAACATGGACATTCGCGCCGGCACGGTGCACCTGCACGTCTCGCCCATGTTCCATGTTGCCGGCGGTGCGCGCGTGTTTTCGGTCACCCTTGCCGGTGGCACCCACGTGGTGCTGCCGCGCTTCGAGATCGAGCCGTTTCTCGCCACCATCGAGCGCGAACGGGTCAACATCACGGTGGTGGTGCCGACCATGCTCAATCGGCTGGTGCAGTACCCCGAGCTGGAGCGGTTCGACCTGTCCAGCCTGCAACTGCTCAGCTATGGGGCGTCGCCCATGCCGGCGGCGCTGCTGAAGCAGGCCATGGACTGCTTTCCCGGAATCCGCTTCCTGCAGAGTTATGGCATGACCGAGCTGTCGCCGGTAGCTACCGTGCTGACGCCTGAGTTCCACGTCTTCGAGGGGCCGAATGCGGGCTATGTGGCGTCTGCCGGACAGCCGGTCTACAACGCAGATGTCTGCATCATGGATGCAGACGACCGGCCGCTGCCGGTAGGCAGCATCGGCGAAGTCTGTGTGCGTGGGCCCATGGTCATGCGTGGTTACTGGAACCAGCCGGAGCTGACTGCGGAAGCGCTGCGCAACGGCTGGATGCACACCGGCGATGCCGGCTACATGGATGAGCGGGGCTTCCTGTTCATTGTCGACCGGATCAAGGACATGATCGTCACCGGCGGCGAGAACGTCTACTCGGCGGAGGTGGAGGACGTGCTCTACGCACACCCGGCGGTGGCCGAGTGTGCTGTTATCGGGATTCCCAGCGAGCGCTGGGGCGAGGCGGTGCACGCCGTGGTCGTGGCGCGCGCCGGCCAGGCCGTGACCGAGGCCGAGCTGATGGCCTGGTGTCGGGAGCGGATCGCTGGTTTCAAGTGTCCGCGCAGTATCCAGATCAGCCCGCAGGAACTGCCCAAGAGTGGTCCCGGCAAGATCCTCAAGACGGATCTGCGGGCTCCCTTCTGGCAGCAGCACGACCGGGCGGTGAATTGACGATTCCGTCGATGCGGGCCCGCAATTTCCGGGCCCGTTGCCCGCCTCAACCGGCGTAGGGCGAGGTCACGTCCCGAAAGCTCACGTCCAGCGAGGTTTCCACGTCGATGACCGTGGGGCGGGTCGCCGAGACCGCTTCCCGCAGGGCAGTCTCCAGACCGGCGGCATCCTGAACCCGGACACCATTGCAGCCCATGCTGCGGGCGATGGCAGCATGGTCGAAGTCATCGAAGCCGGCCGCGAATTCGCCGCCCCCGTGCCAGACCCAGCCCAGCGCACGGTTGTTGAAGATGACCGTGATGATCGGGATGTTGTGTTCCAGCGCCGACATGAGCCCGTTCATGGTCATGGCAAAGCCGCCATCGCCACAGATGGCGACTGCGGGGCGGTCCGGGTGGATCAGTCTGGTGGCCAGCGCAGCGGGAATGGCGAAGCCCATGGGGCCGGCGCCGGCCGCCTGCAGGAAGCCCCCGGCCTGACGCGTCTGATAGAAGTGGGTCATCAGGATCCGGTTCTCGCCCGCATCGCAGGTGACGATGGTTTCCGGGGGGAGCACCGTCTGCAGCGCCGCGATGATCCGCTGCGGCAACAGCGGAGCCTGCTCGGAACGATACTCGGGGGCATCGAAGTAGCCATGCTCGCGCCGCAGTCCGGCCACCCGTTCACTGCCGGCGGCCACGTTCATCGCCCGGCTTTGCAGCGCGCTGCGCAGCTGCTGCAGAACGATGCCCGCATCACCGATCAGGGTGTGGTCCGCCGGGAACGTCCAGGAGGCGTTGCGCGGCTCCACGTCGATCTGGATGAAGGTCTGGCGCGTCGGGTCCAGCAGCTCGGGGTTCTCCCGGGCGGTATCGCTGGCGCCCAGCTTGGACCCGGCTACCAGAATCAGGTCTGCGTCGGCCACGGCTGCATTGGCGGCCGCGATGCCGAAGGTGCCGAACACTCCGAGGGCGAGTGGATGGGTCTCTGCGAACACGCCCTTGCCCGAGGCCGTGGTCACCACGGGTACGCCGGTGGTTTCCGCGAACTGCTGCAGGGCATCGGTCGCGTTGGCGATCCGGACCCCGTTGCCTGCAATCAGTACCGGCTTGCGGGCAGCAGCGATGGCATCGGCTGCGGCGGCCACGCTGCCTTCTGCAGCAGGCGGTGGTGGCAGGGGCAGGTAGCGCTGGGTGCGGTACAGCCGCGGACGAGATTCCGGGCTGACCGAGCCGCCCAGCCCGCGCGCTGCGTACAGGACGGCCACCGGGCCGGGTTGTCCTGACAGCGCATGCTTGATGGCCAGCTGGGTGGCCTGGACGCCGCTCTCGGGCTGCTGGGCCTCGAACACCTGCTTGGTGACCCCGGCAAAGGCCTGGCGGGCGTTCCAGACGCCGTAGTCGCCGGTGCCGGCCTGATAGGGGCCGTGCAGGTCATAGCCGGGATTGTCACTGAAATCGGTGAGCAGCAGCATGGGCGAGCTGGACAGCAGCGCCTCCATGGTGCCGATCAGGCCGTTGCCGAGCACCCAGGGCCCCTGGCCGATGAGCACGCCCGGGCGGCGGGTGAGGCGGCCGTAGACTTCGGCCATGACGCCGGCCAGCGACTCCTCGCGCACGGTGAAGGTGCGAATCCGGTTCTGGTGGCCGGCCAGCGCACTGAACAGCCGGCCGGTGTGGCCACCGGCAATGCCGAAGACCATGTCGATGCCGGCTTCTTCAAGTACCTGCAGTACCGCATCGGCAGTGCGGGTCTTGTCCTGAATCAGCAGTTCGGTTGGCATGTCCGGTTCTCCTCAGCCTGCGCGGTTCCAGCCGCCATCGATGGGAATGAGCGCACCGGTCACGTAGTCGGACAGGTCCGTTGCCAGGAACTCCACCACCCGGGCACATTCCTCCACGGTGCCGTAGCGGCGCAGAGCGATGTCGGCGGCAGCCCGATTGTCCCCCGGAGCCCCACCCACCAGCTCCAGGATACGGGCCGTGCCGATTACGCCGGGCGCAATGCAGTTGGCGTTGATCCCATGGGGCCCCAGTTCCTGGGCCAGATAGCGCGTGTAATGGGCAATGGCAGCCTTGGCGGTGCCGTAGTGGGCGTAGCCGCCACCCACGCCCGCCACCAGGCCGGCGTAGGAGGCGACAGTGATGATCTTGCCGCTGCCCTGGGCCTTCATTGCGGGCGCGACTGCGCTGCAACTGTGCACGGTGCCGAACAGGTTCATGCCGATGACCAGCTCCAGCAGCTCCGGACTGACGCCGGTGGCGGTGGTGTCCCTGGGCCGTCCACGTCCGCCACCGGCATTGGCCACCAGTACGTCCACGCGCTGCCAGCTGCGCTGCACGGAATCGACCATGGCGAACACTGCTTCGCGGTCGCTGATATCGAACTCGAAGCCCAGTGCCTCGCCACCGCGGGCGCGGATCTCGTCCACGGTGGTATCGTCGGTCATGGCGGCCTCTTCGCCCTTGAACTCCTGCCAGGAGCGCAGGTTCAGGTCGGTGACTGCCACCCTAGCGCCCAGACTGGCCAGGTGCAGGGCATAAGCCCGCCCCAGTCCCCTTGCGGCACCGGTGACAATGGCCACCTTTCCATCCAGCTTGCCCATGTCGCTTTCCCCTCCGGTTGCATCGAATGTTTTGTTCGGCCTGTCGAGGCTCAGGACGCCTGCTGCGGTTCGCGGGAATGCCCCTGCAGCAGCAGGGTGGCTGCAAGCAGGGCGATGGCCAGCGTTGCCAGGAACAGCCACAGGGCTGCCGCGTAACTGTCGGTGACGTCGCGGACTACCCCGGCGATCGGCGCGCCTACGGCGCTCAGGGTGATGAATGGCCAGGTCAGGCCGCGCACCCGGCCGAACGAGGCGGCGCCGAAGCGGCTGCCGATGGTGGCGCCCAGCAATGGCAGGTAGCCGCCCACGGCCATGCCGAAGCTGATGCTGGCCAGCAGCAGCATGCTGTAGGCGGTGCCCAGATTCAGCAGCACCAGCCCCAGAGCCATGAAGCCCAGTGCGACGGAGAACAGCAGGCGCAGGTCCATGTGGTCGGCCAGCGCGCCGAAGGCCAGCTTGCCCAGGATCATGGTCCCCGACAGCAACGACATCATGAGTGCGGCCTGACCACTGCCGAAGCCGGCATCCAGGGCGATCGGGGCCAGGTTCATCTGTACCGCGCTGAAGGCCATCAGCAGCGGCACGATGATCAGGATCAGGCCCCAGAAGTCCCGCGAGCGCAGGATCTCGGCCGTCAGCCACTGGGGCCCGGGCGCAGCCGGGCCGGGCTCGGTCGCGCTGGTGGCGGGGCGCTGGGGTCCGTCACGGACGATCAGGTAGATGATGGGCACGATCAGCAGCAGTACGCTGGCGCCCATGATCATGTGCGCCTGGCGCCAGCCCACGGTCACCAGCAGCGTGGTCACCAGCGGCGGTGCCAGCAGACCACCGATGGAGGTGCCGGTTGCCGCCCAGCCCATGGCCATGCCGCGCTTGTCCTGGAACCAGCGTGCCGCCAGGATCTGAGCCGCCATGGAACCGGCCGCGACCAGTCCGAGCGCGGTGAAGATCGCGTAGAGCACGATGATTTGCCAGATAGAGGTGGCCAGGCCAACGCTGAACTGGCAGATGCCGAACACCACCAGAGCCAGGGTGATCACCCTTCGCAGCGAGAAGCTGTCGAAGGCGCGGCCGGCGAACGGTGCGATCACACCGGACAGGACCTGCGCCAGCAGCACCGCCAGCATGATCTGCCCGCGGCTGCTGTCGAACTCGCGCACCCAGGTGTCGACCCAGAACGTGAAGGTATAGATGGACAGCCCGTAGACGGCTGCCTGGAACAGCATGGCGCTGCCCAGTACGTTCCAGCCGTAGTACCAGTTGCCGAGTCTGCGATCAGTCAAGTCAGAGTTCTCCCCGTGTACAGGTTCAGCAGCGCGAGGGTGAGCATCAGGTCGAGCGCGATGGCATTTCCCTGCCCGGCTCCTGTTGGGGCAGCAGGATCGCAGCGATCAGCAGCACCATCACCATGCCCGCGCAGACCTGATAGGCGGGCAGATAGCTGCCGGACAGGTCCAGGCCCAGGCTGAACAGGAGCGGCCCCACTGCGCTGGCGAATACCGTGATAGAGGTGTTCAGCCCCGAAATCTCGCCCAGATGCCGGCGTCCGAAGAAACGTACGAAGCTCAGGTTGGACAGCATGCCCCAGAGCCCGCCACCGAAACCCAGCCCCCCCACCAGAAGCCAGAAGCCCCACCAATGCTGCAGGGTCATCAGCCCCATGGTACCGATCAGGAAGCCGCCGAGCATCAGAATCAGGAATGGCTTCAGGCGGTGATGATCGGCCAGCCAGCTGGCCACTAGATTTGTGCTGGTTGACACCACTGCCGCAGGAAAGAAGTAGGCCAGCGCTTCGGTACGGCCGCGGCCTGCTTCCTCGAATACGGAGACGATATGAAAGGTGATCGCTGTCACGAACAGGGCATGCATGGCCAAGGCAAGGGCGTACAGCCAGAATACCGAAGTCGCAGCCGCTTCGTGGCGCGTCCGGTCCGGAATCGCAGGCGCTGGCTGGTCGCGATCCAGCTCCGGGTCGCGGCCATCGGGGCGCAGTCCGCAGGCCTCTGGTGTGTCGCGGGCAGCCAGCAGGGCGAACAGGGCGAAGCCCAACCCGACCGTGGCGGCCAGGGTCACCAGGGCCAGGCGCCAGCCCTGCTGATCGATCATGAATGCCAGCAGCAGCGGTGACAGCGAGAACCCCAGCGAGACGAAGATGCCGCGAGCACCCGAAACCAGGCCGCGTCGCCGCTCGAACCACAGGACCAGCACGTTGCGCGACGCACTGGTCAGGAGTCCCTGGCCGGTGAAGCGCACGCCAAAATAGCCGATCATGATGAGCGGAAAGGTGAGCCAGCCCAGGGCAAAACCGGTCAGCAATGCAAGCGGGCGTGCGATCATGTCGATCAGGCTGATGAAGATCAGCGCGATGCCCAGGCAGAACGCCGAACCGACCAGTAGCGTGCGCGCCCCGAACTGGTCGAACCAGCGACCGCCTCGGGGCAGAAAGATGGCGCTGGCCACTGTGCCGAAGAAGTAGGCGGTGGATAGCTGGGTGCGAGACAGATCCAGCGCTGCCATCAGCGGGTCGGTGAAGACCGCCATGCCCATGGTCTGTCCCGGCACGCTCATCAGGAACCCCAGGGTCGACACCAGCCAGATCACCCATCCGTAGAAGAAGGGTGTCCGTCGTGCGGGAAAGGGCCAGTCGGCAGGCAGCGTCAGGCGGCTTTGATACTGGTGGTTCTGCAAGCGGTGCTCCCTTGTGGCAACGCGCGAGCATAGCAGGTCGGGCGGACTGCTGGCCCGACGCCCGGCGCTGTGCCAACCTTGCGCCTCGGGCGTGATCCAGGACTGGAATCTGATGAACAGCAGTGTGGCGGGAACCATCGAGGCCCGGCAGCGCGACGATGTGCTGCGGCGGCTGGAAGCGGAGCAGTTCGACGTGCTGATCGTCGGCGGCGGCATCACCGGCGCCGGGATCGCGCGTGATGCAGCCCTGCGCGGCCTGTCGGTGGCGCTCATCGAGGCAGACGACTTTGCGGCGGGTACCTCCAGCCGTTCCTCCAAGCTCATTCATGGCGGGCTGCGTTATCTGGCCATGGGTGATGTGGCGCTGGTGCGCGAGACGGCACTGGAGCGCAAGGCGGTCCACGCTCTGGCTCCGCACCTGGCAGAGCCCTGCTGGATGCTGGTGCCGGCCCGCTCCTGGGCCAGCGTGCTCAAGTTCCGGGCGGGCATCACCGCCTACGAGAAGCTGGGTGCGGTCGCGTCTGCTGATCGCCACCAGAACTGGAATCCGGATCAGCTGGCCGCCCAGGAGCCCCATCTGGATCGGTCCGGTTATCCCTACGGCTGTGCCTATCGGGAATACCTGACCGATGATGCCCGGCTGGTCCTCGCCACCTTGCGGGCCGCTGTCGCGGCCGATGCGGTGGTGGCCAGTCGGCTGCCAGCCAGCGCCCTGTTGCGGGAAGGTGGACAAGTGGTGGGTGTCGAGGCCCACTGTCGACAGACCGACGCCACCGTCGCCATCCGCGCCCGGGTCGTAGTCAACGCGGCCGGCCCCTGGGCGGACCGGGTGGCGGGGCTGGAAGCCGCGCGCGACGACAGTCGCCTGCACCTGTCCCGCGGCGTTCACGTGGTGGTGCCCTCCAGCCGCCTGCCGGTGCGCAACCTGGTGGTCATGAACACCGCCGACAAGCGCTCGATCTTCGCCATTCCCCGTGGCCAGACCGTCTATCTGGGGACCACCGATACCAGTTACGAGGGCGACGACTGGCTCTGGCCCGAGATCACCGCAGAGGATGTGGACTATCTGCTCGAGCCTGTCAGTCGCTATTTCACCGTCGATTCCCTGCAACGCAGCGATGTGGTGGCGGCCTGGGCGGGACTGCGCCCGCTGATCGCCGAGGCGGGCAAGAGTGCGCGGGAAATGTCGCGCAAGGACGAGATCTGGGTCGGCGACGGGGGCATGGTCACCATTGCCGGTGGCAAGCTCACCGGCTTTCGCAAGATGGCCGAAGACATCATGGCGGTGGTGGCCGAACAGCTGGGACAGACCCTGCCGCGCCTGCCCGAGTCAGGGCCGCTGCCCGGTGGCGACTTCGATGGCGACCTGGACGGGCTGGCGGCGTCGCTGCCGGAAGCCAACCGGCTCGGGCCGGCGATCACCGGTCGGCTGGCGCGGCTTTACGGGCAGGAGGCGGCGGCGGTACTGGCACAGGGTGCGCAGCCGCTGGTGGCGGGTGGCGAAGTGGTTGCCGGCGAGTTGCCCTGGGCAGTGACCGTGGAAGGCGCGCTGACGCTGGAGGATTTCATTTACAGACGCGCGCGAGCCGCCTGGTACAGCCCGGCTGAGCGCGAGCAGCTGCTGGAGCCTGCGGCAGCGCAGATGGCGGCCCTGCTGGGGTGGGATGCGGAAGAGCAGGCCAGGCAGGTGGCGGCGGTGCGCCGGCAGATGCAGGCCGAGCTGGCATTCGCCGCTGACTGAAGGCTTGACCGCAAGGCACTTGCGCGTCCGACAGCGGGCGCTACGACAAACGCGAAGGGGAGTGAGCAAGCTTGAATGCAGTCACGGGAGCACTGGAAGCGGCGCTGGGCAGTGATGCGGTGGCGATCGACACACAGACGCGTCGCGACCATGCGCGGGATTACTGGTCGCGCGCGGAACTGGAAGACTGGCTGGGTCACGAGACCGCCCTGCCGCTGGCCGTGGTCGCGCCGGCCACTACCGGCGAGATGGCCGAGGCGGTGCGGATCTGCAGTCAGCATGGTGTGGCCATGATTCCGCGAGGGGGCGGCAGTGGCGTCTGTGGCGGCGTACTGGCGGGGGCGGGCAGCGTGGTGTTGTCCACTCGGCGACTGGAGGGGCTGCGACGCCTGGACGAGGACAACCTGCTGGCTACCTTCGGTGCCGGCACCATGGGGCTTGGTGCCGAGCAGGCGGTCGCGGCAGCGGGCTTTACCATTGGCAACTGGCCCCAGTCCATTGCCCTGTCCACCGTGGGTGGCTGGGTCGCCACGCGCGCGTCCGGCCAGTATTCCACCGCCTACGGCAATACCGAGGACATGGTCTATTCGCTGGAAGCAGTGCTGCCGGATGGCACCATCTATCGGTCCCGGGAAACGCCGCGGGCGGCGGCCGGCCCAGACCTGCGCAGCCTGCTGCTGGGCAGCGAGGGCACTCTGGGTATCGTCACCGAGGTGACCTTCTCGTTGCGGCCGCAGCCACCCCGGGCGCTGCGCCAGGCATTCCATTTCAAGGATTTCGAGGCCGGCATCGGCGCCATGCGTGAAGTCATGCTGGCTGGCTGGCGGCCTCCGGTGGTGCGGCTGTATGACGCTCGCGAGAGCCGACGCCATTTTCGCGACACCTGTCCGAAGGGGCGGGCCATGCTGATCTTCCTGCACGAGGGCCAGCCGACCCAGGCCGAGGCCGAAGCCGATGGCGTGCGCAACCTGTGCGAGGCGCGCGGGGGGCAGCGTGCCGACGACCAGGCGGTGGCGGACTGGTTCGAGCACCGCAATACCGTGCCCAGCTGGCGCGAGCTGTTTGAGCAGGGACTGGTGGTGGATACCATTGAGGTGGCCACAGGCTGGGGCCGACTGCACAGCCTGTATGCCCGCACGCTGGAAAAGCTGCAGCAGGTCCCGGGACTGGTCGCGGCCAGCGCCCATTCTTCCCATGCCTACCGTTCCGGCGCCAACCTCTATTTCACCTTTGCGGTGGCGCCCGGTGACCGCGGCGAGATGCTGGCACGCTATGACGCCTGCTGGCGCGCGGCCATGGAGGCAGCGGTGGAGCTGGAGGCCGGTATTGCCCACCACCACGGGATCGGGCGGGTGCGGCGAGATTGGATGCAGCACGAAGTCGGCGCAGCAGGCACGCAGGTGCTGCGTGCGGTCAAGCAGGCGCTGGATCCGCACGGGCTGTTCAATCCCGGCGTGCTGATTCCGGAAGGCTGACGCCATGGCTGCGCATGTACTCTGTCTGGACCTGGGGACCACCGGTGTGCGCGCGCTCTGCGTGGATGCCGGTGGAACGGTGCGCGGGCGTGCCTATGAGCGGCTGCAGGTGCGCTTGCCAGCCCCGGATCGCGTCGAGCAGGATGCCCTTGAATTCGCCCGCAGCAGCCGCCTGGTCATTGATGCTGCAAGGGCTCAGGCGCAAGTGAGTGCTCACGACGTGGTGGCGCTGGGGCTGGTCTGCCAGCGCAGCAGCGCGCTGGCCTGGGATCGGGTCACGGGCCAGCCTCTGGCGCCGGTGATCGGCTGGCAGGACCGTCGAACCCTGGAGCGGGTCGAGGCATTGCGGGCCATGGGGCTGCCGCTGAACACGCTGGCCAGCTGCACCAAGTTCGAATGGCTGCTGACGCTGCCTGACGTAGCGCAGGCAGCGCGCGAGCAGCGCCTGTGCCTGGGAACGCCCGACGTCTGGCTGGGTTACTGGCTCAGTGGTGGGCACAGCTTCGTCACCGACGTCAGTAATGCAGGCGCCACGGGTCTGCTGGATGCGGGCGCAGGGGACTGGTGGTCGGACGCGCTGGCGCTGTTCGGCCTGCAGCGGGAATGGCTGCCCGAGGTGGTGGCCACCAATGCCGCTGCCGGCAATACCGATCCGGAGCGCGCCGGCGGCGCCTGGCTGCTGGCTGCACGCTGTGGCGATCAGCAGGCCGCCTGCTTCGCGCAACAGGTGAGACAGCCCGGGACGGCAAAGCTGACCCTGGGCACTTCGGCCATGCTGGATGTGTGCACCGGTGATGTGCCTTCGGCTGCGCCGGCAGGCGGCTATGATCTGCCGCTGTGGCAACTGCAGGCCGGTACTGGTGTGGCGGAATCCAGATTCTGCCATGAAGGCACCGTGATCACTGCTGGTGCTGCGGTGGAATGGCTGTTGCAGCTAGGGCTGCTGCCTGCAGTGGAACAGCTGGATGCGCTGGCTGGACGAGGTGCGCCCGGGGTGACTTTCGTGCCGGCGCTGGCCGGGCTGGGCACGCCCTGGATGCAGGACAGCGCCCGCGGAGCCTGGCTCGGACTGGGTCTGGGCACGGACAGTGCTGCCCTGGTGCGGGCCGTGCTGGATGGTATTGCCCAGCGCTGCGCGGACCTGATGGACACCCTGAAAGTGGGTGACGGACTGCAGGTGGATGGTGGCCTGGGCCAGAGCGACTGGCTCTTGCAGCGATTGGCAGATCTGTCGGGGCGCACGGTGCGGCGGGCTGCGGAAGTGGAGACCACGGCGCTGGGCGGCGCGGCGCTGGCTGCCAGCTGTCCGGACGCCGGGCTGGCTGCGATGCCGCTGCCGGCCTCTGCGCGCAGCTGGACACCGACACTGGGGCATGAAGAGCGCCGCGTCCTGCGAGCGCGCTGGCAGCAGCAGGTTGAAGCCCTGGTGGCACTGTCGAAACCCGATTCCTGAAGCATTAGGGCCGCAAGGTTTCATGAGTCCCGGAACGGCGATGATCGGGGCAGCGGCCTGTTCTCGTATTCCTGATGGAGCATACTCTTGACTGATCATGTGCGTGACAAGGTCATCCTGATTACCGGCGCGGGCAGCGGCTTCGGCCGACTGGTCGCGCTGGCGGTCGCGGCACGCGGCGCCCGGGTCGGCCTTGCGGACGTTCAGGCGGAAGCGCTGGAGGCCACCCGACGGGAGATCGTCGAAGCGGGCGGGCGCGCCTTTGCCCGGGAGACCGACGTGACTCGACTGCAGGACATGCAGGCGCTGGCGCAGGAGGCCTGTGACAGCTTCGGTGCCATCGACGTGATGATCAACAATGCGGGCACCATGCCGCTGGCGTTCTATGCCGACCATGCCCGTGCGGCCGAGGCCTGGGATCGCTGCATCGACGTCAACGTCAAGGGCGTGCTGTACGGCATGATCGCGGTGCATGACCAGATGATCAGCCAGGGGCGCGGGCACATCGTCAATATCTCGTCCATCTACGGCAACTATCCGGTCGCCGGTGCTGCTGTCTACGGCGCCACCAAGGCGGCGGTGAACACCCTGTCCGAATCGCTGCGGATCGAATCCCAGGGCCGGATCAAGGTCACCATCGTCAAGCCCACTGGCGTGCCGGCTACCAACCTGGCCGGAGGGGTGATCAATCCGGCAGCAGTGGTCGGCATTCTCGGCCATAACGCCGAGCGTTATCTCGGCAAGCTGGAGGCCATGGCGGCAGGGCAGCTGCCACCGGAGGAGCTTGATCCGGACAACGTGGCCTACGCAGTGCTGGACCCGTCATGGCTTGCGGAACAGATCCTCCATGCCATAGACCAGCCCTGGGGGGTATCGATCGGCGAGATCACGGTAAGGGCGTCCGGGGACGGCTACGTGCTGTGAAGGGATGAGGCTGGTGGGTGCGCTCAGGTTCCTGGCCGTGGCGTCAGCCTCTGGCTGACGCCCTCCAGATCGAGTACTGCACCCAGCCGGGTTTCGTGCCCGTGGGCCGGAATGGTCACCATCCGAATCACGGGTGACAGGGCCGGTGCGTCAGGCGGCCGGTTGGCATTGTGCTCGGCCAGTGTGGCCTGCAGTCGCTCGCCTGCAGCGATGACTTCCGCTTCGCTGTTGGCCATGAACAGGGCGCATACCTCGGTGCCGCGACTGCGTCCGAGCAGATCGGCTGTCGTCAGTGCCTGCTGGCAACATCGGGCCAGCATTGTCAGTAGCCGGTTGCCGGTGTCGCGACCCAGTGAGTAGTTCAGGCTGGCCAGCGTATCCAGCCGCATGCTCAGGAGATGCAGCGGCTGGTCGAGCTTGCGGCAGAGCGCGATGGCGGCTTCCGCCTCCTGTCGGAACACTCGGCGCGCGGCGAGCCCGGTCAGCGCGTCGGTGTCGGCAGCACGCGACTGTGCCAGCTCGAGCTCCACGGCGGCGCCGATGTGATCCATCTGAGTACGCAAGGTGGGCTGTTCGCTGCCCGGACGGCTGTCCATCACCGCCAGCGTGCCGATCTTGGTCCCGTCCGGTGCACATAAGGGGCGTCCGGCGTAGAAGCGTATGTGCGGCGCTCCTGTCACCAGCGGACTGTCGCCAAAGCGTGGGTCCAGGGTGGCGTCAGTGACCACGGTGATGGCATCGGAGCGGATCGAGTGGTTGCAGAAACTGATGGCCCTGGGGGTCTCCTGCAGTGCCAGGCCCTGCCTGGACTTGAACCACTGACGTTCTCCATCCAGCAGACTGATGGTCGCCATGGGCTTGCCGGTGACGCGTGCGGCCAGCCGAGTGAAGCGGTCGAAGCGTGGCTCCGCCGGTGAATCCAGCAGTGCCATCTGCCGCAGCGTCTGCTGACGCTGCTGTTCGAATGCAATCTCGCGCTGCTGCATCCAGGGCAGGATCTGGTCTGCTTCCAGTGGGCGGGCGAACAGAAAGCCTTGAGCGAACTCGCAGCCCACCTGACGCAGATAGTCCAGGGTTTCGGCATCCTCGACGCCTTCCGCGGTGGCCTGCAGGCCCAGGCTGCGACCCAGCTCCACGATCGAGCTGATGACGGCCCTGGATTCGGCGGATTCGCGCGCCGTCAGCACGAAGCCCTTGTCGATCTTGATCTCCGAAAACGGCAGCCGGACCAGCTGCAACATGGAGGAGTAGCCCGTGCCGAAATCGTCGATGGACAGCTGGAAGCCCTGCAGCCGCAGCCGCGTCAGGCTGTCCAGCGAGTGGACTGCATCCGCCATGGCGCTGCTTTCCGTCACTTCCAGCGTGATGCGTTCAGGTGCCACGTTCAGGCTGCGGCACTTGTGCAGCAGCGTGCTGAAAAGCGCCGGGTTGTCCAGCGAGCGCGCAGAGATATTAAGTGACAGCGTCAGGTCATCCGATGCCCCTGGCGCCGGATCGTCTGCATCGCGCAGCACCGAAGGTAGTGCCGCGAACCATTCCAGGGCCCGGTTCATCAGGTGCTCGGTCAGAGGGTCGATCAGATCATGCTGTTCAGCCAGCGCAACGAAGCGTTGTGGCGGGATCTCGCCCAGTTGCGGATGACGCCAGCGCGACAGAGCCTCGAATCCGACCAGCGTGCCGGTGCGGGTCCGCACCTTGGGCTGATACACGGTGGCAATGGCGCCGGTGCGCAAGGCGTCGGACAGCATGTTGCGGGTCGGGGTCGCCAGCGGCGTGACAGTTGCTGAAGCGGCTGGCGTTCCCGGTTCGACCAGGGCTCGGTCAAGGGCATCGCGCAGGCGCTGGGAAGAAAAGGGCTTGGCCAGCACGTCGGTAATGGTCACGCCATGGGCGGCGGCGGATCGCGCAGCCGCATCCAGAACACGGCCACCTGCGCCGCTGGTCAGGATCACCCGGGCACTGCAGCGTCGGTTGGCCAGGTCCATGATCACGGCAACGCCGTCCATGTCCGGCATGATCAGGTCCAGCGCGATGACGTCCGGCTGCCAGCTGTCCACCAGCCGGAAGAACTCCTCGGGACCCGTGCTGGCGCGGGTCTCGAAGCCAGCCCGGTGGCCAGCCCGCGAGATTGTGCGTCCGGTCATGGGGTCATCGTCCAGGACCAGCAGGCGCGGGGTGGAGGGAATCTGTCCCTGAGGGATGGTCATCTGCTGGCGCTCGATGATGAGAAATGATGCAACACGTAAGGCCATGTGACGGCGTATGGATCTGCCCGTACTGAACCTTGCCTGCGCTGCCCGGCGTGCTGCTCTGGAACCACTGTTTCCGGGATGGCTCCCGAATACATGCGGTTCTGCCCGTGCCGTCATGGCCGCAAGTGTCGGCGGCAAGGAGAGTTAATGCAACTCATGTTTGTATTCTTCCGGCATCACGTCTGGTCCTCCGTGGATGATCCGGGGGTCGTCTGCACCCGCTCCGGGCTTGCGCTGATTTGAGCTTCCAGTACTGGCGTCTGCTCGAGCGCTTGCGCAAGTAGTGGTCAGCGTACAAACTCCGGCAGACCGTGTCGGGGCACCATGCGCATTGTTTTTGTGTGCCAAGTATGAGCCTGTGTGCCAAGTATGAGCCCTGGCGGAAGTGAAAGGGAGGTGCCATGAACGGGTTTTCCGATGATCCGGTAGTGATCGTGAGTATCGCGCGCACGCCGATGGGCAGTTTTCGCGGTGCGCTGACTGGAGTCGCGGCACCGCTGCTTGGTGCGGCGGCGGTGCGTGCGGCCATCGAGCGAGCAGGCTTGGCCGCGAACGAGGTGGATCAGGCCTACCTGGGCTGTGTGCTGCCCGCCGGGGTGCGACAGGCGCCGGCCCGTCAGGCAGTCCGCCACGCCGGGCTGGATGACGGGACGCCATGCACGACCGTCAACAAGGTCTGCGGCTCCGGCATGAAGACCATCATGCTGGCCCACGACGAACTGTTGCTGGATGGTGGTCGGGTCATGCTGGCAGGCGGCATGGAGAGCATGTCCAACGCCCCCTATCTGCTGCCCGCCGCGCGCGGTGGCATGCGCATGGGTCACGGCCAGGTCAATGACCACATGTTCACGGATGGTCTGGAAGACGCCTACGAAGGCAAGGCCATGGGCGTGTACGCCGAAGCCACTGCCCAGCACTACCAGTTCAGCCGAGAGGCCCAGGACGCTTATGCCATCACCTCGGTGGAGCGTGCCCAGGCTGCGGTAAGCGATGGCGCATTTGCGGACGAGCTGACTCTCGTCTCGGTACCCGGACGCGGCGGTGAAGCAGAGGTGCTGACGGACGAGCAGCCCGGCAAGCTGAATCCGGAGCGGATTCCGACCCTGAAGCCGGCCTTTGCACCCGACGGAACCGTGACGGCTGCCAACTCCAGTTCCATCTCCGACGGGGCCGCGGCACTGGTGCTGATGCGTCGTTCGGAAGCGGGCCGGCGCGGGCTGACGCCGCTGGCGGTGATCCGCGGTCATGCCAGCCATGCTCAGGCCCCACGCTGGTTTACCACGGCCCCTGTGGGTGCCATGGAAAAACTGCTGCAGAAGACTGGCTGGTCCGCAGCGGATGTGGATCTCTACGAGATCAACGAGGCGTTCGCCTGCGTCACCATGGCGGCTATGCATGAACTGGACCTGCCCCACGACAAGGTCAACGTGCTGGGCGGTGCCTGCGCGCTGGGGCATCCCATCGGGGCATCGGGTGCGCGCATCGTCGTGACGTTGCTCAATGCGATGGCCCAGCGTGATGTGCGCAGGGGGGTGGCGTCGCTCTGCATTGGTGGTGGCGAGGCTGTCGCGCTGGCGGTGGAACGCGTCGCGTCCTGATGCGGCACGCCGGTCTTGCGCCAGAGACCGGCGTTGCCGGCGCTTGTCCCGAGGTTGCTGCACTTGTGGCGGCTTCGGCATCAGCCGCCATGTTGCTGGCACATTTCCAGCCAGCGCCGCATGGCGGCGCTGAGATATTTCTCGCGATGCAGAATGAAGTAGAAGCTGCGGGTCAGATCTCGCCCAGGGGTGGCCAGAGGGACCAGCTCGCCGCGCTGAAAGCCGTCGCTGAGTGCCATGCGTGACAGACAGCCCAGCCCCAGCCCGGCCGCCACGGCGCGCTTGATGGCCTCGGTATGCTGCAGCTCCAGCAGGATATCCAGCTCTGGCAGCAGTCCCCGCATGGCACGATCGAAGGTCTGACGGGTACCCGAGCCGGGCTCACGCAGAATCCAGGTGGCGCTGCGCAAGGCCTCTTCGTCCAGCGCATCATGGTGGGCGAGCGGGTGCTCCGGTGCGCAGAACACTACCAGTTCGTCATTCCGCCAGCGGGTGACATCCAGTTCGCTGTCATGAAGTTCACCCTCGATCAGTCCCAGGTCCAGCTCGAAGGCTGCGACTGCGCTGGCAATGCGCGCGGTATTGGCGACTTCCAGCGCAACCTCTGCGCCCGGGTGTTGCCCCATGAAGCGGGCAATCAGGTCCACTGCCAGATAGTTGCCGATGGTGAGCGTCGCCCCCAGCTTGAGCCGCCCCAGCTCCGCATGCTGTTCGAATGCCGCCTGCAGGGCCTCGGCCTGCTCCAGCAGCGCTTCGGCTCTGGGCTGCAGGGCGCGGCCCAGGGCATTCAGCTTCAGTCGCTTGCCCGCACGGTCGAACAGCTGAATGGCGAACTGGCTCTCCAGATCCCGTAATGCGCTCGATGCTGCCGACTGGGACATTGCCAGCTGTTCTGCGGCTCGACTGATGTTCTCCACGCGTGCGGCGGCCAGAAAGACTTCCAGTTGCCGGAATGAATACTTCATGGCCGAAGTCTGCCGTTATCTGAAAAAGCGGTTAAACATATCAATATATTTCGCTTTTCCGGTTTCTGTTGCAAGCGTAATCTGCGCCCCGTCAGCAGTTCATGCGCCGAGGAGGTGCTTCATGGCCAACCTGAATCACGAAACCGTCACCCACGTGCATCACTGGACCGACCGCCTGTTCAGCTTCCGCACGACCCGCGATCCCGGGTTCCGGTTCAAGAACGGTCACTTCACCATGATCGGCATGGAAGTGGACGACCGTCCGCTGCTGCGCGCCTACAGCATGGCCAGCGCCAACCACGAGGAAGAGCTGGAGTTCTTCAGCATCAAGGTGCCTGATGGTCCGCTGACTTCACGATTGCAGACCATCCGGGAGGGTGACCGCATTCTGGTCGGGCGCAAGCCCACCGGCACGCTGGTCACCGACCACTTGCTGCCGGGCCGCAACCTGTATCTGCTCAGCACCGGTACCGGCCTGGCGCCGTTCCTGAGCCTGATCAAGGATCCCGAGGTCTACGAGAACTTCGACAAGGTGATCGTGGCCCATGGCGTCCGCTTCATCGAGGATCTGGCCTATCAGGACGTGATCTCGCAGGAACTGCCCCAGAACGAGTATCTGGGCGAGTTGATCCAGGAAAAGCTGCTCTATTATCCGACGGTGACCCGCGAACCGTTCCGCAACAACGGCCGCCTCACCCGGCTGCTGGACAGCGGGCGCATGCCGGAGGATCTGGGACTGCCGCCGCTGTCGCTGGAGCAGGACCGGTTCATGCTGTGCGGCAGCCCGGCGATGCTGAAGGATGTCACGACGTTGCTGGATCAGCGCGGCTTCCAGGAATACCGCAACGGCGCTCCGGGTCACTACGTGATCGAGCGGGCGTTCGTGGAGAAGTGACGGACAACGGCAGAGCGCGCCAGGTCGCTGGTACGGTCTGCCGTTCTGCCGTTCTGCCGTTCTGCAGGTCGCAGGGCTCAGCCCAGCACCAGCTCACCGATGGTTTCCAGTTCGGCTTCCGAGCGCGCCGAAACCAGCAGCGAGGTGATGGGTGTTTCCTTCCAGGCCTGCAGCCGATCACGTATGCGTTCCTTCGGACCCACCAGCGAGATCTCGTCCGCAAGCTGGTCGGGCACCGCCATCATGGCTTCTTCCTTCTTGCCAGCCAGGTAGAGTTCCTGGATCCGGTCGGCAGCGTCGCCGAAGCCAAAGCGGGTGATCAGCTCCTTGTGGAAGTTGCGGTCCTTGGCGCCCATGCCGCCCACGTACAGCGCCAGCATGCCCTTGACCGGCAGCAGGCCCTTCTCGACATCGTCGGTGATGTTCACCACCACCCCCTGGGAAATCTCGAAGCCCGGTTTCGCCTGCTTGAGGGATTCGGCGTAGACCTCGTTGCGATAGGGCGAGTAGTAGAGCGGCAGCCAGCCATCGCCGATCTCTGCCGTCTGCGCCACGTTCTTGGGACCCTCTGCACCCATGAAGATGGGCAGGTCACTGCGCAGAGGGTGGGTGATGGATTTCAGCGGCTTCCCGAGTCCCCAGGCGCCTTCGCCGGTAAACGGGATAGGATAATGCGGACCATCGTTCGTGACAGGCTCCTGGCGCGCCAGCACCTTGCGGATGATGGAGACGTACTCCCGGGTACGGGCCAGCGGCTTCGAGAAAGGTGCGCCATACCACCCTTCCACCACCTGCGGTCCCGAGACTCCCAGTCCCAGGATCATGCGTCCGCCGGACAGGTGGTCCAGAGTCAGAGCAGCCATGGCCATCGCGGTCGGTGAACGTGCAGAGAGCTGGCAGACGCCGGTGCCAAGGCGAATCTTCGAGGTCTGTGCCCCGATCCATGAGAGTGGCGTCAGCGCGTCCGACCCGTAGGCTTCGGCGGTCCAGACCGAGTCATAGCCCAGCTTTTCCGCAGTCTGTGCCAGTTGAATGAAGTTCTTCGGTGGATGAGCGCCCCAGTACCCAAGCTGGAGGCCAAGCTTCAGATCCTGCATATGGAAGTCTCGTCTGCTGAGTGAACTGTTGATTGCCGTGTCGCGCTCAAGGCTACTGGGAAGCGCCTTGTCAGACCAGTGTGGGGACAGGCGGGGTAGTTTCGTCGAAAGATGACCGTGGGTGCCGCTAGATGACTCTGGTGCCCTCGTGTAATTCCTGGCTGAAAGATCTGTGAGAGATCGACCATACGTGCGTCTCGCCAGTTCTAAGCGATGGCCGGATCGGTCACCTTTTCGCATGTTCCAGGCCTTCGCATCGCCACAGGGTCGTGCCCGGCGGGCCATCCAGGCGACAGGATCGGATTGCGGCAGGTCGATATGACGCTCCTGTTCTATCCAGAGCTGGACCTGCTCCAACCGGTCATAAGGCGTCCGATTGAGATTCGGCCCATCCTTTCCGTGGGATTCTGCCGAAGGGCGCCCTGCTGCGGGTTGCACGCTCTTAAGGTGATTCGGCACTTCGGTGCATCACCATTCGACTGATGCAGGAGAGCCATCATGCGTGAACTGACAGAAACCGAACTCGACAAGGTTTCCGGCGGCGCCATCCCATTATTGCCGGTTGGCATGGGAGCAATCCTAGGAGGCGCTTCGGGGGCAGCAAACTACTCTGTCCAGGCGAGTATGACCGGTGGGTTTACCTGGGGCGGATTGGTCCAGGCGACAGCTGTCGGAGTAGCCTCCGGTACGCTTCTCGGAGCTGGTGGATCAATGTTGAGTGCGGCTTGGTCTGGCGTGCGGGGAGTTGCCGTTGCTGGTGGTACCGCTGCTGGAATAGGG
>LFIK01001260.1_pt1 | contig 19912 bp, 19 predicted proteins | sample 643401 | NCBI WGS metagenome assembly LFIK01 (sample SAMN03777447, study PRJNA286221) | soda lake metagenome | biome: soda lake; feature: Kulunda steppe; material: water; isolation source: sample T5-Br brine of Lake Tanatar-5 | place: Russia: Kulunda steppe | collected 2010-07
TCTCGGCGACGATCGCCGGCGCGCTCTCGACGCTGGCGCAATTCGGCTTCCTGTTCGGCGGGCGCGGCGACAACCGCCCGCATCCCTTCATGATGCTCGCCATGATGATCCTCGCGCCCATGGCGGCGATGCTGATCCAGATGGCGATCAGCCGCTCGCGCGAATATGTCGCCGACCGGATGGGGGCGGAGATCTGCGGCAACCCGCTCTGGCTGTCTTCGGCGCTGGAGAAGATCGCCGGCGGCGTGCAGCGCATTCCCAACGAGAAAGCCGAGCGCCATCCCGCGACGGCTTCGATGTTCATCATCAACCCTTTGCGCAAGGACGCCATCGACAACATGTTCTCGACCCACCCCAACACCGCCAACCGCATCGCCGCATTGCAGGATCTCGCGCGGCAGATGGGGATCGGCGGCATGGGCCCCGGCGCGGCCCCGGTGCGTCGCGGTCATGCCGGCCCGCCGCCCGGCGCACCCTGGGCCGGCGGACGTAGCGGGCGCCGGCGCGGGCCATGGGGGTGATCGTTGAGGGTGATCGTCTGGGTTCGTCCGGGCGCTAGAGCCGGCCCTTCATCCCCGGTAGCCGTCATTTCAGGCGCGGCAGAACCTGAACTTCGAGAAAGTCAGCCAGATCGCTGGTGATGAAGTCGATATGGGGCGCCTGCACGGCCTCCTGCTCGAAATCCTCGCGGAACGGATCGACCGTGGCGGGGATGACGAGGGTGGTGGTCATGCCGGTATCGTGGGGCACGACGAGGTTCTTGGCGATATCCTCGAACATGGCCGCCCGCGCAGGATCGACGGCGTGGCGCTCGAAGAACATCTCATAGGCGCGCCGGTCGGGTTTGGGGATGAAATCGGCGGCGACGATGTCGAACACATCCTCGAAATGATCGAGAATGCCGATCTTCGCCGCGACATTCTCGGCATGCTTGCGCGAACCGTTGGTGAGAATCAGCCGCCGGCCCGGCAAGGCCTCGATCGCCTTGCCCAAAGCCGGGTTCAGATCGATGGCGGAATGGTCGATATCGTGGGCGAAGTCGAGGAAGGCGTAAGGATCGACGCCATAGACGTCCATCAGCGCCTTCAGCGTGGTGCCGTGCTGGTGATAAAAATATTTCTGCAAGGCGCGCGCCGAGATGCCGTCGATCCCGAACAGATCCGCGACGAAAGCCGTGATGCGCGCATCGACCTGCGGCCAGATCTGCGCCTCGTGCGAATAGAGCGTGTTGTCGAGATCGAAGATCCAGGTCTCGACATGCGCGAAATCGCGAGCATCGGGGGCGGTGAAATGGGCCTTGTGGCCGGTTTCGATCTGCTGCGGCGTGTCGGACAAGGGATGATCCCGTAACGGAAAATGGCGCCGGTCGCCCGGCTGGACGCCCAATATAGGTCTTCCGGGCCGGGGATGCGAGAGCGGGTCATGCGCGGCTTCGTCAGATCATCGTCCGGACAAGACCGCATCGACGGCCGCCGGCAGCGCGTCGAAATGCTCGATGACCCGGTCGGGGCCGAAGCTTTCGACGGGCTGATCGGTATAGCCGAAGGGCACGGCGATGACGGGAATGCGCGCGGCCTGGGCGGTAGCGATGTCGGTATGCGAATCGCCGATCATCACCGCGCGGCGCGCATCACCCTTCGCCATCGCGATGGTTTCGGTCAGATGGCGCGGATCGGGCTTGAAGAACGGGAACGTGTCGCGCCCGCAGATCGCGGCGAAGCGCTCGGTAATGCCGAGTTCACCGAGCAGCAGCCGGGAATGGCTCTCCACCTTGTTGGTGCACACGGCCAGCGTGAAGCCGGAGCCGGCGAGGCTGTCCATCGCCGCGACGACGCCGGGGAAGAGCTGTGTCTCGTTGCAGATATTCTGCCGGTAGAGCGTCAGGAATTGCTGGAACAGCATTTCATGCCGCTCCGGCGTGAGCTCCAGCCCCGCCGATTGGTAGCCGCGTGCGATCAGCGCCCTGGCGCCGGCGCCGATGAGTGATTTCGCCCGCGCCATCGGCAGGGTGGGTAGCCCCTCCTGGGCGAGAAGCGTGTTGAGCGTGGCCATCAGGTCGGGGGCGGTGTCGGCCAGGGTGCCGTCGAGATCGAACACGACGATGGGGTTCATGGGGCTTTCCGTTCGGCTGTGATTGGCGCGGGACGCGTTTCGCGCCTTGATAACGCGGGGCGCGCCGGATGGATAGAGTGGTGCGTGTTTACCATTCGCTAACCATGTTGTCGCAAGCTCGGATGGATCAATTCGAACCGTTCCGCGAGCCGGAGACTGGTCTTATGTTCCGACGCATCCTCATCCGCGCGCTCGCCGCCGGCCTGCTCAGCGCCAGCGCGGCGCCCGCTCTCGCCTCGGCCTTCGATTTCATGCCTGCCCCGCAGACCGATCTCAACCGCGTCTACCGCATCGACACGGTCACCGGCGCGGTCTCGTCGTGCCAGTACGGGCTCAAGGAAGGCACGGTCGGGATCACCCTGTGTTTCGGGCCGGGGGAGGGCGCCGGTGCGCAGGATCCGGGTGAATACGGGCTGATCGCGTCGCGCCACGAGCGCGAGGGCGGGGTATTCCGGGTGAACTACCGCACCGGCGAGATGAGCGTCTGCTACGTCTTCGAGGAGCAGGTCGTTTGTACGCCGCCCGAGACCGTGACCAAATCCGTCGCGGAAGGCGATGGTGAAACACCCCAGGTGACCGGTTCGACCGCGAACTGATTCGCGCCTACGGCCAAATCCTACCCTTGCACCGCGCGCCGTTTCGTTCGATACCGGGCCCTTGATCCGGATCAGCGAAGGGGCGACGCGACGTGAACGCGGATGATCTGAAACGAATGGCGGCGGCCCGGGCCATCGAAGCCGTCGAGGACGGCATGCGGCTCGGCCTGGGTACGGGCTCGACGGCGAAGCATTTCGTCGCGCTGCTGGGTGATCGGGTTCGTGCCGGTCTGCGCGTCATCTGCGTTCCCACCTCCGAGGCGACGCATGCCCAGGCCCTGGCCGAGGGTATCCCCCTCACCACGCTCGACGAGACGCCGGAACTCGATCTCACCGTGGACGGCGCCGACGAGCTCGACGCGTCGCTGCGCCTGATCAAGGGCGGGGGTGGGGCGCTCCTGCGCGAGAAGATCGTGGCTGCGGCCTCCGCGCGCATGCTGGTGATCGCCGATACCAGCAAGCAGGTCGAGATACTGGGTCGCTTCCCGCTCCCCATCGAAGTCAACCGGTTCGGGCTGGCTGCAACGCGGCACGCGGTCGCGCGGGCGCTGGAATCTGTCGGTGCGAAAGCTGATCTGCGCCTTAGAACCGCCGCAAACGGTGAGGAATTCGTGACCGATGGTGGCCATGTCATCCTGGATGCGCATCTCGGCGTGATCGATGAGCCAGAGGCGCTCGCGCATGCCCTCGTCGCCGTGCCGGGCGTGGTCGAACACGGTCTCTTCATCGGCCTCGCCACAGGCGCCGTCCTCGCCGGCGAGGATGGTCTGGTCGAACTCGGAACAATTTGAATCCGTCTTGCGGATTCCATTTTCAGTCAACGCATTCGCGGGAGAAACGCATCCATGAACCGCATCGCATCCTTCTTCGCCGTCCTCGGCCTCGCGGTCTCGCTGCAGACCGGGACGGTGACCGCCCAGAGCGACATCAGCCCCGGCCATATGGAGGCGGCCCGCGAGGTCGTCACCGGTTCCGGGATGGGCCGCACCTTCAACGAAATGGTCACGATGGCTCGCCGCAGCGTTCGCGAGCAGATGCCGTCCACGCCGCAGATGCGCGAGATGCTCGATGAGATCTTCGAGGAGATGGAAGAGGAGATGCTGCTCCAGCGTCGGGCCATGCTCAACCGCGCGGCGCGGATCATGGCGCAGCGGATGACGGAGGAAGAGCTCACCGAGATCGCCGCCTTCTTCAACAGCGAGGCCGGCCAGCGCTATGTCGAACTGCAGCCGCTGTTCCTCGACGACATCTTCACCGCCATGGACGACTGGTCGGAAGAGATGTTCGAATATATCAGCGTGCGCGTTCAGGTCGAAATCTCCCGGCGCGACAATCAGTGACCCGGAAGCGGGCCTGAAGCAGGCGGGACGAGACAGGGTATGAGGGGCAGGCCATGAGCGATTTCGATGTCGATCTCTTCGTCATCGGTGCCGGGTCCGGCGGGGTGCGCGCCGCGCGCATCGCCGCGGGCTACGGCGCGCGGGTGATGATCGCGGAGGAGTTCCGCGTCGGCGGGACCTGCGTCATCCGTGGCTGCGTGCCCAAGAAGCTGATGGTGATCGCCTCGCGGTTCAGCGACGATTTCCGCGATGCGCAAGGGTTCGGCTGGAGCGTGGGGGAGACCGCGTTCGACTGGGCCTCCCTGATCGCGGCGAAGGATCGCGAGATCGACCGGCTGGAGCGCGCCTACCGTGCCAATCTGGAGCGTTCGGGCGTCACGCTGGTTGAGAGCCGGGCCGTCATCGAGGATGCACATACCGTCCGTCTCACCGCCACGGGCGAGACGATCCGGGCAGCCCGCATCCTCATCGCCGTCGGCGCGCGGCCCTCGATGCAACCCGCCGTGCCGGGCATGGATCTCGCCATCACCTCTAACGAGGTGTTCGACCTGCCGCAGGCACCGCGCAGCGTCCTTGTGATCGGCGGCGGTTACATCGCTGTGGAATTCGCCGGCATCTTCGCCGGGCTTGGCATTCCCACCACGCTGGCCCATCGCGGTGACAAGCTGCTGCGCGGTTTCGACGAGGATATCCGTACGCGGCTGGGCGAGGCTTATGCGCAGCGGGGCGTGAAGCTCAAGCTTTCCGTCACGCCGCTGAGGCTCGAAAAGAGCGATGACGGGATCACCGTGAGCTTCTCCGACGGTTCGCAGGAAACATACGACCAGGTGATGCTGGCGACCGGGCGTGCGCCGAATACCGAAAATCTCGGCCTCGACAAGGCGGGCGTGGTGCTCGACGATGTCGGTGCGGTGGTGGTCGATGCCTATTCGCGCACGCTGATCCCCTCGGTCTATGCCATCGGCGACGTCACCAACCGCGCCAACCTGACCCCTGTCGCGATCCGGGAGGGGCATGCCCTGGCCGATACGGAATTCGGCGGCAAGGACGTGTTCGTGACGCATGACCTGATCCCGACGGCGGTGTTCTCCACCCCGGAAATCGGCACGATCGGGCTGACGGAAACGGCGGCGCGCCTGCAATACCCGAAAGTCGCCGTCTACCAGACCGCGTTCCGGCCGATGCGCGCGACCTTGTCGGGGGGTGAGGAGCGGGTCTTCATGAAGCTGATCGTCGATGTCGCCAGCGACAAGGTCGTCGGCGTGCACCTGCTGGGCCCGGATTCCGGAGAGATGATCCAGCTTGCCGGCGTCGCCGTCACCATGGGCGCGACCAAGGCGGATTTCGACCGCACCATCGCCGTGCATCCCAGCGCTGCGGAGGAGCTCGTCACCATGCGCGAGCCCTATGCGATCTACGAGGGTGTCGAAGACGCCGCCTGATGGTCAGATCTCGCCGATCATGACATCGGGGGCGTAGGGCCGTGTCTCACCGCCCCCGAAACCGTGCAGGCTCGTCGATGCGGGTTCGAAGAAAAGGATCGGCTGGCTTTTCGCACCGCGCTCGATCCCGGCGCCATCATGCAGTGTCGTGCGATGCAGTTCGACGCCTGCATCGAGCGCCACGGCGATGCCGGCGACGAGCACGAGCGCTGCGATGATCTGACAGCGAATGCAGAACCGTATCGTCATGAGCCTCGCGCCGCCTCGCGAATCAGTGCGATGTTTCCAATATCGGGATGCATGGGGCGTTAGGCGAGGCCGTGGCGGCTTTTCGGCAAAAATAGGGCCGGCAGGGCACTTGCACACGACCGTCGGCTCGGCCAGTCTCCGGCGCATCAGCCGTGATCCATCGGGAGCAAATCATGACCAAGGCGATCGTCACCGGCCATTCACGCGGTCTCGGCGAGAAGCTGGCCGAAACGCTGCTGGCGCGCGGCGTCCCGGTCCTCGCCGTATCGCGCCGCGCCAATGCCGCCCTCGGCGAGCGCTATCCGGAGCTTCTGACGCAGGTTGCGCTGGATCTGTCCGACATGCAGGCCGGTCTCTCCTGGATGGCCGGCGAGCAGCTTGCCGCGTTTCTCGCTGGTGCGCCGTCACCGATCCTGATCAACAATGCCGGGATCGTCCAGCCCATCGGCCCGGCGGGCACGCTCGACAATACGGTGATCGCGCAGGCCATGGCGCTGAACGTGACAGCGCCGATAAGCCTCGCCAACAGCTTCATCGCGATGACGGCAAAGGCCGATGATCGCCGGATCCTGCATATTTCGAGCGGCGCTGGGCGCAACGCCATGCCGGGCTGGAGCGTCTATTGCGCCACGAAAGCCGCGCTCGATCACCATGCCCGCTGCGTCGCCGCCGATGCGCTGGCGGGTGTGCGGATCGAGAGCCTCGCGCCGGGTGTCATCGATACGGACATGCAGGGCGAGATCAGATCGACCACGCCGGAGCAGTTCACCAGCCGGGAGCGCTTCGTCGCGCTCAAGCAGGAGCGCCAGCTGCAGGACCCCCAGGTTTGCGCCGAGGCGATCATCGCGCATCTGCTCGGGGAGGCTTTCGGGCGCGAGACCATCACCGATATCCGGCAGTTGGCCTGACCTCCTGCGTCGCCCGTTCGAGGCTTTGCCAGATGATCGCGATACCGATCAGCAGATAGACCGCGTTGCCCACGACCCACATGACCAGCCCGGCCAGCTGCTGGTCGGCCAGCGGCGCCATCCCCCAGGCCGTGGCGCCGTCGGCCTGGAGCGGGTAGAGCAGATCGGGGGCGAAGGTCAGGATGGCGCCGAGCAACCCCGTATGCGCCATCGTCAGGAAGACGCTCGCCGCAACATGTCCCGGCCGGCTGCGCGCCTGCGCGAAGACGATCGCGAACCAGCCCGTCGAGACGATCACCAGCCCCCATGTCGCGAGCCCATGAACCAGCGGATCGGTGAGATTCAAGGCATAGACCGTTGGCGCGTGCAGCAGCCAGATGAGCCCGCCATAAAGCAGCGTCGCGATGCCGAGAGCGGGCGTGCTGCGGCTCGTGACGGCGCGAACCCGGCGCTCGAACCTGGTCTCGCCGCGCAGCAAAGCCGCAGAAATTGTTGCAGGTGCAACGATTGCGAGCAGCATGAATTGCAGCATATGCACCGAGGCGAGCGTCGCGGCGAGTCGGCAGAGGGGGGAGATCAGAGCGAGGGCGAGAACGGCGAAGCCGGCCATGGCGAGCGGGGAGGGCGGTACAGCCCCCTGCCGCAAGCTCCGCGCATAGAGGCCCGCCATCAGCGCGAGGGGGATCACGACGGCAGGCGCGAAGCTCCATTGCAGCATCCAATCCTGCGGCGTCGCCGGAGGCAACAGGGCGAGGCACAGACGCATCAGGTCGGGCATGCTTGCGGTCATCGTGATCTCCCGTTTCGTCTCACAGGCAAGCGGGCAGCATCATCAGCGGGAAGCCGACCCAGAGCGTCGCGACGAGCCCCACCAGCGTCATCAGGAAGGCGAGCCAGTGCAGGAAGCTCTCCTGCCGATCCGCTCCGCCCATCTTCGCCGTCCGGAATTGCTGCGGCACCAGCACCAGCAACGGCACGATATGGGCGATCCAGACGAGCATCAGGATCACTGTCAACTGGTTGAACCCGCCGAGCTGGCCGAGGTTCCACCCGGCGGCGCATCCGATCGCCTGGATCGCATAGAGGAAGACGAAGGCGCTGGCCCAGATGATCAGTCCGGCATTGGCCATCACCAGCTTGCCCCAGCCACCCGTCGCGAGATGTATCATCCGATCGCCCCCGGCAGAATGAAGATTGCGGCCAGGCCGATCAGGCCCGTCACTGCCGTATAATCGGCCCAGAGCGACAGGATACGCAACTCCGCCATGCGCCGCGCGGCCACATAGCCGTAGTGCCGGCGCGCCAGGGCATAGCCGGCCATGATGGCGCTCACGAGGGCATGGAAGGCGATGTACCCCGCCAGCACGATCGTGGTGGCGCCATAGGCATGGGCGAAGGGGTCGGGCGTCAGCAGCCAGATCCCGCTGAAGATCCCGATGGCGCCGGCAGCGCCCGCCAGTCCGGCCAGCACGAGGGCTGGGCTCGGGCTGTCGTTGCGGCTCATGGCGCGGATCGACCAGCGCGCCGCGAGAGCCGGTATGACGATCAAGAGCGCCATGACCGCCGGAACCATGACGCCGCCGGCGATCAGTGCCGGGGGTGGCCAGTTGGGGGCGATCGTCCACAGATAGAGATAGCCGAACAGCAGCGAGGCGAAGAACGTACCATCCGCCCCGAGCGTGAAGGCTGTGCCCCACCAGCCCGGACCATGCCGCGCATGCGCCTGGATCTGCAACGGCTTCTCGCCGTCACGAGGCGTGATCGGCGTGACGTCCGTGCGCGTCCCGGTGGTCCAGGCCCAGCGCAGGATGAAATACAGCGCGATCAGCAGGCCGAGCGGGCTCAGCCAGTAGAAACCGGCGAGGAAGGCGAGGAAGAACACCGCCATGCCCGATGCCGCGAAGAAGGGCTCGTATCCCGGATTGGGCAGGATGATGACGTGATCGGGCTCGCCCGTCAGCGGATCGACGGTGATGCTCTCCTGGCGCCCGGTCGAGGATAGCGGCAACAGCCCGTCCCCGGCGGCGAGCTTCGCGCCGAGTTTGCCGTCGCGCCAGAGCGGGTCGCGGTCATCCCCGCGCGGCAGGCTGGCGAAGTTGTAGAGCTGCGGCGGTGTCGGCATCGCCCATTCGAGCGTGCTGGCGCCCCAGGGGTTTTGCGGCGCGATGGCCCCGAGCCGGCGATGCAGCGCCATGTCCAGCACGAACAGCGCGATACCCGCCGTCATGATGAAACCGCCGACGGTCGAAACCAGATTCGGCCAGTCCCAGCCGAGCCCGGATTCGTAGACATACACCCTGCGCGGCATTCCCATCAGCCCGGTCAGGTGCATGATCAGGAAGGTCAGGTTGAAGCCGATGAAGATCAGCCAGAAGGCGAGAGTCCCCAGCGTGCGCGACGGCATCCGCCCGGTCATCTGCGGATACCAGTAATAACAGGCGGCGAAGAAGGGGAAGAGAAAGCCGCCAAACAGCACATAATGCAGATGCGCCACCACGAAATGCGTGTCGTGGACCTGCCAGTTGAACGGCACCAGCGCCAGCATCACGCCGGTGAGCCCGCCCATCACGAAGATGACGAGGAAGCCGAAGAGATACAGCATCGGCAGATCATAGCGCGGGCGTCCCTGATACAGGGTCGCGATCCAGGCGAAGAACTGCACGGCGGTGGGCACGGCCACCAGCATGCTCGCGGCGGAGAAGAAGGCCTGGGCCAGATGCGGAATTCCGACCGTGAACATGTGGTGGACCCACAGGCCGAAGCTGATGAAGCCGGTCGCGATGATGCTCACCACGATCCAGGTATAGCCGACCAGTGGCCGCCCGGCGAAGACGGGGATCAGCGTCGAGACGACACCCGCGGCAGGCAGGAAGATGATGTAGACCTCTGGGTGCCCGAACATCCAGAACAGATGCTGCCAGAGCACAGGATCCCCGCCGCGTGCCACCTCGAAGAAGGGCAGGTCGAAGGCGCGCTCCAATTCCAGCAGGATGGAGGCGAGGATCAGCGGGGGAAAGCCCACGATCATCATCAGGGCGGTGACGAGGATGTACCAGCCCATCAGCGGCATCTTCGCGAGCTTCATCCCCGCCGCGCGCACTTTCATGATGGTGACGACGATCTCGACGGCCGCCGCCACGGCAGAAATCTCGACGAAGGTGATGCCGAGCAGCCAGATATCCGCATTGATGCCCGGGGTGAATTCCCGGCCCGAGAGCGGCGTGTAGAGGAACCAACCGCCATCCGGCGCAAGACCGAGCACCATCCCGCCCAGAATGATCGTGCCGCCGAACAGGTAGCACCAGTAGCCGAAGGCGCTGAGCCGGGGATAGGCCAGATCACGTGCACCGAGGATCTTGGGCAGCATGTAGAGCGCGAAACCCTCGATCATCGGGATCGCGAACAGGAACATCATCACCGTGCCATGCATGGTGAAGACCTGATTATAGGCCTCATGGCTCATGAAGGCGCTGTCGGAGGTGGCCAGCTGGGCGCGGATCAGCATGGCCAGCATGCCGCCGACGAGGAAGAAGAAGAACGCCGTCACCATGAAGCGCTTGCCGACGATGGAATGGTTCACGGCGGCAAACCGCCCGAAACCGGTCCAGGTCGCGAAGACGCGGTTGAAATGGCGATGGCGCTGGAGTGCGTCGATCGGTGGTGTGAGACCGGGTGCCCGCTCTTCGCTCATGGCGCATCCCCCCCGTCGCGTTCCAGCAGATAGGCGGCGATGGCGCTGATCTCGGCTGGGTCGAGATCGGAGAAATCATCCATGCGGTTGCCGGGCTTGAGCGTCTGCGAATCGGCGATCCAGCGTCGCAGATTGTCGAAATCGTTGCTCAGCGTGCCCGCTCCGAGGCTGTCGCGATCAGCGAGATTGGCGAGGTTGGGTCCGATCCCGGAGCCGCGCGCGCCGGCATCGCGGGAATGGCAGGCGACGCAATGCTGCTGGAAGGCCTCCCGGCCCGCGTCATGCGTGGCGTCGCGCGTGTTTCGCAGGCCCGATACCGCCTCGCGCCAGGCATCCTCATCGGCATGCGCGATCATCGTCAGCCCCATGCGTGCGTGCTGCGCGCCGCAGAATTCCGCGCATTGACCCCGATAAACGCCGGGCTGTTCCGCGAAGACGCGCATTACGTTGGTGCGCCCGGGAATCGCATCGATCTTGCCGCCGAGGCGCGGGATCCAGAAAGCGTGGATGACGTCGGCGGTATCGACGTGAATATCGACCGGGCGCCCGGCCGGAATATGGATCACGTTGGCACCATGGATCGTCGCGCCGTCCTCATCTTCATAGGCGACCGCCCACCACCATTGATGCCCGGTCAGGCCGATGGAGGGGACGTCCTCCCCGAGCGGCAGGGGCAGCATCGCGTGGCCGGCCCGCAAACCATAGGCGAGCAGGCCGGTAATTACCGCGAAGGGGAGAACCAGCCCGCCCCAGATGATCAGATTGCGCGCCCCGCCGTCCCCGACCGGGCGCCCACGCCGGTAGAAAGCATGCAGGGCGAGGGCGATCATGCCCGCCGTGATCAGTACCGACCCCCAGAACATCACCCACCAGACCGTGGCGATCGAGCGCGCCGCCGGTCCCGCAGGGTCGAGCGTGGACATCGGCCCCGCCCAGGGCGATGCGCTCAGCGCGGGAGCGCTTTCCGCGATGGCAGGGCCGGAGGGCAGGGCGAGGAGGCAAATGGCAAGCAGAGCTGCGACGATGCAGCTGCGGACCCTCAAAGCCGTTCGTGCGTTGATATCGGATATCACGACCAAGGAGATCGCCATGGAACGCTTCGCCATCCCCGACAAACTCGGCGCGACGAGCCAGGTGGCCGTGAAGGGCCATCCGCTCCATCCAATGATGGTGACCTTTCCGATCGCCTTCCTGCTCGGCGTGTTGGCGACCGATCTCGCATATCTGTATTTCGAGGATCCGTTCTGGGCGCGGGCCGGGCTCTGGCTCGTCGGTGCTGGGGCGGTGATGGGGACGCTGGCTGGCATTGTCGGTACCGTCGAATTGCTCGTCGTGAAGGGGATCCGCCGCCGCGCCGCTGCGTGGAGCCACTTCATCGCAGCCGTGATGCTGCTCTCGGTGGCTTTCGCCAACTGGTTCTGGCGTATCGGCGATGCGGAAGCTGCGATCATGCCGGTCGGTCTCTTTCTCTCGGGGCTCGGGGCGTTTCTGGTGGCGTTTGCGGGCTGGTTGGGCGGTGCCCTGGTGTTCGAGCATCAGGTGGGCGTCGTCGCGGATGACGGGGATTGAGGCCCGTCATCCCGGTTTCGCCGTCACCAGCCAGATGACGAGGGGCGCAAGGATGGCCGGGGCGACGACGAGGCTCGCCAGCCGGGACGGGGAATACCGGAACGGGTCGCGAAACAGCGCGCCGAGCAGCCAGCCGCACAGGACGTGATAGACGACCATCCCGGTGACTCCCACGAGCTTCCAGAACAGCCAGGCGCCGTGGACCTGCGCCGCCCAGATCAGCGCCGTTCCGGCGGCGACGGCGATGACGGCGGCGGGGGAGGCGATGCCGACGTAGGTGAAACGCGTCTTGGCGCGCAGATGGCGTAACGCGACGCGATCCTCGGCCCGCGGATGCGCCGCGAGCAGGGCCGGCAATGCGAACAGCCCGGCGACCCAGAGGGACAGCGCCGCGATGTGCACGACCTTCAGCCAGATCACCAGAGTTTCCAATCTCTCCCCCCGCCAGACATGGTCATATCTCGTGTCCGAACGCGATCATTCCTCGACATGCGAATCGGATTTCACGGTGCGCAGTTTCCGGTTCCGGCGCGCCGCCTTGGTCGGTTCCGGCAGATCCGTTTCCGCATGGGCCACGATGATGCGCGCGCCGCGTCGGCGACCGACGAAGCTGAACAGCCAGTTGATCGTCACCTGGATGCGGCGCCGCAGATCCATCAGGAAGAACACATGCACCAATGCCCAGATCGTCCATGCGACGAAACCGGACAGGCGCATGCCATTGATCTGTGCGATCGCCGAAAACCGCCCAAGCGGCACCATCCAGCCGTAATCGCGATAGTGGAACGGGTCGGGAAGCGGGGCGCCGGTGCGCCTGGCGACGATCACATCGGCGGCATGGCGCCCCTGCTGCTTGGCCAGGGCCGCCAGTCCCGGATGCGGCGTGCCGTCGGGCGCGTAACTCGCAGCCGCGTCGCCGACGACGAAGATATCCGGATGGCCGGGAATGCTGAGATCCTCGCCGACCTCGATACGCCCTTTCGCGTCGCTCTCGACTCCGAGCCAGCGCGGCAGGTCGGGGACTTCGACGCCGGCAGTCCAGATCACCGTGCCGGCAGCGATGCGTTCACCGCCCGCGCGCACACCGGTCGCATCGACATCCTCCACCATGGCCCCGGTGCGGATCTCGACTCCCTTGCGCTCGAGCGTCTGGCGGGCGCGGGCGACCAGCGTCTCGTCCATGCCGCCGAGGATCCCGTCCATCGCCTCGAGGATGATCACACGGGCGCGGCGCGCGTCGATATTGCGGTAATCGCGGGCGAGGGTGCGGGTGGCGAGTTCCCGCACGGCTACGGCGGCGCCGACCCCGTTGGGGCCCCCGCCGACGATGACGAAGGTCATCAGCGCCGCGCGCGTCGTCTCGTCCTCGGCCATCTCCGCGCGCTCGAAGGCGGTCAGGATCTGATGCCGCAGGCGTGTCGCGTCGCTGAGGGATTTCAGCGGGAAGACGTGGCGGGCGAAATGGTCGTTGCCGAAATAGCTCGTCTGCGCACCGGTGGCGAGGATCAGCTGGTCGAACGGGACGAGGCCGTTTTCAGTGGCGAGTTGCGCGGTATCGAGGTCGATGTCCCGGACCCGGTCCATCAGCACATGCGCGCCCGGATAGCGTGCGGCCAGGGCGCGCACCGGTGCGGCGATATCCGCATCCTGCAGCGTCGCCGTGGCGACCTGATAGAGCAGCGGCTGGAACAGATGGTGGTTGTGCTGGTCGATCAGCGTGTAGGGCAGGCCGGCCTTGCCGAGCGAGCGTGCGGCCTCCAGCCCGGCAAAGCCGGCGCCGACGATGACGATGCCGCCCTCCGAGACGGCGCCGCCCTGTCCGTTTTCAGGCTGAAGATGTCCGCGCCTCAACGTGCTCGCCCCCTCCCTGTCGAAGCTGCGCCTTGGCGGCGCGTCGTTTCGACAACGGGGCGCGGTGGCCGAGGGTTCCCGCTTTGCTTCAGGCGGCTTCGCTGGCGCCGGTGATGATCTGGCGTGCCTGGGCCATGCTGAGCGGCTCTCCGAACAGATAGCCCTGCGCGTAATCGCAGCCGAGCTGCGACAATTCGACCGCTTCCGACTCGGTCTCCACGGCATTGGCGAGGACCTCGATACCGAGCTCCTGACCCATCCTGATCATCGAGGCGAGCAGCGCCGAACGCTGCCCGCCGGGGCGCTCGCGCATCAGCGAACGATCGATCCGGATCATGTCGAAGGGCAGGCGTTCGAGATAGGCGATGGCGCAATAGCCGGCGCCGAAACGATCCAGCGTCAGCCCCGCCCCGAAATCACGCAGGCGTGCGAAGAGCTGGGCGGCATATTCCGGATTCTCCATCACCATGCGCTCCGGAAAGGCGAGACGCAGGGTGGCGGGCAGCACGCGCGAGCGGGCGAGGATGTTCTTCACGTCCGCGATCAGATCATGCCGCATGGATTGCTCGCCGAAGACCGGCGTCGTGACGAAGACCGGCGGATCCACGTCGAGCGCGCCCTGCCAGAAGGCGAGCTCTTCCGCCGCGCGTTCCATGGCGAAGGCCGTCAGGTCGGCGGCACTGCCGCTTTCTTCGGCGATGGCGGTGAAGACCTCGTCCGCGATGCGGCCACGCTTGGGATGGTCCCAGCGCAGGACGGTCTCGAACCCGGCGATGGTACGGTCGTCGAGCCTGATGATCGGCTGGAACAGCGTGCGGATCTCGTTGTTCTCCAGAGCGCTCTGCATGTCCGCGGCGAGGGTGAGATCGCGCGTGGGGGTGCTGCGCAGATTGGGACGGTAGATCTCGGTGCGGTCGCCCCCGTGGCGCTTGGCCTCGCCCATGGCGAGGTCGGCATTGTCGAGCGTCACGTCGGGCTTGAGCGTCTGCGCGTCATGCAGGGCGATCCCGATCGAGGCCGTGAAGAAGATCTCCCGATCGGCGAAGGTCACCGGCGTGGCGAGGCTGCGCGAGACGGCATCGGCGAAGGCCATGATCCGGTCCGGCTCGCTCTCGCTCATCAGGATCACGCCGAACTTGTCGCCGGAGATCCGCGCGAGCGTGTCCTGCGGGCGCAGCAGCCGCGACAGCCGGCGCGACAGGGTGAGCAGGATCGCATCCCCCGCCGAAAGCCCGGCTTCCTCGTTCACCTCGCGGAAGCGGTCGATATCGATGACGATCACCGCCGGGGCGAGCCGGGAATCCTGTGAGGCGAGCACGAGCGCCGCCCGCAGGCGATCCTCGAGCAGGTACCGGTTGGGCAGACCCGTGAGGTTGTCGTGAACCGCATCATGCAGCATCCGCTCCTGCGCCGTCCGGCTGTCGGTCACGTCGGCGAGCGTGCCCACGATGCGGATGACCTCTCCGTCATTGCCGATCACGGGTCGGGCGCGCAGGCGCAGCCAGTGATAGGCGCCCGAGCCGGCGCGGAGGCGGAATTCCTGCGAGATACGTCCGCGTTTCTGTTCGATGACGGCATCGAGCGCCGTGCGCCAGCGATCGCGGTCGAAGGGATGGGTGCGGTCGATCCAGTTGCTGGCCGAACCCTGCAATGCGCCGCGTTTGAGTCCGAGCTGATCCTCGATTTCAGGGCTGACATGGACCAGATCCGACACGGTATCCCAGTCGAAGACGATGTCGCCCGCGCCCGAGAGGGCGAGGGCGCGCCGTTCGGAATCGGTGACGGCGCCCTGGGCGAAGGCGCCACCCGAAAACGCGTGCTGCATCACGGTAAAACCGATCAGCATGACGATCAGCACGAGGCCGCCGATCAGGGCCGGGGAGACGAGGTCGCCGTCAAGGTGACCGGTGACCGTGAAACCCGCTGCCGAGACCCAGGCGATCAGGAGCAGCCAGGTCGGGATCAGCATCACCGCCCGGTCGTAGCCGAGAGTGGCCAGATGCACCACGAGCAGGAAGCCGATCCCGGCCACGGCGGCGATGGACACCCGCGCGACACCCGCCGCCACCGGCGGATCGATCACGGCCAGCCCCACCAGCGCGGCGAGAAAGGCCAGCCAGAAAAGCGTCACGTAGCCGTAACGGACGTGCCACCGGTTGAGATTGAGATAGGCGAAGAGGAAGACCAGCAATGTCGCCGCCAGCACGGCTTCGGCTGCGGCGCGATAGATCCGCTCTGCGGTTTCATCGACGGGGAAGACCCGCTGAAAGAAGCCGAAATCGATTCCCGCATAGGCCAGCACCGCCCAGGCCAGGGCCGCAGCTGCGGGGAAGATCACCGCCCCCTTGACCACGAAGACCACTGTCAGGAACAGGGCGAGCAGGCCGGCAATCCCGATGATGATGCCCTTGTAGAGGGTCAGGCCGTTGACCTTGTCGCGATAGGCGTTCGGCTCCCACAGATAGACCTGGGGCACGGTCGGCGCGCGCAGCTCCGCCACATAGGTGATCGTCGCACCGGGATCGATGGTGATGCGGAACACGTCCGCCTCGGTGCCCGTTTCGCGATCCGGGCGGATGCCCTGGCTCGCCGTGATCGCCGCGATACGCGACGACCCCAGATCCGGCCAGACCACGCCAGAGCCGACGAGGCGGAAATGCGGGGCGACGAGAAGCCGCTCGATCTGTTCGCTGCTCTCGTTCGTAAGGGCGAAGACGACCCAGTCCGGGCGCGCTCCCGATTCGCGCGCGGTCACGGCGATGCGGCGCACGATCCCGTCCCGCCCCGGCGCGGTGGAGATCTGGATGGTTTCGCCGTCCGAACGGTAATGCTCGATTGCGGGCGTCAGATCGATGGCGAGGGTGCCGCGATCGACCCGCACCGCATCCACGGCGAGCGCGGTACCACCCGTGCCCAGGATCACGAGGAGCACGGTGAGGGCGAGAAGGAGCCTGTCTCGGACGAAGCGCAACGCTACCTACTTTCGTCTAGATCCGTATCGGGATCGCCGCACGCGAGTCTTACGCCAGCGCCATGGTCAAGGGCAAGCTTGCACATGCCCTTTCATCCACGGGAATCGCATGTCCCGGCGAGATCAATGCTGCGGATGCGGCTTTTTCATGGTGGCCGGCTCATGGTGGCCGCCGCGCCGCATTCATCGCCGCCCGGATACCAGCCCGACCTCGATCAGATAGTTGTCGCCGACGCGGGAGGGCACGCGCAGGTCATCCTCGCTGATGATGAAACTGGCCCGGGTGCTGCCCGATTCCACAGTCGCCGGGGCGCGCACGACGCGATCGACGAAGGTCTCGCTGCGCGTGCGGATACGAATGCGTACCGGCGCCTCGTAGCGACCGGGCCCGCCGCGCGGCCCGAGCAGGACCCGGCCCTCGACGCCGAGCTGGATCCGGTAGTCACCGTCGCTCGCCACGATGCAGTCGCGCGCGACGTTGGAGATGGAAATCTGGGAGCGCAGATTGGCGTTGACCCGTTCCGCGCTGGTGTAGTTGCGGATGGCGGCGCCGCCGGGGATGACATCGACCGGAGGGCAGGGGGCGTCCTCGATCATCTCCGCCATCGGTTCGGGAACCGTCGTGCCGCCGTAGCGCACGATGTTGACCAGCGGATTGCCCTCACCCTGCGCGCCGTCCGGCATGGTGTTGCAGGCGCCGACGAGCGAGGTCGCGATCAGGAGGGCGCATAGGCGTGTCGAGGTGCCGAACATGATGGTTCCCGCGTTTCGTCCAATCCGCGCGCCGAAGCCCGACGCGGGCAAACTGATTAACCCGTCTCAACGGATGCTGTCGAATCCTTCCGCGAAACCGTCGAGGGATACAGGGATGCCGATACCTTCCTCGGGCGTCTGGAAGACGATGAAGGTGGCCTCATCGCCGGTGCCGAGCTGCGCGATCAGATCATCGTCCATCACCACCTCCGCGACGCAGCCGGTGGACAGGCAGCGCACGAATCCGGCGCGCCCCACATCCTCGTCGTCGATCAGCAGGCCGAGGCCCGCCGGCAGAAGCACCCCCAGCGGAGCCACGACGCGCATCAGCATGCTGTCGTTGTCGGCGGTCGGCAGGATGATGACCAGGAGTGTGACGTTGGGGCGATCATCGGCGGCGACGTTCTGGACGATGGCGCATTGTTCTTCCGTGGCGCCGGCCGGTGTCTCACAGCGTTTCTGCCAGTCACCGAAGACCTCGCGGACGGCGCCCTGCGCCTGCGCGGGGCCGACCGTGGCCGTCAGGACCAGCGGAGCCAAGAGAAGGCCGGCGGCAGATCCCGCCGCGAGGGCGCCGGCTGCCGAGCGGATACGGCGCATGATCGCCCGCGTCACAAAGCCGATTGTCATTGCGTTCATACGCCTTTCTGAAAGCATCGGCGATTCGCCGCCGACCGGGATATCCCGAACCGCATCGCGGCGAGGGATCGGGGAGAAGCCGATTGTTGTCAAGCAGCGCCGCGATGGCGATGCCGGGGTCGGTAGATTGCGCTGCGCAGACTATTTTGTCGCAGCCCGATCGACAAGTATGCCTTCCGCGCGCGCCCGCTCTGTTGAACGGCGGCGTTTCGAGAGCCGTATCGGAGCTCCTGCAGATGCCGTCGCGCCTGCGCCGGAGCGGCATGAGTGAGTATGGTACGCGCACAACAGGGTCGGACGCATCGTCGCGTGCGACCACGATGTCGTTGCGCTCGTGGCGACATTGTGGTTTTGACTTGTGTCAATGTGGAAGTCGTGGCTGTAAGGGGTCGCTTTTCGGGCGAAGCCTTGGTAAGCCCGCCGGAATCGTTCCGGGATCGCGGGACGGGCGGAATGGTCGCGATGGCGCTGGGGGTGCCGTCCACCGAGCGAAGAATCGAAATGGAGCTTCGAGAGAACGATGCCAATGGAACAGACCGGATCCCGGGATACGCGCCTGCGCCGCAAGATGTCGCGTCTGGCGACCGGCGCGCTGGCCGGACTGGCCGCGACGGCGGCGGCCGTGCCGGCTGCGGCCGACGTCCTCAACGTGCCGCAGAACTGGCAGATGGGCATGATGCCGCCTCACAGCGAGATGGCGCAGAACATGGTCAACTTCCACAACGGCCTGCTCTGGGTGATCACCGTGATCACGATTTTCGTGGGCGTGCTGCTGCTGATCTGCATCTTCCGCTTCAACGAGAAGAAGAATCCCAACCCTTCGCGCACCTCGCACAACACCATGCTCGAAGTGGCCTGGACCGTGATTCCGATCCTGATCCTGGTCGGTATCGCGATTCCGTCCTTCCGGCTTCTGCGTGAGCAGGTGATCATCCCCGAGCCGGATATCGTGGTGAAGGTGACCGGGCATTCCTGGTATTGGGAATACGAGTATCCCGAGGATCAGGGCGGCTTCTCCTTCATCTCCACAATGCTTGACCGCGAGGAGGCCGAGGAGATCGGCCAGCCTTATCTGCTCGCCGTCGATAACGAGATGGTCGTGCCCGTGGGTGCCAATGTGGCCGTGCAGGTGACGGCGCAGGGCGTGTTGCACGCTTTCGCACTTCCCTCCTTCGGCGTGAAGATGGATGCGGTGCCCGGGCGCCTGAACGAAACCTGGTTCCGCGCCGAACGCGAAGGCATCTATTTCGGCCAGTGTTCCGAGCTTTGCGGTTCCGGGCACGCCTTCATGCCGATCGCCGTGCGTGTGGTCAGCGAGGAGGCCTATGCCGAGTGGCTTGACGAGGCGCGCGCCATGTTCGCCTCCGTCGATGACGAGCGGCAGGTCGCTTCGTCGGATTGATATCGAGCGGGCGCCCGAGCGGCGCCCGACCGGGGGCGCGCGGCACTGAGGTGTGGGCGCGTCGTTCGGTCGCCGGGGCGGTCGGGCATGGCCGCTATAGAATGAGAAACGTCGCAGCGATGCATCGCTGAAGAGGCTGCAAGAGGGCTATTCATCATGGCAAGTGTCGCCACCAACGCGCCGGACCATGCGGACGACCATCCCACCGGATGGCGCCGCTGGATCTACTCGACGAACCACAAGGACATCGGCACGATGTACCTGATCTTCGCCTTCGTGGCGGGGGTCGTGGGCGGTCTGTTGTCGATCCTGATCCGCATGGAGCTGCAAAGCCCCGGCACTAATATTTTCGTCAACCCGCAGATGTACAATGTGGTCGTGACCGGCCA
>LFIK01001261.1_pt1 | contig 19908 bp, 14 predicted proteins | sample 643401 | NCBI WGS metagenome assembly LFIK01 (sample SAMN03777447, study PRJNA286221) | soda lake metagenome | biome: soda lake; feature: Kulunda steppe; material: water; isolation source: sample T5-Br brine of Lake Tanatar-5 | place: Russia: Kulunda steppe | collected 2010-07
CACGTGGGTGCTACCATCGGCTGACTAGGGGGGGACACCCACGTGCCACTCTTCGGGCAAATAAGTCCCTGGTCCTACCGTTTCACCACGTCGTGCTTTTCGGATGAATTTGGCATGAATCTTCCTCATTTTTAACGCTCTTTCACGTGGTGGGTGTGCGCTTTTCTGTAGCCTCGTGTCTCTTGCCTCTTTCGGCCACGCTAAGGGGTGTGACGTTTGGAAGCCAATCCTTTTTGGCTTGTAGGAAAGTCCACTTGGCAATTTGTCTTCTGCAACTACACAATGCATTTCGCTCTTGTTTTTTTTTCTTGCGAACGTATCATCTACTTCCAATCTTTCTTTCAAGGCCTCGTAGGCCACGGTAGTCCTCGTGGTTGGGGAACTACATGACCAAATGTGTCTATGAAGTAGGTTGGCCCGCCCTCTTTGGGTCGCATGGGGTTTCTACCCCAAAATCACGCAAAGGTCATTTTATACTTTGCAAACGGTGTTATTCAATAGCGCACGTCAAGGTTTATCGAATGAAAGGTTGTACGTACCCATCCAACGTATATTTGAAATTGTAATAGGGATCAAAGCTCATTTTCCTCACTAGCAAGATGGGCAACACCAACGGTGAAACAAATACAATTGCCATATCACGGGCAAGGGACCGAGTTTCCGGGCAAGACTACTCGATCAAAAAGGTGCAATGCAACACGGTGAGAAACTTTTATCGAATGATCCATTCATCAATCGGTCGTCCTCGGCTGCTTCGGGTACATACACAAGCAAACCTCCATTGCTCGCCAAAAAAAGCAACATAGGGTATCGCCCGTGCTTTGGCGCTTTGGCGCCCACCTTCTTATGTGGTGCGATGGCGTTGATGGTGGTAGCATCGACGTGCCTCCGCCTCCGTTTGTGTATTTGATTGTGTCGCCGCTGCAACAGAGACGGTTGGGCGGAACATTAGGGCACAATGTTGTTGTTCTCGTTTCCCTCCACCACACGTAATATTACATACATACTCCATTGGGTGATCCACTCGTGGCCGAGCCACGTATTTATTTGATAGATTGGCCATTATGCCCAAAAAGATTGGGAACAAATTAGTCTCGCTGCGGGATTATTGAGAACTTTGCGTTTGCCTAGGGATATGGCTGAGAAGGGCGTCCTAGTGAGGAGCACGCATGGGCCTGCCTCGAGAGTCCGCAAAGAGCCCCTCATTCCTCCCTAGCACCTCTTGATAGGTAGCGAGAGGGTGCAAGAGAGGGAACCATAGAGCATTTGGCCAATATGGAGTAATCATGGTCACAAGGGCACTTGGTTTGGGCTCAAGCTTGTCCACCACTGAATATATGAGGCAACACGATGTATATGCCCACGGGTTATCAAAACTAGCCCATTCTTGGACGAAAGCATTTGTCTCCCGTGTGAAGAAAACCGGGCATTGGGCTTTGTGTGCGGATGCAAACAAGTCCCAAGTAAATTGCTCGTATATAGTTTAGAGCCTTTCAAAAACCCTTGTAATTGAGGGAGTATTCCTCATCGTCATGGGATAACCTTGGCAAGAAAGGCGTCTCAAACGGGCTAGGTGCAAGATATGTTTTCAATACTCCGTTGCTTCATCTAAAGCACTTGTATAAAAGGGAGACGATTGAGTGGTCTTCTACCAAAACAATGGCCTCCAATTGAACGGATTGTTCATTGCATTATGACCGTTTCCAAGTTGCCGCAAGTTTGGACATGTGTACACGAATGCGTATACTACTAATCAGATCGCTTCTTGGCCATGTGAAAGGTTTGAATATATGCGAAGGATTTGCGAACCAATTGTACAATGTTAAATGGCACATTCAATGTACTATACACAAGCCTTCGATGCAACGTAAGTTGTCTTTAGTTCACGAGTACGACAACCCAATTGGTTGTGAGGTCGGTTTTTGAGCTTGTAACGAACAAGTGTATAGTTCATCATGCAACAAATCAACCATTTGCAAGTGCTTAAACATTTGACTAGTGTGGGAACCTAACCTGCCTCAACTTTTTATCTGTACAACACACTTCCAAACGGGTTGCCAAGTTCTTATAGGCTTCACACTTCATATATTGAAGAAGGGCCGTGTTTGGTTTTACTTCGGAAGGCATGATGTCCGACAAGTTTGCTCGACTTCTTTTTGGGCTTAATCCGAAGAAGTATCAGTTTGTGAGAAGATTAGCTATCAAAAACCTAGAAAATGGCGTATGTCTGCGCGAGCGCAAGACTCGCCGCACGGGGAAGGCATTCTTCGAGGCGTTACCTCGAGAGCGCAATTCGTTCATCTTCGAGCTTCGGAAAGCCTATCGAGCGGAAGCCTCTTTATTCGAAAACGCAGAAGAATTCACGATTTTCGCAGAACATGTCAGCTCAGGCAAACGCCATAGGTGAGCGACGTTGTGCGAACAAACCTCAACAGCCGAGAGAAAGGACATAGCCGACTTTTTACCTATTCTGACCCATAACGATGCATTTTTAAGGTAAGGAAGTGGTGAGCACTGATCTGGCACCTGCAGCGCTTGGACCTTACTCTCAGGCAATCAAGGTTGATGGAGTACTTTATGTGTCAGGCTGCCTAGGAATTTTCCCGGAGTCAATGAAATTTGCTGGAGAGAGTGTGGAGGAGCAAACAGATCAACTTATGAAGAACATGGGTGAGATTCTTAGAGCTGCTGGAGCAGACTATTCCAACGTAGTAAAGACAACAGTGCTGTAAGTTCAAAGTCAAATGTGCAAACAATTATTTGCTACTATTGCTTGCCTTCTTGGATGGATTTGAACAATTGCTGACACAGTTCATGACTATGCAGTCTTGCTGACATCGGAGACTTCAAAGCAATGAATGGTATCTACGCTGAATGTAAGGATTTTGCCCTGCACTATGTTGAATGTAGCTCTTAAGAATTATGAGACTAACAGTTCTTGTGAACTTGCTATGCAGATTTCAAGGAGGATCCACCCGCCAGATCATGCTTCGCAGTGAAAGATCTGCCATTGGGCGCAAAAGTAGAAGTTGAGTGCATTGCCAAACTTTAGCTAGGTTCAGTGCAGCTGCCTTCCTTTGCACAGTGTGTCTCCACATGCTGTAAATACATGAGTGCCTCCTTCAACCTTATTTTAGTCAAGATCACTTGTCTGTGACTGTAGTACACAGCCCTGCGTCGCTGAATGCATCATATCTAGCTAAACCTTCTGTGTCCCCTGCACTTATATTGTATGAAATAGAAGATCAAAGAGACCAACGCAAAAGAAAAATACGCACCACCTGCTATGTAGCATGTTCTTGAAATATCCGTAGCCTGCTGCCCAACCGTTGTCTCCCTAGCATGATAATCTAGGATTTCGTAGCCCACGAAAGGATACATGTTATGTACGAGCCCGCCCACGACAAACACAAAGGTAGCACAGAAAACAGAAACTCCTGCGCAAAAGAGTGAGCCTGAGTACAAGAAAGCGTTCAAAAATCAGCGACGGCCTTGGTATTGTAATCGCACCAATCTTCGCATACCTGTCTGCACTCGCACGCATTCTGCGGAGTTCCTTTCTATCGTCGAGCGGTTACTTCGTCCACACCTTTTGGACCGCACATCACTGACTTAGTATCGGATAGAGCAGTTGGAGCGTAAAAAATGCGTAGGATTGATGCCTTGTTCGTGGTAGTGTATCGGCGATGCGTGCCGTCCCGATTGTCTTCGCACACCTAGTGTTGCGGTGTCGTTGACAGTGCGGTCGAACAGGACGAGGCAAGGGCTGCTCTGGAGGCTCTTCGGCGAAATAGGTGTTGATAGGAAAATGCCTCTCCTCACCAGTCACCTCCAGTTGATCGCCCCGACTTCGATTTCGATGACACACGGTATTTCTAATCCGAAGCCTACGAAAGGACTTACGGACCGCCGCTAGCTTGACACTTCCGGTGCCCGTTGGAAAGCCTGCGAGTACCGAGCTCTGTGTCGTCGATCGAGGCAGCACTCTCCGTAGGCGATAACCATGTCGATGCTTGATCTGCAACAGATTCTTCTGTTCGCTGCAACGGCAGTCCTAACGCTGTGGGTTGCCCAATGGATTCCAACAATTTCAACACGTTTTCAACTTTGGGTAGAAACTTTCCGGAGAGTGCCATCGATCGCCGTTCCTACGAGTAAAGCTGAAACGGAAGATGTGCTTGATGCTGTAAAGTACGATCCGAATTCTACCAGCGATCCAGGTCTGGTACCTTGTTGGGATCCAGCAACCATGGATTTCCTCGGAAATGTGCCGGCCATGACCCGAGAGGATGTCAAACGTGCAATTTCGAAAGCAAAGGCTGCACAGAGCGAATGGCATAACTCTGAGTTTTCAAAGCGCAGAACATTCTTGCGAATACTTCTCAAGTACATCCTTGAAAATCAAGAAACCATTTGCAGAGTCTCGGCAAGGGATTCTGGAAAACCTATGGTAGATGCGGCATTTGGTGAAGTCATCGTGACATGTGAAAAAATTTCATGGCTTCTTGCTGAAGGTGAGCGTTGGCTGGCAGCTGAGGTGCGGAGCTCGGGTTACATGATGATCACGAAGAAATTCTACGTGGAGTATCACCCAGTCGGAGTTGTTGGTGCAATAGTTCCGTGGAACTACCCATTTCACAACATTCTCAATCCTCTTTTGGCGGCAGTGTTTTCTGGAAATGCAATTGTGATAAAGGTCTCAGAGTATGCGTCCTGGTCTGCAAACTACTTTGGCCGTATAATTTCCGCTGCCCTTCTTGCAGCTGGGGCTCCTCTTGATCTAGTGCAGATTGTCACAGGTTATGGTGAGGTCGGGAATGCTTTAGTCGAAGGAGGTGTTGACAAGTTGATTTTTGTTGGCTCTACTTCTGTAGGCAGAAAAGTCATGGAGGCTGCCAGTAAAACCCTCACACCAGTTGTTCTTGAGCTTGGAGGCAAGGACCCTTTTATCGTCTGTGATGACGCGGATATCGAGCAAGCACTTGCTGTTGGTTTGAGAGGTGTCTTTCAGAGTTGTGGGCAAAACTGCACTAATGCTGAAAGATTTATTGTGCACTCAAAAGTTTACAATCGTTTTTGCAATGGCGCTGCAGAGGTAGTGAAGAAGATACGCGTTTCCTCTCCCTTACAGTCAAAGTATTCCGTAGACTGTGGAGCAATCTGCATGCCCAATCACATTGCATATTTACGAGAACTTTTGAATGATGCGGTAGAGCATGGAGCTAAAATTATTGCCCAGGCTGCTTTGCCTTCTAGTCACACTGGTCAGTACTTCCCTCCGACTGTTCTTATCAACTTGAAACCTTGGATGCGGATCATGCAAGAGGAGACATTTGGGCCAATTATGTGTATTATTGAATTTAACACGGATGAAGAAGCTATCAACATTGCCAATGATTGTGAATTTGGCCTAGGATCGAATGTTTGGTCTAATGATATAGGAAGGGCAAGGAAGATAGCTTGCAAGCTGAAAGTTGGCATGAGCAGTATAAATGACTTTTGCGTTACATACATGTCACAGTCTCTTCCATTTGGCGGAGTCAAGAATTCCGGATTTGATCGCTTTGCTGGTATTGAGGGTCTCCGGGGATTATGTGTCCTCAAATCTGTTGCGGAAGACAAATATCCCAAACTGATAAGAGCTGGCCTTCCCCCTCTTCTCCGCTACCCGGTCTCATCTCAGGCATTCTTGTTTGTCGAAGCAATTGTTCATTTGTTCTACAGTCCAAACATGTTTGAACGAGTAAAGGCAGCTACAAAACTTATCACAATTAATTTGAGGGCAAAAAGCAAAAGCTACTAACATGCTTTCTTTACCATACCTGCATCAAGATCGCCACAGATCTTCAAGTATAGTGCTCCTAGTGTTATTCCTATCTGGCTCAAGAGGACAAGGAGAGAGTCAAAAACAAATTTTGGGGCAAACAAGCCCCATGCCATCAAATGCCGCCTTTGATAACCTGCAGATGATGAGGCTACAAAAAGAGATAGCGTCTGTAGAGCGCTGCACATGGCTAGAGAAATCTCATACCATGATTGTACCCTCTTGGTGTCTTTTGTATTGTGAATGGAGTATTTCATGGATACTGGAAGTAGGAAAGAACACCAGAATGGTATGCTAAACGTTGAAAAGGCAAGCAAAGTTCCTTGTATCATGAAATCAAAATCTTCAAAACCTATGTAGGCTTCAATAAATTTGAGGCTTTGAAAGTTGCATCCATGTCCAGTGGCAAAGTAAGAATGCCAGAAAAATATATACCACAGGCACGATAGTACCGATACAGCATGCCAGTCATTCGATTGCTTGTTCATCACTTTCTGAAGCACAACGTGCATCAACAGTCCCTCCACACATAGGGAGAGTAGAGCAATCTCACTGTGCCTACCATGTAGCAAACACATAACAGGAGCTACTGTGAGGAATAAATAGCTAAGCCTTGTCTGCTTTATCTGAGCTAGAGTAAACACACCATGGAGAATCATAAAGGCATACAGAAAACGAGGAAGCATCACTTCGATCCAGTCAAAAGAAGAAAGGTGCAAGCTCTCTGTTCCGAATCTGTAGGTTGCCAGCAAAGTTGCAGGCAAGAAAATGAAAATGTCTTCCAATCCCCAAGCAGTTTGAGGTTTTACTAAAAACCGCCATAGAAGAATCATGCTCATTGTAGCAACGATATCACCAAGTACTTGGAAGTTGTGAGTCCAGGTGTCCCACGCAAGTACCTTAAAAAGTATTGAGAAGACTTTAGACTGGAACAAGGCTACCTCAATCTGACCCTGGAAAGCCAAAGGATTGTATGCAGATAAAGGAATATTGAAGAGTGCTAGTAGATGTAAAGAAAAGCTGCTGATACTGGTAAAGAGCTCTCTTCTGATTATCAACTGAAAAGTTGCAAATAGAAATGCAGTAGCTTGTGCTTCGATTTCGAGGAATCTTTTGCTATAGGGTGCTAGTGCTTTAGCAGTGCTGACCAGTATTGCAGTAACTTCATTGTAGGAAGTATACTTTTGCCTCTCCCCACCGCATTCATACTTGCACAATGCACCCAAAAGCCAAACACCATGGAAAAAGAGTGAAATGAGCAATAATAGTAAACCGCATGCCATCTTATATTCATTGAATTCAGTCCACTCTGTCCTAGCAATGTCCACTGCAGTCTTGAAATAATTGGCAAGCTCTTTCATTTTCCCTTCTTCACTTGTACCAGGAATGGAGCTATACGCCTCTCTTATTTTCATTGCATGGTTGTGTGAGAATGGCGTATAGTAATTATACTCCTCAAGGGCAGACTGCACCTGACCGGCATTTGCTATCAAGGTAGCTGCAAGTTCATGGGTCCTGTTGCTCACCAAATCAAACATCGGTAGAGAGATAGATCCAACGTTGCCAAATGGTATCGGAATGTCTAGAATGAAAGATAAGGTGGCAGCAAAGTCTATTTGTTGCAATTCTGGGATGCACTTCCCACCGTCCGCATCTCCTTCCCCTTGGCAGGTATCACTTATACACAACCCTCTGTATTCAGGATGCAAATCACTTCCTCTACTAATTCTGTAAGCTAGCATCACAGTCTCAACTTCTTCTTTGCTTGCACCACCATGTTCTCCTCTAATTGTCTGCCCATGGTCCCCAATAAAAAGAAACAAAACATCAGGATCGGATCCTGTCGTTTGTTGCATCTTTTTCTCAAGCTGTGTTATTGTGCGATTTAGAAAATTATCCATCTGTTCCAACTTCTTCGCCATCTCTATATTGTCAACACTGAATATGTGCCCAGCATGGTCAACCCCTAAAAAGTGTCCTATTAGTAAATCCCAATCATTAATGGCCTCAATGGCATGTGGGAAAAAGCTTTCTACTCCATCATCGACAGTATGTAAGTCCTTGACATTGAGGGAAGGATATGGCATAGTCTTCACCATGGTGTTTGGGAAAAGGTCTTGCCAAGTGTCATCCCCAACAAACCATGTGCGCTTTTTTTTGGATCGAAGCTGCTGTATGATGTTGTCCTCTTGGATTGCAGGAGCACCAAACGATTGACTGAAATCAATGAAAGTTGGTAATCCACCTGTGGTAAGCGCCTTCAACCTCTGCATTGTCGTCGTTGGGGCGTCGGCCAGAAATTTGAATAGTTTGCAGTCACAGGACTTTTCGAGGAGCGCTTGTGTTTTCCGCATGCGTCCTTTGAATAGAGCCTCGCGTGTGTTCTTTGCATCACCAACCAAAAAGTCAAATCGAAATGCATCAATGACCACAAGAACGACTTTTGGGGATCGATGTCTGACCCAGCAGTATCCACCCTCCGCGTCCGGATTTCCTCCATACTTACGCATGAGCTCGCAAGTGTTCCGCTTGCCCAGCTCCTTCCTAGTGAGCAGAAAGCCAGAAGTGAAGAGATAAGTTCCAATCGCATTGATGCATGTTACCGCACACAAAATTGTCAGAGTTGGCATTCGAATAGGCCGCCTCTCCAAACGACGAAACCACTCCATGGCCGACTGAGGATATTCCCCAGCCACTGGTGGCACAAGTACCCACATCGACAGGGACAGGAGCGTTTGGAGTAGACACTTGGTCCGGAGCCATAGCGTCCGTGGTAGGGTGCATATTGCGCTCTCTCCGATTGTAGGACGTTGTACACAGGAGCAAGGCCATGGACCTCGACAAGATAGACTTTCGATTCCACTTCTCGGAAAGTCCAGACGAAGAGGGGTCTTCCTCCGATGTCAGTCTTCTCAAGAGCGAAGAGCAGAAGTCATTTCCCTCAAGAGATACGAGATCTGCAGAATTGCCGAGTAATACTGGAAAAAATTTTGCAGGAGAAGTATACATAGAGGAAAAAGAGGCATCACAGCATGTTGAACTTGTGCGAATCGGACACTTGATTGTAAAGAAATGCATCGCTGTTGATAACACGCAGGCAGATACATTTGATCTGGTTCCAGGAATCTACGAAGGAGGGAGAAAACTTTGGGAATGCTCCCTTGATCTTGGGAAGTTTATGACCCAATCTCAGGAAACTCTCAGTCATTTGAAGGGCGCAAGAGTGCTAGAGCTTGGCTGCGGCCATGGCTTGCCAGGCATTTGTGCACTCCTTCTTGGAGCTGCTTCTGTCGATTTCCAGGATTACAACAAAGATGTCCTGTACAACATAACATCCACGAATGTTGCTTCCAACTTGCAGGCCACTGACCGGAGATCAGTAAGGTATTTTTGTGGAGATTGGAAAGCACTCGTTCCTGTACTCGCTTCTGGGGCCAAATACAACATAATTCTCTCTGCCGAGACGATTTACTCACCAGAAAACCAAGCAAAGCTATGTGCAGCCATTGAAAGTTGCCTATGCCCAAAGAATGGCTTTGCTTTATTGGGTGCAAAGTCGTACTATTTTGGAGTAGGCGGTGGAACAAGACAGTTTGAGGCACTGGTTTCCATGAGAGGAAAACTGGACAGCGAGGTTGTGAAAGTTTTTGATTGCGGAACAGCAAATAAGCGTGAAATTCTTAAAGTGCAAGTGAAAGCTCTGTAGTCTATCACACTTTTTTTACCACCACACGCGGAATGAATTGTTGTCAGAAGGCTTCAGCACTACTAATTGTTTATTTCTACATTCCAGTCTGTATCGGAAGAAAGATAGGTAAGACTATCGTGATGCACTTTTATTGTTCACGTCGCTGAGCAGTGACCCACACTATGGAGAAGCATCAATGTTTTGAAACCAACGAACTTGATGGGACTCTGCAGCCTTTTGTGCCTTGTTTCCTCCTTTGCTGGTAAACCCTAAACCTGGAGCCGCCTAGACATTTTGTATGAGTCTGCCTTGCTCGAAACTGCCTCAATTTTCCTCTGCTAGTCGTTGTCAATACTATGCATTCATAGATTGCTTGCAGTCTTCCGTAAGATCCTTGTGGGACGAAGAAGGCACCGAGTGTTTCCTATTCTGGCAGACACTTTACCCATTCCTGCTTCAATACCGCAAGTGTCCAGTCTTCGTGCAGTACATGGCTACGTGGACATGATCGGTTCAGCCATTCCGAGGTTTCAGGGTTTGCGTCGACCTCGTCCGCGGAATGTACCTTGCCTACACCGATGGGATATTTCATTTCGACTCCATGACATCCCTTCAGCAAGACGAGTGGGCTACGGCCGTAGGTGGGCAGTCCTCCAGGTTGGACAGTTGGACCAGTGGGTGGTCAGGATTCGCCCCTCCTGGGCGTGTGGTCCTCCACGCGTCTTTCCTGTCGTCATGCGTACAAAGCAGAACTAAATTGACCCCCTTCAAGGTAGAAACCATGTCCTCCCCAGATGCACCCCAACCATCGAACCTGTTCCTCCTCTGGAAAAGAACCAATCTGAGGAGGCGCCCTGGTGCATCTGGGGGAAAGGGGTGCAACTGAAGTTGGCAGGAAATTCAATATACGGGGGCAAAATTGCACCCGTCGTGACAAGTGTGCCTTCGAGTCCAACGTCTTCACTCGGCGCACGCCACGTTGAACTGTGTCGCTCGACGTGAAGAGGGAACTGGCGGATAGGCGGGGGGGGAAGCTTTGGTAAAAGTCACAGCGAAGATCTTGAAATCTCGAAGTGAAACATGAGGACTCGTTGGATGGCGACACGTGATGTTTTCCGAAGGGAGGGGACTTGGTCGAAACCATATGTTTTCCTTTGTCTTCTAGCTTTCATCGGTATGACGGTTGCTGCCTCCAACGTCACGCAAAGTATCTTAGAGGATCTCAAGCCACAAATGAGTCTACGCTATTGGGGCGTTGCAGAGCTGAACTCGGCGACGCACCATGTGTCTCTTCTGTCTGGTCAATTGCTGGTAAGAGTTCAGGGATTTTGTTCGTGGTTCCACATACTTGTGACTCAAAAGTGGGAGGAGATGCTCATCAATCACAGTCCCTTCATGATTGCTTCAGTCTTTACTTTTGTCATTCATGAAGTTGCCTACTTTCTGGCGTATGTTCCTTGGCTTGTGTTGGACTTGATCCCTCAGATGCGTAAGTTTAAACTCCAACCCACAAAAGTAAACACAAGTTCTACACATTGGAGCTGCTTCAAGTCTATAGTGTACAATCATGTTTGCGTTCAGTTCCCCATGATGATTGTTTTCCATGCAGTTGCCACAACAGGTGTGTTTACAATGGAGACTCCTCTTCCTTCGTTCAGATCTCTGCTTTGGCAAGTTCCGGTTTTCTACATCATTGAAGACTTTTATTTCTACTGGATTCATAGATTTCTACATTGGAAAAGAATCTACAAGTACGTTCATAAAGTTCACCATGAGTATAAAGCTCCGTTCGGTTTAGCAGCTGAGTATGCCCATCCAGTCGAGACGATGTTTCTTGGAATAGGTAGTGTGCTGGGCCCTTTCTTATTTGCAAGGCACCTTCTTACACTCTGGATCTGGCTGGTTTTTCGTATTTTTGAAACAGTGGAAGATCACTCTGGATATGACATTCCATGGAATCCCACTAATCTCATTCCTTTCTGGGGTGGCGCAGTCCATCATGATTTTCATCACAAGACTTTCGAGGGACCATATTCATCTGTTTTCACTTTCTGGGACTGGGTATTTGGGACGGACAAGTCGTTTCGGTTGAACCAACAAAAGTTGAATCGCGGCCAACCCATTCAGTTCTATCCTGCTTGTATACGGGCCAGCGATCCAGATTATTCTTCAGAACTTTCAAAGAAGTCTAGATGACAACGTGCTTTGGAGTATATGCAAGACAAGAAATAGTATTCACACGAATGAACTCCATGAGTAATGGCTGTTGAACAAATTTTGTGGTTTGTTGAAGAACGACAGCCACGGATTCTAATCATTTGGTTTGAAACCTTGTTTACTATACAGCTCTGTAAAGTTTATTAATGGACTTTTTTCCATTGCTCGATTGTATCAGGCCTTTGTTTTTCTCAGCAGCATTTCAATAGCAGCGTTTTCATCGTCATTTGTCTTAATTAATGCCGCTCGTGCATCTTGCCTGTCAAGTCCAAATATATTGACTAGGTTGTCGATCTTTTCCTCCTGACTTTTGGGAGCTTGTTTGGCGAAAGTGTTTGTCCAGCTTCTTGCCTGCTCGTCGAATTCCCTCCTGTTGACAAGATACTGTTTTGCAACCTGCGCATCCTGGGGGTCGTTTGGCTCTGGTGAAGACAACAATGCTTGAACAGAAAGGAGAGCAGTTCTCAGTGTCATTGCTGGACTCCACTGGTCCTTCAGGATGTCCAAACATATTGCTCCCGTCTGACTGCTAACATTCGGGTGCCATACTTTCGTGACGAACTTCATTTTCGGTGGCTCGAAAGGATAGTCGTTCGGGACAGTTATATCAACTTCGAAAATCCCACCTTCGTATGGTGTGTCACCAGGTCCTTGTATACTTCCGAAAAGGTGCGAAATGTTGTCGCCTTTAGGGCGAGCTGATACCCCACTCCCACCATCTTCAGCCACTTCGCGCAGTTCCCGAACTAGTCTTCTGTTAACGGCCATAGCTTGGTTGTCCTTCCTGAGAGTCACCGACTCTTCGTAACCTCAAGCACGTACTGCTGATGCTGCGCGTTGAAAAACTGGCGGATGGGATGGAGCTCGACCCTTGGTTCAATTGGCTGGTACAGATTGGGTAAAACGTTATGACGCTCCCAAATAGAAGCCGACTGACATCCATCAGAAAGAGTCTTTTGGTTCAGGTGGGGCAAGAGAATTAACTACTTCTCGCCGTTGCTTTGGTTGTCAAGGAAGGGTCCATGGTATTCGTTGAGAAGCCCGAGTACGATGGTGGATGCAAGAATGGCCTCCATTGCGGCGCCCTATCATTCAAACTTGAACATGTAAATCAAAGGATTTGAATACTCGACAAGTGCATGTGTACTTGGGGCCATCTTGGAGAGAACAGTCTTATATGAAAATGAAGGGGATCGCAATTGTGAAGTTATCTTCAAGCGCGCACTCACAAAAGGAGCGTAGAAAATAAATATCTTCAAAATAACGCATGAATCGTTTCTACACGATGCAAAATCGGTTGCTTGTGGTGAGTTCAACGTACTCAACTCGTACCTAGCTATGCAACTCGAAGAGGTTGCATTGTTCTATCAAATTACAAAAAGATGATTTATTCTTCACGTCAATTGTCGGCATCACAAATGCAATGAACTATCTACATCATGGAGAAATACTTCATCGTACAAACTAATGTCGAATACCTTTCTTCAACCAATCTCGCTACTAGAATGTCGATGCTTTTGCTTTCATGAGAATTCCGTAAAGTTGCAACTCCATTTTTGCAATCAATCATTGCCAAATCCGACACATTTAGGAATCTACCAACTCAATCCTTTTGTAAAATCGCATGAAGGAGCTTCAAATAAACATCGGCAAAATTTGTGACTACCCACTCACTTTCCGTCGATTTTCGACGAAGGGACTTCTCCTTGTGTTTGAATTATGAGTATGTCAAAAGTCATGCGCATGGATGTCCACTTATCATGTGTGCAATTTCGTTCTCTTTACTTGTCAAGCGAGTCAAGAGGTGATCTCTAGAACCTTTGAAAATATTCGATGGAAGAAAGTGGGTAAAATTTGGGTATGAAACGAGATTATTTTTGAAAAATGAGATATTAAAGCCGAAGCCCAACAAAACCATTACGAGGCTAGTCTCCAAAAGAGCAAATATTGTTTAGCTCACGGTAAGGGTAATCTACGAATTTTCTAACAGTGGCAATCACGCACGAAGTGTGGAGATATGGATCAAAATTGGGTAGCAAACCTCCTAACCATGGTTTCACATCGTTGGAAACTGGAACCAACTAAAAACTCTCACAGCACATCTTGCTAAAGTGTTGGCGATCGCCACTTCGAGATACCTTGTAAAGTTTTGTTGTATTTCCGACATAGATCCCACGAGCGTCCTATCGAAAAGAATCGGTTGCGTTTCTTGAGTAATGGTGGAAAAGGCCAAGTTGTATAAAGTTTGGTTTATCATTCATGGTCTTGGTTCGGACAACTCACTCGAAGTACCCCTCTAAAAAAATGTGAGTTGCGGAAGTTGTTTGATTGAGAACGTATGGCATATGGATTAGAATGCCAGGCGGTGAAGGCGCTTGCCCTCGTCAATTCCCGTGGATTGATGTGTTCGTCACTTTGCAACAAGGAAAGCTCCACTTCAAATGGGGTAGTCCCTCTCCTCTCCGTACACGTCTTTGGGAAGAGATTGTTTGCGAGTAGAGTATGTATAAAACAAAACACCCTCGAACCACCTTGACCGTACAATTGATTTTTTCCTTGTCACTCACAACACCGAACAATTCTCACATCTTCCCTTTTAGGTAAGCAATAATCTCGCGCTAGATTTAACGGTAACCGATCTTTTCATTGCATTATATAACATCTAATAGTAGTAATTATCGTTTTCGAAATTGTGTGGAAAAATAAAATGCAATGCAAACAATGCGAGTAACAAAAAGTCGTTTAGTTGATGCATGGCATGTTGTTGCGAAGCATCACTTCAACATCATCTCTATGAATTGTCGTACCTTCCACCATGGTAGGTTGGGTACCGTTCCTTGCGAAATTGGGTACGTCGATAAAAAATCTACCCATGAAATGAGTTTTTTAGTCGTTTTATCACGTTACATCCGTTTACATAGTCGATACCTTCAAGGAAACGTAAAAGAAGTAACAAAACATAGATGCGAACATCTATTGAGATAAGAAAAACAATCTAAACATACTTTTGACTTACGATACGGTGCAAAGTTGTATAATCGGTGCCTCGAATAGCAATCGCATAAAAATTGATATGCTTACACTCTATCGGAAGATTTGAAAGAAAAGCACATATGAAGCACTTAAGAATTGGACAATGTAGGTGCTTGAGTAGGAGAGCAAATAGGAACTACTTCTTGAGGGTCCTTCGGTGGACAATTGTTTCAATGAACATAGAGAATCTTGAGTACAAAGTATACATCGAACCGTCCCCCTAGACTAGAACGTCTACGAATTTCAACAACTTGCTTCGAGTGACCACACGTAATCTCCAAATTGAAGTCTTTCCACTGCTGGGCAAAAGGGGAACGCAAAAGACTTATGGGACCCCATGTACCGGAGGGTGGACAGGGCCATGCCAACGTAGAAGAAAGGAATAGGTCGGATGCATTGTATGTGGTTCTCACATTGTTTTCACTGCAATTCACTCCACAGATTCCGTAGGGACTAGGAAGGAGGATTGTGTACACATGCTTTAGTGTTGAACTCATCAGCTTGTTTGAGGCGTAAAGAACACTTCAGCAGATCTATGGGGACACACGCTATCGAATTTGCAACTAATTGGTGACTTTGCTCTGATTTTTGTAAAGGTGTTACAACAGTATTGAAGTGATGTTGATAACAGATCACTCTTTTTCCACCCGAAGCCATTCAAATGATGGTTTGGAATACATAATTATCGAGAGACCTAGGTCCAAGTGTCTCTCTATAGAAGTTTCTTCTCTATGTAGAGAAGAAATTCTACCATGCAACCAGGCAGGAACGACGGTCCAGAACGGACCAGCTGGTACAACGCTCTGGATGGGTCGCACGAATACGACCTCGGATACTTAGCATGCATGAGTTACTAGATTGATTTTACTCTCAAAAGCCGCCACCTATCACTCCCGCCATCAAGAGACTCGTCCATTGGACCCATCGGCCGAACTTTGTCGGTTCAGACCGAACCACCAGCCCAAGGGAACCTTCAACGAACTGAGGATAAACTGTTAAAACCAAGCCTTCCTACTAATCCTAATCTGGGAGTTCTAGAACATCCACTTGCCAAACGATGTTGGTCGGACAGTCACCGGAAAGCTCTCAAGGAAAAGACCTACCATCCGAACCTGCTGCTAGTGACGCTGTCGTGCCGAGTGGATCAAAGTGCGGAACAGTATAGACCTTTGATCTGAGACGCTGAAGGAGCAACTGCGTGGATAATTGCTACCTGATAGAAGGAAGATAACCCTCCGTCGGAATAGACGTTCGGTGAAACATCCTTTGAGCTATGCAAGCGAGTTCGGGGGTAAGTCATTGCTCTGGATAGAACTACGAAAGGTACTTGCTTTACGGTGCATTTCACACTACTGTATTTCCCCCGTATTTTAAACGACAGCTTTCAAGCAGAATCGCCAGGGTTTTGTGGTTTACCGGCCAGGAAGTTGTGAAACATACAGGACAATATCACCTTTCTTATTGTCACACACCTGGCCTTATTTTGGTGAGAAGCTGGAATTAGATGAGTGGAGACGGTAGGCACGATTTAGGTAAATATCAAAATGAAGACGTTGTGCCCCTTGCAGATCAGTCATTTTTGTCTGAGGCAAAAGACGTCGTAGAAAGAGCTGGCAAGCTCATCAGTATAGAGGATGTGAGGATCTACAACTTAGTTGGGAAGGGGTCCTTCGGCCATGTTTATTGTGGGTGTTATAGAGGCATCAATGTTGCAGTTAAAATAATATGTCCACTTGGCCCTGGCGAAGCACGTTCATGTGCTCGTGAGCTATCAGTTCTTTCTTCAATAATCTCACCACATATTGTTTCACTTTATGGTGTTGTGATTTGTGACAAGGCAAACGTTTTTCACATTGTTATGGAATTAATGGCTGGAAGCTTGTCTAATTGGATCCACAGCACCCGTGGTTACAGCAACCCTTGGCAGACATCACAGGTACTTGAACTATTGAACATCGCATATCTCATAGCAAATGCCATTGCTGAGCTTCATTTGTCTAAAGTACCAGTCCTCCATAGAGACATCAAACCATCAAATGTTTTCTTCAGTAAGTCCGGAGAGGTGAAATTGGGTGACTTTGGACTAGCTCGCTTTCTGGAGTATGACTCTGATTCCTCCAAGTTGACAGGATCTACTGGGACATTTGAATATATGGCCCCGGAAGTCATCAGAAATGAAGAGTACGGAAGACCTGCTGACATCTACAGCTTAGGTATTTTACTCATTGAGTTGATCACTGGAAGGAAACCTTTCACCGAGCAGTATTTACTTCCTATTCATGCAGCAAGGGGCGTAGCCAAGGGAACTGTGAAAGCAGCCATTCCTTCGGGGCTTCATCCTGAATTTGAGAACCTGCTACAGCTCTGCACTGATCACAATCCTGTGAATCGACCAACCATTGCCCAAGTGAGAACAAAGATCCGCACACTTTGTGCTATCCAGCAAGAAGGTATCCAAGTAGTAAGTCTCCACCTGCCATGGTATCAGTTTGCCACTGCTTGAATCCAAATAATACAATCTGACAAAAACTTGCAAGGACATTGGGTGCTCAAATGTGATTCGTGATGAACACAATTACAATTCGTAGACATCGCCAAATCACAGGTATAGCCAGACCTTGCCACCATAGTCAGGAGATTGAAATTTTATTCAACACTTCTTTGACAGTGCATTGAGGTCAATATTTGTCGGCTGGCTGTCATGTCCATCACCTTCGCCTTTATCATTCTAGATTTTCCATTCTCCAATACCTAATTCCTGATTATGTTCAGTCGGTTGGCATAAAGCATGCCAATATCGAACTCATTCTCCTACTTCAAGACAAAGAATCACAGACCTTGTAGTAGAATACGAGGAAAGATTCCGCATTTTTATGAAAGTAGTGATTTGTGCATGCTACAACAAGGCTTCTATGAATATGGAAGGGATTGGATGAGTTGAGCGTGTCTAATGCTGGAATAGAACCACCAATTCCTACTTTGTTTCCATAGGTTGTACTTGTAGATATACGCTATTCGTTAACGAAAAAGGCATATAGAGGTATGTGACTAAGAGGCGTATAGAAATTGCGTTGTAAAGAAGTTCACAATAATTAAAGCCGGAGCGCCCTTGGATCCTAGTGCAAGGTGTGGAGTAAATTTACGGCTTCTTAAACCCTCAAGCGAAAGAGAAGGGAGTGCAATGAACTATGGAAAGAAAGAACAGCTCCTCTTAGATAATGCAAATGCTAAAGTACGGGTCCGCCAACCAAACAACTTTCTTTGAATCGGTATGTCAAATTTCCCATATAGTGCATATGCATTGCAATGCCTTTAAACAAAGAGAACATGAACAAATCTAGATCAAGCGGTATTTTTCACTAGAAACCATTGAACTAGTCAAAGTTGAAGACGAAATAGTTTTCTTTCAAACAATGCACTACAGTGAGATTTCTGCAATAGAGGAATTCGGATTTGCAAAAATATTTTTTTCGCACGGGGTATCCCGAACCTTTCGAAAAATAATATTTGCACTTAAAATTAGGTTTTCGGAAATTTTCCGCAAGAAAAGTTCCCTAGGATGGGGACCCCTTCCTCCGCGGTGACTGTAAGAGTGTACATGCTTAATACTAAATATTGGGCCTATCCCTTTTTGGCGCGAGTGCGGTGGTTCTTGGTTCGTACAATGTTATGACTCCGTGTCCGTTTGGAATAGTCCCACCTATAAGGCAATTGCACATCCAATCAAGGACTGATGAGGAAACAGGATTGCTCAAGCGGGCTTGACGCGCTTTGAATTTACCTCAAGATGGACGTCATGGCAACAAGTCAGCCTTTGGCGGAGGTGGACATCAATGCCGGGTCAACTCAAGAACTAATCGTGGGCTCGGAAAAGAAGAATCGGAACATATGGAAGGAACAACACAAGATTGCGCTTGTCAATCAACTCTACTTAGATGAGTGTTGTCCCATTGGCAAGCGCACTCACAAGGAGGTGAATGCGGCGTGGACGAGTCTTGTCCGAGCCTTGCGAGACCGTGGTGATGGCCTCTTCGATGAATTCGACCTCTCGATCCCGACATTGCGAAGGCAAATGAAGGAACTGATGCGGAGACAGAAGGCATTGAACCGTGAGGCAATTACTGCCACAGGCCTTGGAGGAGCTCGTATGCACACAGACCTCGAGGCTGGTGCACAACACTTGTTGGAGCTCCAAGATTGTGTGGACGCAGCGCGCGCCAGCGAAAAAGAAGGGAAAGCCTCGAAGCTGGCGCGGCTCGACGGATATGCGCAAGAAGCTCTAAAGCGGTCGATGGCAACGCATGGAAAGAGGCCGAGGCGATCTGGAGGAAGCGGGAGCGGTTCTGGACGCTCGGGGAGACGTGCGAGTGGAAGCGATTTTGCTGAAAAAGTGGAAGCAGCCGAGGAATTTGCCGTTGCTGCCATGGAGTCGTTCATCGAGAGAAGTGCGAGGATGGAATGGTTGACGAAGATGCAGCTGCACGCCAACCACCCTGATCTAGCGGAGCATCCGGGACCATAAACGCATTTGTGGATGCAACCTTGGCAGCCCACCGTGCCAAGATGAACAAGGTCAACACTTCGAAACCGAACGAATCTCCAGAAGTGTTGTCCGGCAGTGGCGAAATGATCGTTGGTGGAAACACTTGACAATGACATGTAATGCATTTGATCGACTTTTCTCTTTTAAGTGATTAGTACCCATACGAATTACCGCTTCTTGCATCGACATGCCTCCCTTCTTACGCAGACACGCTCGAGAACAAGAGGCCACATAAAAAAATTCATACGGGTTTGGGAATAAGAACGGTTAAAATTTACATTCCGGTCTACTTGAGATGAATCCAAGTTTGGAAGTGTGCCCCCTCTATCAGAATGTCATTGATTTGCCACAAACGGCATCCCATATACTTTGCACCAGCCTTCCCTCCTTACTGCAAGAGCAATTGGGCGGTTACCCAATGTCTTCACATCCAAGCCTTCTGAGTTGTCTTCTTTCTGCTGGACACCAATTTACTGGTGCTGCTGCTGCTGAAAAAAAAGAAGGTTTCTGCTGGACACCAATTTACTGGTGCTGCTGCTGCTGAAAAAAAAGAAGGTTTCTGCTGGACACCAATTTACTGGTGCTGCTGCTGCTGAAAAAAAA
>LFIK01001263.1_pt1 | contig 19886 bp, 16 predicted proteins | sample 643401 | NCBI WGS metagenome assembly LFIK01 (sample SAMN03777447, study PRJNA286221) | soda lake metagenome | biome: soda lake; feature: Kulunda steppe; material: water; isolation source: sample T5-Br brine of Lake Tanatar-5 | place: Russia: Kulunda steppe | collected 2010-07
GCGAGCTCGCTTTCCGATTCCCGCTCGCTTCGCCGCGCAGCCCTCTTGCATAAGGTGCCATACTACACCACTCTGGCAGGAGCGATTGCTGCGGTTGAAGGCATCACGGCCTATATGGGCGGCGATCTGCAGGTGCGGTCCTTGCAGGAATACTTCGCCTGACACCGCGAGAGCGGGCCTGCCTTACGGCGGGTCCAGAGATGAATCAGATGAGGCGCGGAGCGTCCGCAAGGGGGCTCCGCGCTTCAATTCGGCTTTGAAGAGATTGAGATGGATAAGGTTCCGATCACGGCCCCCGGTTTCCAGAAGCTCGAGGAAGAGCTGAAGCATCGCCAGCAGGTCGAGCGCCAGCGAATCGTCGAGGCGATCGCCGAGGCGCGTTCGCATGGTGATCTCTCGGAGAATGCCGAGTATCACGCCGCCAAGGAAGCGCAGTCCCATAACGAGGGGCGCATCATGGAGCTCGAGAGCCTCATCGCGCGCGCCGAGGTGATCGATGTCGGCAAGCTCTCGGGCGAGCGCATCGTCTTCGGCGCCACCGTGAAGCTCATCGACGAGGATACCGAGGAAGAAAAGCAGTACCAGATCGTCGGTGAACCCGAGGCCGACGTCCATTCCGGCCGCGTCTCCATCGGCTCCCCGATCGGCAAGGCGCTGATCGGCAAGTCGATCGGCGATACCGTCGAAGTGGTGACCCCCGGCGGCGGCAAGTCCTACGAAGTCGTCAGCGTCGAGTTCCGCTGAGCTTGCCCGTCATCGATTCGCGCCCCATGAAGGGCTCGCCGGAACTCCCCTCTCCCTTGCCCCTGAGGGGAGGGAGGCGCTGTCATGAAGGGCGCGCCATGTCTCCCTCCCCTCAGGGGAGGGATTAAGGGTGGGGTGAACCCGGGTTCAAAATCATCGACACCAACCATCTTTATCCGGCGATCTCCCCACCCTCGTTCCCTCCCCGCCGGGGAGGGAACGAGGGCGAGCGCTTCATGAAGGGCTCGCCGGAACTCCCCTCTCCCACCGTGGAGAGGGGTTGGGGGTGAGGGGCGCATCAGGATAGAGCGCGGCGCGTGATCAAGCGCGCGGACGTCATTGAAGGCGTGGATTGCTCTGCACCGCTCCTTACCCCCAACCCCTTGTAACCACCGTGGAGAGGGGAGATTCCCCTGCATCATGGCCGCGCCGGCCACCCCCAAACGTCTCCTCGCCGCTATAAGCCCAGCCGCGACCACAGGGCGCGCTCTTCCAGCGTTGCGAGCGCCTCGCGCGGATCGATCAGGCTGCGCATTTCGCCGGCGCCGGGGGGCTGGCGCATGAATTGTGAAATCAGGCCGGGGCGCTGCGCCTGGATCGGACGCAGGCGCAGCTTATCGCCGAAGCGTGCGCGCAGGACGCTGCGCATATCGCCGATCTCGTCGATCAGACCGAGTGCTTTTGCATCTTCACCGGCCCAGAAGGCGCCGGAGAAGAGCTCGTGATCGAGATCCTGCGGCAGCTTGGCGCCCCGGCGGTCGCGCACCAGTTGCTTGAAGGCATCGAAGACGCGCTCCTGCAATTTGCGCAGCCGCGCGACATCTTCCTCCTTCTCCGGCTGGAACGGATCGAGGATCGCCTTGGCTTCACCCGTGGTATAGAGCCGGCGCTCGATGCCGTAGCGGGCAATGAGTTCGTGGAAACCGAAGCCGGAGGAGACCACGCCGATCGAGCCGACGATCGAAGAGGCGTCGGCGAAGATTTCGTCGGCAGCGCAGGCGATCAGGTATCCGCCCGAGGCTGCGGCATCCTCGCAGAATGCGAAGACGGGGATTTTCTTCTCGTCGGCCAGCGCCCGGATCCGGTTATGGATGAGTTGCGACTGGACCGGCGAGCCGCCGGGCGAGTTGATCGCGAGCGCCACCGCCGATGCGCGCGGATAGCTGAAGGCGCGCTCCAGCAACGGCGCCACGCTCGCCAGCGACAATCCGGGGCGGAAGCCGACGGATATACCGATCGCCCCGCTCAGCCGCACCACCGGGATTGTGGGTTTGCGACCAACAATGGCTTTGGGAAGAATGGCCGCGATACGATCCGTCAGACTGGACAAATTCCGCTCCTCTTGCGTTTTTTCGAAGCGCCGCCCCGCGAAGCGCCCTCCGGAAGTAGTGGTCGCCACGGGTTTCGGCAAGCGTTGACGGGCAGCGCCACAGGCGCGCAGACCCGTTTATCCGCATGAATGCCCGATGAACGGACCGTGCCGGGCCGGTTCAGTCGCGCCGTCCTAGAAAGGTGACATCAGATCCGGCACGACCAACGGCGTGCCTCGCCACGGGAGACAGGACAATGCGCAAGATCATGCTCGGGTTCGCCGCCATCGCCATCGCTTTTTCGGCGCTCACCTTCGGCGCGAACAGTGCCAGGGCGCTCGATTTCTCGATCACCTTCGGCACGGGCCAGCCGCCGATCGTGCGCCACCATGACCATCGCCAGGCCCTGCCGGTGACCCCGCACACCCATCGCCCGGTCGTGCAGCATCGCCAGACGGCACCCCAGCGCAAAGCCGCGCCGCCCCCGCGCTACGATGACCGCTCGCACTGGCGCGACCAGCGTTCGCACTGGCGGGATCACAACCGCTATGACCGGCATGATCGGCGTGACCGGCGCTGGCACGATGACCGCCGCAGCCGCAGCCAGTCCTGCACCGTGCGTACCGAGCGCTACTGGGACGGACGCGGCTGGGTGACCGATCGCCGCCGCATCTGCCGCTGAGGCATTTTCGGGCCGATCGACGCGATATGGTGCTTGCGGGCGCGGGGATGAGTTTCTACTCTGCGCCCGCCTGTCGTCTGGATGGCAGATCACCCCGTCCCCCATACGAGCACCGGAGCTGGCCCGCGATGCTGCGCACCCTTCTCACCACCACAGCCGCCTGCACGGCGCTTGCCCTACCCCTGACCCTCGCGATCGGCGCAAGCGACACTGCGCGGGCTCAGGATGGGGTCGTGAACGTCTATAACTGGTCGGATTACATCGACCCCGCCACGCTCGAAGCCTTCACCGAGGAAACGGGCATCCGCGTCGTCTACGACACCTACGACACCAACGAGATCGTCGAGACCCGCCTGCTCGCCGGGCGCTCGGGTTACGACATCGTCGTGCCGACGGGCCCGTATATCGAGCGCCTGATCCAGGCCGGTGCACTGGCCACGCTCGACAAGGACCAGCTTTCCAATCTCGACAATGTCTGGCCCGAGATTGCCGAGCGCACGGCGATCTACGATCCCGGCAACGCACATTCGGTGATCTACATGTGGGGCACGACCGGGATCGGCGTGAATGTCGACATGGTGCGCGAGCGCCTCGGCGAGGACGCGCCGCTCGATACCTGGTCGCTCGTCTTCGATCCCGAGATCGCCGCGCAGCTTTCCGATTGCGGCATCTATATCGTCGATGCCCCCGACGACATGTTCCCCTCCGCGCTCAACTATCTCGGCCTGCCTCATGATTCGCGCGACCCCGGCGAGATCGAGCAGGCTGCGGAACTGCTCTCGCAGATGAGCGCGAATGTGCGCCGCTTCCACGCCTCGGAGTATATAAACGCCATCGCCAATGGCGATATCTGCGTAGCGGTGGGCTATTCCGGCGACATCCTGCAGGCGCGCGACCGGGCCGAGGAAGCCGGTTCCGGGATCGACATCGCCTATTTCGTGCCCCGTGAAGGCGCGGTGATGTGGTTCGATTCCTTCGCCATCCCGGCCGATGCCCCCAATCCGGAAAACGCCCACGCCTTCATCGATTTCATGCTGCGTCCCGATATCGCGGCGGCGAACGTCAACTATGTCGCCTATGCCTCCGGCGTGCTCCCGGCCAAACCGATGATCGACGACGCGATCCTGAACGATCCGGGCATCTATCCCGATGACGAGACCATGGACCGCCTGCTCATCACCACCGCCTATGACGAGCGCACGCAGCGCCTGATCAACCGCGCCTGGACGCGTATCCAGACGGGTCGCTGATGCGCGCGGCCCGACCGACGCGACCGCCGGGCGGCCCGACAGCCTCCGGTGGTCGCCGGCGCGCGCCGCAATCCCAATCCCGTCTGGCGATTTGATCCTTGACGCGCCCTCGGGAAGTTGCGCAAGGATGATGCCGGGATACCGCATTGCGAAAAGGATTGTTGCGGCCATGCTGAAGACCCGCCTCATCCCCTGCCTCGACGTCAAGGACGGACGCGTGGTCAAGGGCGTGCAATTCGTGGATCTGCGCGATGCCGGCGATCCGGTTGAATGCGCCATGGCTTATGATGCCGCCGGGGCGGATGAATTGTGCTTCCTCGACATCACCGCGAGTCACGAGGATCGCGGCATCCTGCTCGACGTGGTGAGCCGCACGGCGGAAGCCTGCTTCATGCCGCTCACCGTGGGCGGAGGCGTGCGCACCATCGAGGATATCCGCGCGCTGCTGCTGGCGGGGGCCGACAAGGTCTCGATCATGACCGCGGCGGTGAAGGATCGCGATTTCGTGCGCCGCGCCGCCGAGAAATTCGGCGTGCAATGCATCGTCGTCGCCATCGACGCCAAGCGTATCTCCGCGCCCGGCGAGCCGCCACGCTGGGAAATCTTCACCCATGGCGGGCGCAATCCGACCGGGATCGATGCCATCGCCTATGCCCGCGAGGTCGCCGATCTCGGCGCCGGCGAGCTGCTCGTCACCTCGATGGATCGCGACGGCACCAAGTCGGGTTATGACCTCGAACTGATGCGCACGATCTGCGAAACCGTGTCGGTGCCCGTCGTCGCCTCGGGCGGGGTCGGCACGCTCGATCATCTGGTAGAGGGGGTGCGCGACGGGCGCGCCAATGCCGTGCTCGCCGCCTCGATCTTCCATTTCGGCGAATATACGATCGGCGAGGCCAAGCGCGCCATGGCCGATGCCGGCCTGCCGGTGCGGCTGGATGTCTGAGGAGGCAAAAGTGAGCGGTTTCACCCTCGCCGATCTCGCCGCGATCATAGCTGCCCGCGCCGAGGCATCGCCGGAGGAATCCTACACCGCCCGCCTCGCCGGCGACCCTGCCCGCGCGGCGAAGAAATTCGGAGAGGAGGCGGTCGAGGCGGTAATCGCAGCGGTCGAGAATGATCCGAAAGCACTGATCGCCGAAAGCGCCGATGTGCTCTATCATCTGATGGCATTGCTGGCGGCACGCAACGTGCCGCTCGATGCGGTCATGGCGGAGCTGGAGCGGCGCACGGCGCAATCGGGCCTCGCCGAGAAAGCCTCGCGCGGCCCCGCCGCCTGAACGGAAACAGCGCCATGAACGTCAACCTGGCCCGGGAAATCGGCGAACGCAGTGACGACGCGGCCCTCTCGCCCTATCGCACCTTCACGCGCGAGGAATGGGCGGGATTGCGCGCCGATCAGCCTATGACGCTGTCGGGCGACGAGGTCATGCAGCTGCAATCACTCAACGATCCGATCTCGCTCGAAGAAGTCATCGCGATCTACCTGCCGCTCTCGCGCCTGCTGTCGCTTTATGTTGCGGCGACGCAGGGGCTGTTTCGCGCCACCCAGCGCTTCCTGATGGCCGAGAACGAGCGCAAATCGCCCTATATCATCGGCGTCGCCGGCTCCGTCGCCGTCGGCAAATCGACCACGGCGCGCGTGCTCAAGGCGCTGCTGGCGCGCTGGCCGAACACGCCCAAGGTCGATCTGCTTACCACCGACGGTTTTCTCCTGCCCAATGCTGAGCTGCAACGTCAGGGGCTGATGGAGCGCAAGGGCTTTCCCGAGAGCTACGATACCGGCAAGCTGCTGCGTTTCCTCAACGCCATCAAGGCCGGGCGCGCTGCGGTGAAGGCGCCGCTCTATTCGCATCTGGTCTACGATGTCGTGCCCGGCGAGGAGGTCGTTATCGACCGGCCCGACATCCTCATCGTCGAAGGCCTCAACGTGCTCCAGCCCGCGCGCATGCCGCGCGACGGCAAGGCCATTCCGTTCGTCTCGGATTTCTTCGATTTCTCGATCTTCCTCGATGCCGACGAGGCGGATCTGCATCGCTGGTATATCGATCGCTTCCTGCGGCTGCGCCACACGGCCTTCCGCGATCCGAAATCCTATTTCCACAAATATGCCGAGCTCGACGAGGCGGAAGCCGTCAATATCGCGGATGGATTGTGGAACCGGATCAACCTCGTCAACCTGCACGAGAACGTGCTGCCCACCCGCCAGCGCGCCAGCCTGATCCTGCGCAAGGGCGAGAGCCATCGCATCGAGGAAGTGGCGCTGCGGCGGCTGTGAGCCGGGTCCGACTATTCCGCTGCCTGCGCCTGCGGGACCGGCGCGGCCCCGGCTTCTGCCTGCGCCTCGCGTGGCAGGATCCAGCCATCATCGACCGTGACATGAACCAATGCCCCGACAGCGGGGACGGGCCCGCGCGTGCGCAGGACGAGCTGCGTCTGCGGCGCTGCTTCCGGCGCGATCCGCACGAGACGAGAGGCACCCTCGAAGCGCACGTCGCGGATATGCGCCGCAATCCCCGCCTCCCCCGGCCCGGCGATGGTGATCGCATCCGGACGCAGGCAGGCCGTCGCGGTGCCGGGCCGCTTCCCGGCCTCGCAGCGCAGAACGGTTTCGTATCCGTAGAGCCTTACCCGCGCGCGCCCCGAGACGGGCGGCGCGATCACCTCCACGGGCACGAGCTGCCCCTGTCCGATGAAGCGCGCGACCATGGTATCAGCCGGAGCATCGTAGAGCCGCACGGGCGTATCGACCTGCCGCAGCCGCCCCTGGTCCATCACCGCGATCCTGTCGGCGAGCGCCATGGCTTCCGCCTGATCGTGGGTGACGTAGATCATCGTCGCGCCGCTCGCTGCGTGGAAGGCGCGGAACGCGTCGATCATGGTCTCGCGCAGATGCGCATCGAGATTGGCCAGCGGCTCGTCGAGCAGGACGAGGCGCGGGCGCATGGCGAGGCAGCGCGCAAGCGCAACACGCTGTCGCTGGCCGCCGGACAGGCTCTGCACCTTGCGTTCGGCAAAACCGGGCAGGCCGACGATCTCCAGCGCCTCCTCGACGCGCCTGCGCCGCTCATCGCGCGCGACCTTGCGCACGCGCAGGGCGTAATCGACATTGCCGGCGACATCGAGATGCGGCCACAAGGCATAGGATTGAAACACCATGCCGACCCGCCGATCCTCCGGTTCGAGCTGGCGCCCCGGGCGCGCGACCACATCATCGTCGAAACGGATCTCGCCGCCGTTGAGCGTGTCGATTCCCGCGAGCAGGCGAAGCAGCGTGGTCTTGCCGCAACCCGAGGGGCCGAGCAGCGCCTGGCAGCTGCCATCGGCGATATCGAGCGACACGTCATCGACGATGCGCCGCCCGGCAGCGATGCGGGTGAGGTTGCGCAGGCTCACATGCGCCATGGCAGAACTCCTTCCGGCAAGCGCCGCCCCAGGGCCGAGACGGCGAGGGCGAGGCCGAGAATGATCGCGAGCACCCAGACCGATACCGCCGCCGCAGCCGTCGAATTGCCCTCATCATACAGGCTGAAGATCACGACGCCCACGGTTTCCGAGCCACGCGACCAGAGCAGCGCCGAGACGGTCAGCTCGGAGAATGCGCCGAGGAAGACCAAGATCGCACCCGCTCCGAGCGCCGGGGCGAGCAACGGCAGAATGATCGTACGCAGCCGGTGGAAGGGCCGCGCGCCCGCCATCTGCGCCGCTTCCTCGCCCGCCCGGTCGATCTGCGCCATGGCGGCGACGACCGGGCGCAGCGCCAGCGCGAGGAAGCGCGCGAGATAGGCAAAGAGCAGGATCCAGATGGTATTGTAGAGGCTGATCCCGAGAATCGGCAGAGGAGGCAGCAGCACGAGAATCACCGCGATCGAAAGAACGATACCCGGCAGGACATAGGGCGCATCCGCGGCGACGTTCAACCATTGCGCCACGCGCGAACGCCGCGCCACCATCAGCCAGGCGAGCGGCGCGCAGACGCAGACGGTGATCGCCGCAGCCGTGCCGGCGAGGAAGAGGCTGTTGACGAAGGCGCGCTGCGCGCTGCCCAGCCCCGTCACCACATAGATCAGATTGTCGAAGGTCAGCGTCTGCCAGGTCAGCCGCATACCCACCGACGGCACCAGCGCCGAGGCGGCGAGCGAGACCAGCGGCATCACGGCGATCAGCAGCATCAGCGCCCAGACGGCCAGCGTCACCGGCCAGAACCAGCGCCCCAGGGCGAACCCGCCATGCATCGCTCCAACCCGGTCCACGGCGGCAGCATGCCGGCGCAGGATCAGCGTCTGGGCCGCGATTCCGATCACGGCCATACCGGCGAGGATGAGGGCGAGCGCGGCGACTTCCGGCAGGGCGCCGGGGCCGAATCCCGACAGGCGCTGATAGATCAGCGTCGAGAGCATCGGATAGCGCCCCGGTATGCCGAGCAGGGCCGGCACGCCGAAATTCCCGATCGCCGAGACGAAGGCGAGCGCCGCGCCGGCAGTGATCGCGGGCACCATCAGCGGCAGGATCACCCGCATCAGCGCCCCCATCGGACGCGAGCCGGCAGCGCGGGCCGCATCAATCAGATCAGCGGGCAGCGAGCGCAGGGCCGCACGCACCGCGAGGAAGACCATCGGCGCATGTTCGAGCCCCATCACCAGCACGATCCCGTCGCGCCCCATCAGCGGATTGCGCGCCGGACGCAGCGCCTCGAGGCCGGGAATCAGCCAGAGCGGGCTCTGTGGACCGATCATCGCGAGCCAGGCCAGCGCCGAGATCTGCGGCGGGATCAGGAGCGGCAGGAGCAGCAGAAACACGAGAAGCGCCTTGTAGCGCAGATCCGTCAGCGCCACGATCAGCGCCATGGCGGCGCCGAGCAGGACCGAGACGATGGTGGCGAGGAAGCTCGCTTCCAACGTGTTCCAGGTCGCGCGCCGGGCCGCACGCCCCGACCAGACCTCCGTCAGGAAGACGATTCCCTCCCCCGCGCCATCGGCGAAGACGGTCGCGAGCAGGCGGGCGAGCGGCCAGATGCAGAGCACCACGACATAGAGGCCGAGCGCCGCCAGAATCAGCGTCTCGGCCCCGATGCCGGGAAAGCGGCGCCGGAATGCGCCCGGATGATCCGCCTGCGCGACCGGCATCCGTCGGATCAGCCGCCGAACAGATCAGCGAAGCGGCGCTTGATCTCTTCGCTCTGCTCCATCAGCAGGGCCGGGTCGACGGTGATGACGTTCACCCCATCCATGGCCGGAAACACATCCGGCGGAGCAATGCCCTCACGCAGCGGCAGGTAGCCCTGCTCCACATGAAAACGCTGGCCTTCCTCCGAGAGCTGCCAGTCGACGAAGGCCTGCGCGGCGTCGACATTGTTCGCGGTGGAGAGGATCGCGACCGGCTCGGTGACCGCCGTCACCCCCTCGTCGGGGAAGATGAAATCGACCGGAGAGCCATCGGCTTTCGCGTTGAGCGGCATGAAATCGACGATGATGCCGTAATCCATCTCGCCACGCGCGACCGCATCAAGCACACCACCATTGCCGCGCCCGGCGACGGCGCCGTGATCGGCCAGCGTCTCGAAGAACTCCCAGCCGAAGCCGTCGAGATTGGTCACGGTGCCGACATGGATCAGCGCGGCGCCGGAATAGAGCGGGCTCGGCATCATCAGCCGCCCGGCGATGGCTTCATCCGCCAGATCGGCCCAGGAGGTGACCGGCTCGGGCACATTGTCGGTATTCACCATGAAGCCCGTCGTGATCAGCTTGGTGGAGAAGAAGGTCATGTCGGCATCGTGCAGAGCCGCATCGGTGCCCGCGATCGGCGCATCGGCATAAGCCATCAGCCGGTCATCGGCCTTGAGCTGGCTCATCACCACGGTATCGGCGATGAGGAGCACGTCCGGCTGCGGGGCGCCGGCTTCGAACTCGGCCTGCAGGCGATTGACCACCTCGGTCGTGCCAGAGCGGAAATACTCCACATTGACGTCGGGATAGGACTCGTTGAAACGCGCGACGAGTTCGTCCATCTGCTCGGTCGGAGTCGAGGTGTAGATTACCAGATCACCGCTCTGCGCAAGCGCGGCGCCGGCAGGAAGCAGGAAACCGAGCGTCGCCGCAATCACGGCGGCACGCTTGAAGGTCACGCGGTCTTTCGTCATCAGGTCACTCCCCGGTGCTTGTGTCGTCTCCGGACGCATTAACGTCACCATGTTACCCGCTTGTGACAATGACAAGGGAGTCCACGGGAGAAGATGTGGGGCGCCACGATGCGCAGACACCCGCACGTCCGGTCGCGATCAGGGGCGTATCTCGGCCTTGTCGGCCACGGGGCGGGCCGAGCGCAGGAATTCGAGCGCTTGCAGCACCAGGCTCGCGGGACGCTCGGAGGCGGCCTCGAGACGCACGGAGCCCTCATCCTCGAGCATGACGAAGACGCCTTCGAGCTGGCCCAGCGCAAGCTGCAGCGTCATGGCCTCCATGCCACCGCCACCACCGGCAGGCGCCTCGGCGGCCACCGCATCGGCAACCCATTCGCGCAGGCTGCGCCCCGTCTCCGCCTCGACCAGCGCGCCGAGCCCCTCATCGATCATCGCGAAGGTGAGCCGGCGGGCGGTCGATTCGAAGATCAGCGGCAACAGAGCCGCCATGCGCCCGCCGCGCAGGGAGGCACGCAGATTATCCGGCAGATCGACGTCCACCGCGTTGCGCAGGCTGAACAGACCCGGCGCATCGAGCCACAGATCGACATCGACCGCATAGCCCGGCGCGAGCCGCGCATGGGCGCGCCCTTCCCCGAACAGCCGGTCGGCAGCGGTGCTCGCCGTCGCGGCGACCTGCATTGCCGCATCCGCCAGCGGGGTCCCGGCGAGGATCTGCGGCGCGGCTTCGGCTGCGCCGACATGACCGGCCAGCGTGACGACACCATCGCGTTCGACCGCGACGGACAAGGCCCCCTCTCCGATCAGCAGATCGACCGGCACCGGCGGGGCGGCATTCGCGCCTGCATCGCGGCGACCCGTAACCTGCATGACGAAATCGCTCAGATCGACGTCGATGCGCCCCTCCCGGGCGGGCTGCGCGGCAAAACGAGCCGGCTCCTGCTCCAGATACGCCAGAAGGCGGCGCGGTGACAATGCGTCGAGCGAACCGGTCACGGCACCCTCGAAACGCGCCAGCGAGAACGACGCCTCGCCGGCGAAGACAGCCTCACCGCGCGTCGCGCCACCCACAATCCGTTCCACGAGGAGACGCTTTGCGCCAACGCCCAGGGTGACGGGGGCCGATGTCTCTGCTTCGATCTCCAGATCATCCGTCGCCGCTTCTGCGGTGACCTCATCCTGCGCGTCGTCGGCGTCATCCGCATCTTCCGCGCCTTGCGCAACACGATCGCGCGGATCATCGGGGAAACGCACATGCAAGCCTTCGACCAGCAGGCCCTCGGTCTGCATCATCGCCTTGAAGATCGGGCCGGGGCGATCCTCGCGCACGATCTCGCGGGTATCGAGGCGCAGATCCAGCGCCGTGACGAAACCGGCATTTGCCGGATAGATCCGCGATTCGTCCTCAGCGGTCAGAAAATCGCCGAGATGGCCGACGGCCTCATGGGCGAGCACGATTGTCTCGGCACGCGCCTCACCGGCCAGATTGCTCAGCGTCACGTCGGTGAGCACGATCGCGCCGTCGAGCATGTAGAGGCGTGCAGCGAGGATTCGCGTCTCGCGCTGCGCCACCGCAAGCGCCACACCCTCGAGGGTGAATTGCGGAGCACCTGCGGCAAAACCTTCCGGCAGGAAGGCGTCATGCAGCGTCGGCAAAGCCGATTCGGCGCCGGGTAGCGCCTCCTCCCAGGCTGTGGCGGTCAAGACAGGATGCAGCCCTTCGAGCGCAGCGCGAATATCGGCTTCGGCAAGGCCGTCATCCTCCTCGGCCAGAACCGGGAGATCCTGTGTGAGGATCTCCGGGCTCACGGCCTGGGCGAGGGCCGCTGAGGAGATATGGCCCACGGCCAGCGGCATGCCGGCAGTCAGCATTGCGAAAAGCGCTGCACGCGTCGCGATCATCGACGTTATTCCTGACAAAACTGCGTAAATCGGTTCAAACCCACGTCAGCGTACCGAGAATGGCCGACTGTTGCGACCCGCAGAATAACGCGGATCGGGCTCGGGTTCGATCGGCTGCACCGGCTGGATCGGGATGATCGGCTTGGGCGGGAAGAGCGGCGGATTGAGCTCTGCTTCACTCAGCCCCATCGCGCGCAACTCGGTGATGATCCGTGCCGCGAGAGGCGCCGCGAAGCCGCCGCCGGTCGGCCGGCGGCCATCGAGATTGGGGAGTGTGCGATCATCATCACGCCCGATCCAGATCGCGAAGGCGAGATCGCCGGTGCGCCCGACAAACCAGGTGTCGCGATGGTTCTGCGAGGTACCCGTCTTGCCGACGACCCCCGTCGGGCCATCCCGGAAGGCGCCGGCGGCGGTGCCGCGCACGACCACGCCCGCCATCATCGATTCGAGCTCCTGCAAGGCCGAACGCGAAGCGAGGTCACTGGTGCGCGGATCGAGCAGCGCCATCGCCATGGCCATGGCCGCAGGCGTCGTCTCGACTGCTCCGATCGCGGTGGAGAGATTGCTCAGGCGCGGCTCGCCGAAGCTGTAGAGCTGCGAGTCTTCGAGGAAGGGGCGGATGCGCTCCATGCCGACGAAATCCGCGATCCGCACGGCCACGACGTTGAGGCTGCGCTCGAAGGCGGTGAAGAACGGCACGAGGCCCAGCGTCTCGCGCCCGTAATTGCGCGGCGTCCACCAGCCGTCGCCATCGCGGAAGGTCAGCGGCTCGTCCGAAATATAGCCTTCCGCGTTGTAGCCGTATTCGAGCGCGGCCAGCCAGATCAGCGTCTTGATCGAGGAGCCGGGCTGGCGCATGGCGCGTGTGCGGTCGAACTGGCTCGCCCAGGTGGCCATGCCGCCGACGGAGGCGATGGTCTCGTTGGTCGCGGTATCGATCACCACCGCCGCGCCCTGCACGTTCGGGCGCCCCATGATGCTGCCATCGGGCTTGAGCACATAGACGCCGCGCGGGCGCAGCCAGTTCGGGCGGTTCGCGATCTCGGGCACCTCACCCAGCGAGGGGCGATCCTCGATCAGAAGATCGTCGCCATTGACCACGACGCGCCAGGCGCCCTCGGGCATGAAGGAGACGGCCTCGCGCGCAGCGCGCCAGATACGGGTTTGATTGTTTTGCGCAAGCGCTTCGGCGGGCACGAAGCCGAGCGGCTCGTGCGCGACCTGCCCGTTGAGCCGCATCAGCTGCTCGGACAGAACCTCCTGTACCATGACCTGGGCATTGCGCCGGATGGTGCTGACATAACCGCCGCGCTCGGCGAGATCGGCCAGATTCTCGCCGACGATGAAGCGGCGCGCCTCGGACAGGGCCCAGAAATCCGCATCGGGAATGGCAATGCTGGAGCGCACGGGGCGCGGCCCGGGCGAAACCTCGAGCGGCTCCGCCATAGCCTGCGCAGCCTCCTCGGCGCTGATGAAGCCGACCTGCTCCATGCGGCGGAGGACATGGTCGCGCCGCGCGACTGCGCGCTCGTGATTGCGCAGCGGATCAAGTGCCGACGGCGCCTGCAGGACACCGGCGAGAAAGGCGTATTCCGAGAGCGAGAGCTGATCCCATTCCTTGTCGAACCAGTTCTGCGCCGCACGCGCCGCACCGTCGGAACGACGCCCGAAGAAAACGGCGTTGGCATAGGATTCGAGGATTTCTTCCTTGTCGGCCAGCGTCTCTGTCACGACGGCAGAATATGCTTCCTCGATCTTGCGATCGATGGTCTGCCGCGCACCCGTGATGACGTTCTTGGCAAGCTGCTGGCTCAGCGTCGAACCGCCGCCGGCGAACTGCCCCCGCGCCAGACCGGCCGCCGCCCGCGTCAGGCCGACCGGGTCGACACCCATATGCTGCTCGAAATGTGTGTCCTCGACCGCGATCAGCGCCCTGATGAAGGTCTCGGGAAGATCTTCGAAGGTGACCGTCGGATTATCGACCCCGAGCCGGCCCATTTCCTCGCCGCCTGCGTAGAAAGCCGGCGCAGAGGCGCTCGCCCCGGCACGCTCGCTCTGGCCGAGCACGATGGCGTGTTCCGGCTCCACGAAACCGACGGGGCCCGCCACGATCGGCGCGGACAGAGCCACGAGCGCACCAAAGACTGCAAATGCATCCGACATCGCCGAACGGCCCTCCCCTCAGGCCAGAGATAGTTTAGTTGTGCGCACGCCCTGCCCCATGCACCGGCGATTGGTTAAACCCATCTCGCCTGATTGCAAGCACCAGAGCATCGCATGAGTTCCACGAAATACGAAATCAAGCATGAATGATTGATGGACGATGGCGCTGGAACGAGGCTTTCGCGACACACGAAACCGTGAGCGTTGCATGAAGGTCACGCCATCGCGGCGAAACCGTGGCCGTAATCACGGTCTGCGTGGATAAGCCGCGATGATCGGCCCCATCGGGCGGATCGCATCGGAGCGCCCCAGCGCCGGCGCATGCAGGCTCGACATCGACCCGTCGAGATAGAGCGCATCGCGGCAGCCGAGCCCGTCACGGAACAGCAGCGCGAAATGGTGGAAATTCACCGGCTGCTCCGAGATCGCGAAGCGGATGGCGCCGTCATCGCCCACACAGACCCCGTTGCGCCGGCGCAGCGAGGTGGATCCGGCGATGAAGCGCGGATGCAGGGAACCGTCGATGACCAGCATCGGACCCGATTGTGTGGCGAGATCGGGCGCGATGCCCCGCGCCAGAAAATTCTCCGCGGTGGCGACGCCGGCCGTGTCGCCCGCCATGTAGAAGACCCCGTTGGGAAGCATGTGGAAATTGCCCGGCCCCGGGCGCGTGTTGATCGCCTTGATCTGCTCGCCCTCCTCCACATGCAGGCCGACCGGGGAGAGATCAGCGTGATACATGCCCGCATTCATGGCAAAGACCAGCGGCGCCCCGTCGCGTTCCTGCGGCAGGCGCGCGAAACCGGCATAAGCGCGGCCCTGAGCGTCGGTCGTGTAGAGGACGATGTCATGCGTGGCCGGGTCGATGGTGCAGACGGTGAAGCGCGCATTGTCAAAAAGCCGCGCTGCACAGGGGCCGTCCTGCGCCGTCGCCATCGCCGGCATCGATGTGATCACCAGCCCGATCCATACCGCGACGATCGCGGCGACGCGACGCACCGATATTCCCGACCCGTCCCGCGAAAGCCGAACGCACATGCTCTCCATCCTCCGGCACGGCCCGCGCGGGGCCGATTCGCTTCAGCCTCAGCATGAGCATGCTCGCGTTACGTCAGGCAAGTGCCCGCTTCAGCGGCACCGTCTCTGGAAGCAGCGGCGCGCGCGAGCGGGCGCGGGATACGCAGCCGGCATGATTTTTCCCCAACCGCGCAAGAAAGCAGTTTACAGCGCGCGCAGGCGTGCTTATACCCCCCACCGACGGCGGCTGATGCCCCGTTCGCCCAGGTAGCTCAGTTGGTAGAGCATGCGACTGAAAATCGCAGTGTCGGCGGTTCGATTCCGTCCCTGGGCACCATTCATTTTCCCAATGAAATCAGCGCTCTGTTATTCGTTCTTCAAGGGCGATCGAGCCAACGTGTTACGGTAGTTGTTATCCTTGTTGTTCCAGGGGCGTTCACGCCTCGGGTTCTTTCGCCATTCATCGATCCCGTCACGCTGCGGTCTTGCGCGCGATATAGAAGCCGTAACCGAAATAGCGCGCATAGCGGTCATACAGGGCGATCTCCTCGCGTTGCGCACGGATCACGTCCTGCGCCCCCGCATCGGCACCATGCCGGGCGAGGAAGGCGTCGAAACCCGCTTCGAGAGGCCGGAAATAGTTCTCCCGCCAGCAGGCTTCCGGGAGCGCGTGGTAGCCGATCGGGGTGTAGCCGTGCATTTCGAGGAGTGCGATCTTGGCGCCCGCACAACCGACCTCCGGGTATTCACTGGTCCAGTACGCTTCGATTTCTTCAGGCCTGTCCGCCGTGAGCCAGGTCAGCTCGGAGACGGCGAGCACCCCGCCCGGCTTCAGGAAACGGCGCCAGGCCCGGATGCCTTTCTCGAAGCCCATATTGTAGATCGCGCCCTCGGACCAGATCGCATCGAGAGAATCCGCCGCGAATGGCAGATCGTCCATCGACGCGGCCAGCGTCGTGATGCGCCCGGACAGACCGGCCCGGGCAGCCCGGCCCTCCAGCGCGGCGAGGAAACCGGGAAGCGCGTCCACGGCGGTTACATCGGCATCGAGATCATGCGCGAGGATCAGCGCCGAAGCCCCTGTTCCGCAACCGATATCCGCGATCCGCAATCCGGTCTGCCCCGCCAACCCGGCGAGACGCATGGCGAGACGGGTTTCGTCGTCGCCGCCCGGCCCCTGCCTTGCATTGCCCGCGTGCAGATCCGTCAGAAGCGCCAGCTCGTCCATTTCGGTTCTCCGTAGGTCAGGGCCCGTCCATGCCGGCCCGGGACATCAGAAGGATGCGCCGAGGCACAGGCACTGAAAGAATCGACAGTAGCCGTCCTCCCGCCCCAAATCGCCCCCATATCGGATTTGGCATTCACGCGCGGATGCTTTATGCAACGCGCGCTGGTCGGGTGACCAGCCCACACGAGAGCATCCGGGGCCCTTGCAGCATGAACTGGATTTCTGACGTCGTCCGTCCGCGCATCAAGACGCTGTTCAAGCGCGAGACGCCGGAGAATCTCTGGGTGAAATGCCCGGATACCGGGCAGATGGTCTTCCACAAGGAAGTCGAGGCGAATCTGTGGGTCATCCCCGGCTCGAACCATCACCTGCGCATCAACGCCGCCGACCGGCTGAAGATCACCTTCGATGACCGGTTCGAGGACATCCCCCTGCGCGGCGTCGCCGCCGATCCGCTGAAATTCCGCGACGAGAAGCGCTATGCCGACCGTCTGCGCGACGCGCGCACCAAGACGGGGATGCAGGATGCGGTGAAGGTCGCCGTCGGCAATGTCGACGGGACGCTGATGACCGTCGCAGTCCAGGATTTCGCCTTCATGGGCGGATCGCTCGGCATGGCCGCCGGAGAGGCGATCGTCACCGCCGCCGATACGGCCCGCGAACGCGGCACACCCTTCGTGCTCTTCGTCGCCTCCGGCGGCGCGCGCATGCAGGAGGGCATCCTCTCGCTGATGCAGATGCCGCGCACCACGGTGGCGCTGCGGCGCCTGCGCGCGGCGCGCCTGCCCTATATCGTCGTGCTCACCAATCCCACCACCGGCGGCGTCACCGCTTCCTATGCCATGCTCGGCGATGTGCATATTGCCGAGCCCGGCGCCCTGATCGGCTTTGCCGGGCCGCGCGTGATCGAGCAGACGATTCGCGAGAAGCTGCCGGAAGGCTTCCAGCGCGCCGAGTATCTCAAGGATCACGGCATGGTCGATATGGTGGTGCCGCGCACGGAGCTGAAGGCGACGATCGCCAATCTCGCGCGCATCTTCATGAAGCAGCCGGCACCGGAGAGCAGCGCCGCTCCGGCGGACGCGGCAGCGGTCGAAACCAGGCCTGCCGCGAAGACCGACGGCGGGGCCGTTGCGGGCGCCACTCCCGAGAAGGCCATGCCATCGGGCGAAGCCGCTCAAACGGCTTCCGCCAAATCGTCCGCTCTTGCCCCGGAGGCGGCGACCGGCGAGAAGCCGCAATGACGCCTTCAGCCGCCTTCGCCGCCTGATACGCATCACGCGGCACGGACAAAGCTCATACCAACGCCATTCCCCCGAGTGGAGCGAGCCACGATGGAATCCTCAGACGCGCTGATCGCGCGCTTCCTCGCCCTGCATCCCAAATCCATCGATCTGTCGCTGGGCCGCGTCGAGCGGCTGCTCGCGGCGCTGGGTCATCCCGAGCATCGCCTGCCGCCGGTGATTCACGTTGCCGGCACCAACGGCAAGGGCTCCACCATCGCCTTCATGCGTGCCATGCTGGAGGCGGCGGGGCTGGTCGTGCATGTCTATACCTCGCCGCATCTGGTGCGCTTCCACGAGCGCATCCGCCTCGGCCAGCCCGGCGGCGGGCGCTTCGTCGACGAGGAGCGCCTGGTCGGAGCGCTGCGCATCTGCGACCAGGTGAATGCCGGCGCGCCGATCACCGTGTTCGAGATCACAACGGTGGCCGCTATCCATCTCTTCGCGGAGGCCCCGGCGGATGTGCTGCTCTTGGAAGTGGGCCTCGGCGGGCGCTTCGACGCGACCAATGTCGTCGCCGATCCGGCCTGCGCGGTGATCACGCCGATCGGCCTCGACCATGCCGAGTATCTGGGCGATACGCTGGAGAAGGTCGCTTTCGAGAAGGCGGGAATCATCAAGACCGGACGCCCGACCGTGATCGCGCGGCAGGATTACGCTGCGGCGGAGACCGTCCTGCGTGACGTGGCCGAACAGCGCGGCGCATCGCCGATCCTGATCGGCGGCCAGGATTTTTCCACCCACGAGGAAAACGGACGCGTCATCTATCAGGATGAAGACATCCTGCTCGATCTGCCGCTGCCGCGCCTCGTCGGCGCGCATCAGATCAGCAATGCGGGCACCGCCATCGCCGCTCTGCGCGCCGGCGGTTTTCATCGCCTTTCAACGAGCGGTTTCGAGACCGGAATCCGCGCCGCCGAATGGCCGGGCCGGCTGCAGCGGCTCACCCGGGGCGTCCTGCCGGGCCTTGCTCCGGAGGGAGCCGAGCTCTGGCTCGATGGCGGACACAACCCCGATGGCGGACGCGCGCTCTCTGCCGCGATGGCGGATCTCTCGGAGCGCTCGGATGCGCCGCTGGTGCTGATTGCCGGCATGCTCGGCACCAAGGACGGCGAGGGTTTCCTGCGCAATTTCGCCGGGCTTGCGCGCGAGCTGATCGCCGTGCCCGTACCGGGGCAGGTCGCGGGTCGTCCGGCCATGGAAGTCGCCTCGATCGCCGCACGCGCCGGGCTGGTCGCATCCACCAGCGCCGGTGTCGAGAGCGCCATTGCCGGATTGCGCGATACCGTCTGGGAGAAGCCGCCGCGGGTGCTGATCTGCGGCTCGCTCTATCTCGCCGGCGCCGTGCTCGCCTCGAACGGGACCCTGCCCGAGTGAGCTTCGCCCGCATGTGGCATCATCCGGGGATGGACAGACGGCCCGTTGCGCGCCAGCATGGCGTTCCACGAAGAAAGCGCCATGACAACACTCCTGCTCACCCACCCCGCCGCCCTGGATCATGAAACCCCGACCGGCCATCCCGAATGCGCTGATCGGATCAAGGCCGTCGAGGCCGCGCTCGAGGATGAGCGCTTTGCCATGCTCGCCCGGGAAGCGGCGCCAGTCGCTGATATCGAGGCGGTGGCACTGGCTCATCATCGCGGATATGTGGAGGCGCTGATGGAGGCGTCTCCCGAATCGGGGCTGGTGCAGATCGATTCCGACACGATCCTCTCACCCGGCACCATGGAAGCGGCGTTGCGCGGCGCAGGCGCGGCGGTGCTGGCCGTCGACGAGGTGATGACCGGCAAGGTGCGCAACGCCTTCAGCGCCATGCGCCCGCCCGGGCACCATGCCGAGCGCCGGGTGGCCATGGGATTCTGCTTCTTCAACCACGCCGCCATCGCCGCGCGCTGGGCGCGCCATCACCACGGCGCGGAGCGCGTCGCGATCATGGATTGGGACGTGCATCACGGCAACGGCACGCAGGACATCTTCTGGGACGACCCGAACGTGCTCTATGTCTCCACCCATGAAATGCCGCTCTATCCCGGCACGGGCGCCCCGACTGATCGCGGCGAGCACGACAATATCCTCAATATCGCCCTCTCACCCGGCGATGGCAGCGACGCGTTTCGCGAGGTGATGACCACCGGCGTTGTGCCCCGCATCACCGATTTTGCCCC
>LFIK01001264.1_pt1 | contig 19879 bp, 17 predicted proteins | sample 643401 | NCBI WGS metagenome assembly LFIK01 (sample SAMN03777447, study PRJNA286221) | soda lake metagenome | biome: soda lake; feature: Kulunda steppe; material: water; isolation source: sample T5-Br brine of Lake Tanatar-5 | place: Russia: Kulunda steppe | collected 2010-07
CCGCAGGACGGGCGCCCGACGCCGGATCCGGACGTGTTCATGCAGTTCCTGCCCACCATCAAGCAGAACAGCGATGCGGTGGTGAACATCACCACGGGCGGCGGGCTCGGCATGACGGTCGAGCAGCGTCTCGCGGCGCCGTTGCGCGCGGCGCCGGAAATGTGCTCGCTCAACATGGGATCGATGAATTTCGGCATCTTCCCGGTGGCGGCGAAATACAAGGACTGGAAATTCGAGTGGGAGAAGCCCTTCCTGCTTTCCTCGGATGATTTCATATTCCGCAACACCTTCAAGGATATCGCCCATATCCTGCAGGCGCTCGGCGAGGAGCACGGCACGCGTTTCGAGTTCGAATGCTATGATGTCGGGCATCTCTACAATCTGGCCCATTTCGTCGATCGCGGGCTGATCAAGCCGCCCTTCCTGGTCCAGACCATCTTCGGCATCCTGGGCGGGATCGGCGCCGATCCGGACAACCTCACCTTCATGAAGAACACCGCCGACAAGCTCTTCGGCAAGGATTACGTCTGGTCGGTGCTGGCGGCGGGGCGGCATCAGATTCCGCTGCTCACCCAGGCGCTGGTGATGGGCGGCAATGTGCGGGTGGGGCTGGAGGACAGCCTCTATCTGGGCCCGGGCCAGCTCGCCGCGAACAATGCCGAGCAGGTCACCAAGATGCGCGGCATCATCGAGGCGCTCGATCTCGAGGTCGCCACCCCCACCGAGACCCGCGAGATGCTGGCGCTCAAGGGCGGCGACCGGGTCTCGTTCTGACGGAGGGTGCGATGACCAATCCGATCGACGGCTTCAGCGTCGACAGGGCGGATATCGCCTGGATCGGCGCCGATCTGCAACGCCCCGAATGCATCCTGGCCGAGCCCGACGGCTCGCTCTGGAGCGCGGATGCGCGGGGCGGGGTGGTGCATATCCGCCTGGACGGCAGCCAGCGACTCGTCACCCAGAGCCTCGATCCGAGCTTCGCGGCGAGCCCGGACGAGGAGACGCGTTTCACCGAGGGCACCCTGCCCAACGGGCTGGCTTTCGATGCGGACGGTTCGATCCTGATCTCGAATTTCGGCACCGACCGTCTGGAGCGCATGACCCGCGACGGAGAGACCTCGGTCGTGCTCGATACGATCGACGGAACGCCGATCGGCAAAGTCAATTTCGTCCTGCGGGATTCGCGCGGGCGGATCTGGCTGACGATCTCCACCCGCATCAGGAACTGGATGCGCGCCATCAGCCCGAATATCGCCGATGGCTATGTTGCCGTGCTCGACGAGAACGGCGCGCGCATCGTCGCCGACGGCTTCCATTTCACCAACGAGATCCGTTTCGACGCGCGCGAGGAATGGCTCTACGTGGTGGAGACGACCGCGCGCCGGATCACCCGGCTGCGCATCGGGGAGGGGGCCCGGATCGAGGAGCGGGAAATCTTCGGCCCGACCGATACGGGCGGCTTCATCGACGGCATCGCTTTCGACGCGTATGGCAATCTCTGGGGCACGCATGTGATGTCGGACCGCATCTTCGCCCTCACGCCGCAGGGCGAGATGCGCATCATCCTCGATGATGATCGCCACGAGCCGTCACAGCGCCTCTACGAAGCCTTTGCCCGCGACGAGGCGACCCCGGAGCTGATGCTCGCCTGCGGCGGCGAGATCGCACCCTGGTTCGCCTCGGTCACCTTCGGCGGCCCGGATCTGCGCAATCTCTATATCGGCTCCCTGCGCGGCACCCGCATCCCCTGGTTCCGCGCACCGGTGGCCGGCCTGCCGATGGCGCATTGGCCGAAGGCCGGGTGAGCGTTTCCGCCGCTTCGCCTTGCAGCGTTTGGACTGGTTCGCAGAGTGAGGCTGCGGCTATATGCGCAGCGGATCCGGGCGGGGGCGTCGATGGCAACGGGTGGGGAATCAGGGCAACGGCTGCGCGGTATTCTGGCGATGGTCTGCGCCACGGCCCTGTTCGCCTGTGGCGACGTCTTCGCCAAGATGCTGACGGGCCAGCTGCCGCCGCTGATGATCGCCTGGATGCGTTTCGTCGTGTTTGCGGGTCTGATGCTCGCTGTCGTGCTGGCGACCCGGGGCGGCCTCGGCCTCGTCTCGCAGCGTCCGCTGTTGCAGGTCGTGCGCGGTATCGGCATGCTCGGCTCGGCGATCTTCTTCATGAGCGGACTGGTGTTTCTGCCGGTGGCTGATGCCACGGCGATTTTCTTCATTCTGCCGATCCTCCTGACGGCTTTCGGGGTCCTGTTTCTCGGCGAGCAGGTCGGCTGGCGGCGCTGGGCTGCCGCGGTGGCCGGCTTCTGTGGCGTGCTCATCGTGATGCGACCGGGTACGGGGGCCTTCCAGGCGGCATCGCTGTTTCCGATCCTCTCCGCCTTGTCCTGGGCGACGGCAGCGACGCTCACCCGCTTCATGAGTGCGAGCGAGCCACCATCCACGACGCTGACCTATTCCGCCCTTGTGGGCTTCGTCCTCTCCAGCCTGGCGGTGCCGTTCTTCTGGGTGACCCCCGAGCCGCATCAGGTGGCCATCGCGCTGGCCATGGGGCTCGTCTCCAGCGCGGGGCACGGCCTCGTCGTCCTGGCATTGCGCGATGCATCCGCCTCGGTCGTCGCCCCCTATGCCTATGGCCAGATCGTCTGGGCGGGGGCTCTGGGCTTCGTCGCTTTCGGCGCCGTCCCGGACGGCTATACGGTTTTCGGTGCGGGCATCATTGCGGCTGCCGGGATCTATATCAGCTATCGCGAGCGTGCCGGAGCGCGCTCGGGCTGAACGGGTCCGGCGCGAAGACGAATCTCTGGATCAACCCGGGTTGCCTGCCGCACGGCCAAGGACGATGGCTGCGAGCAGCCCGTTGCCCGAGAGATAGCCGCTATCGCCGGTCCCGGAGACGCCGCAGGCCGCGCCCCCGGCAGCGCGCAGATTGGGCAGATAGCCGCCTTCGATCCGCGCCACGCGTCCCGCCGCGTCGGTTTCCAGCCCGCCCTGCGTGTGGAACAGCGCGCCCGTCACCTTCACCGCCATGAAGGGCGGGGCGAGCGCGGTATCGGGGCCGAACCGGCGACCGAAACGGTCGGGGCTCGCGCGCTCGCGGGCCGCGACGATCTCTGCATATGCCGCTTCGAGGGCGTCTGCGGACACGCCGATCTGATCCGCCAGGCTCCGCAGATCAGGTGCCTCGCGCAGGGCGCCCTGGTCGCGGGCATCGCGGAAATCGGCGAATTGAGAGGCGATGCCGGCGATGCGCGTGTCGAAGACGCTCCAGGCGATGCCCTCGGGCTCGGCGAGGACGGCGCGGGCGGCCTCGGAATAGCCCTGGGCTTCGTTCCAGAAACGGTTGCCGTCCCGGTTGATCTGAAAACCGCCTTCGGTGATCACCGCCCAGGTGATCAGGATCCCGTGCGGATGCGCGACATTGCCGTGGCCCTGATAGGCGCCGACATGGCGTATGCGCGCGCCCAGCGCCTCGCCCCAGACAAGCGCCTCGCCCTGATTGCCCGGATGACCGAAATAGAGCGCATCGGCGATCTGCGGCAGATGCCGGCGCACCAGCGTGGCATTGCCGCCGAAGCCGTTGCAGGCGAGGATCAGATGACCGCAACCGATCCGCTCGAAGCTCCCGTCCGGGCGCATTGCGGTGACCCCGTGGATACGGCCCGTCTCATCCGCATGCAGCTGCGTGACCCGGCACTCGCCGATAATGTCGATCCCCTCACCCTCGCAGGCCTCGCGCAGGCGATCGACCAGTTCGCGGCCCGAGCGCGAGGGCAGGCCGTGCATGCGCCGGCGGGAATGACCCGGATAGTCGAAATCGGTGACGAGGGAGAAGGGCAGGCCGAAGCGATCGGTGAGCCATTCCACCGCCGGGCCGGAGCCCTCGGCCAGAGCCTGCACCAGGGCGGAATCGTTCTCGCCATGGGCCTTGCTCTGGATGTCGGCGGCAAACAGGGCCGGGTCGTCAGCGATACCCGCCTCGCGCTGGAAGCGCGTTCCGGCGGCGGGGATCAGACCGGCGGAGAGCGCCGTCGAGCCGGAGGGCAGGGGGTCGCGTTCGAGTATGAGCACCTCGCGTCCCGCCTCCTTGGCCGCGAGCGCCGCGACCATGCCGCAGGCGCCGGCGCCGATGATCAGCGTATCGACGGTGAAATCGAACAGCGCGGCATCGGTCTCCCGGCTGACGGCAACCTCGCTCATGGTTGATCCGCACCATCATAGCGCTTGCCCTCGGCGAGCAGGTCCTGCGTGCCGAGACGCTGGTTGAGCTCGCCGAAATCGAACATGTTTTCGGCGAAGGGCCGGTTCGAGCCGTTGGCCATCAGGCTGGCATAATAGGCCTCCGCCGTGCGGGCGAGCGCGCGCACGATGCCGCCGGGGAAGATCACGAGATCGAAGCCGATTTTTTCGAGATCGGCGGCGGCGGTGATCGGTGTGTGGCCGCCCTCGACCATGTTGGCCATCAATTTGGCGCGGCCCTTGAAGATCTCGCAAATCCGGCGCAGCTCTTCGCCGGAGCGCGGGGCCTCGATGAAGAGCGCATCCGCCCCCGCCGCGAGATAGGCCTCGGCGCGTTCGATCGCAGCCTCGAACCCTTCCACGGCGATGGCGTCGGTGCGCGCGATGATCAGCGTTTCGTCGCTTGCCCGCGCATCGGCCATGGCGGCGATCTTGCCGGACATCTCGCTCGTGGAGATCAGCGACTTGTCGGAGAGATGCCCGCAGCGCTTGGGATAGCTCTGATCCTCCACCTGGAGCGCAGAGGCGCCGGCGCGCTCGTAGACGCGCATGGTGCGCTGGGCGTTGAGCGCATTGCCGAAGCCGTTATCGGCGTCGATGATCACGGGAAGCGCCACCCGGTCGCGGATCAGCGCCATGGTATCGGCCATCTCGGTCATCGAGGTGAGGCCGATATCGGGGCGCCCGAGCCGGGTATAGGCGACGGCGGCGCCCGACAGATACAGGGCCTGCGCCCCCGCCGCTTCCGCGAGCGCAGCGGTGAGGCCGTCATAGACGCCCGGGGCGATCAGGATATCGGGCTGACCGAGGCGCGTCTTCAAAGTGGGCGTGGTCATGGTGTATTCCCCAGCATGGCGAGCGTGTCGGCGCAGCTCATCACCTGCGTGACGCTGCCCAGCGAAACCAGCGTCGCCTCGTGCACCTCCTCGCGAAAGGCGGCACAGCCATCGCTGAGGAGGATCGTTGCGATGTCACGCAGATGCGCGTCGCGCACCGTGCTGGCGACGCCGCCATTGGTGACGATGCCGCCGATGATCAGCGTGTCGATCCCGGCTGCGCGCATCACGTATTCGAGGCGGGTCTGGTAGAAGGCGCTGTAGGCGACCTTCTCGATGGTGAAATCGGCGGGTGCGAGCGTCGCGACGAGATTGTGCCCGAAGGCGCCGGGCAGAAAGTCGCCCTTGCCGAGGAAAGGCCGCAACTCCTTCAGATGGGCCGCAATCAAAGGCTCGCCGTCGCGCCCCGGCACCAGGGTGAACTGGGCCGAGATGTATTGCCCGCCCGCCTCGCGCAGGCGATCGGCCAGCGGGCGGATGCGTGCCGGGAGGGCCGCGATCGCTTCCGCGCCCTGGCCGGCCCGGCCATAGGCGCCTTCCGGGTGCAGGAAATCGTTCTGCAGATCGACGGTCAGGAGCGCCGTGCGGCGCGGGTCGATCGCGCTGATCCGTGCCATGGTCAGGCTCCTTGCGTGTCGCTGTCCGCCGCATCCGCGCGACTGATCACGACATTGCCGAAAGCATCGACGCGCCCGCGATGATCGGGCTCGATGAAGATGGTGGTATCGGCCTGTTCCAGAATGGCCGGGCCGGTGATCACCGTATCGACGGGCAGAGCCAGACGATCGAGGATCGTCGCCTCGTGCCAGGCGCCCGCGGCAAAGACCGGTCGCGTGCCGCGCTGCGCCTTCCCGGCATCGGCATCGGGCCCCGGCGCGAGGGTGGCGAGATCGAATTTCGGGCGTTGCCCGATCACCGCGCTGCGCAGATTGAGCACCCGCGTCACGCCGCCGGGGAGGAGCCGCCCGTAGACGCGCTCATAGGCCGCGTCGAAGGCGGCCTGGATCGCCTCGCGCGTGGGCGGGGTGACCTTGTGAGCGGCATCGAGAGCGACCGGCAGCGGCACCGCGACGGTGTGGGTCTGGCCGAGATAGGCCATGTCGAGCTCGAAGATGATCTCGCGCCCGGCGAAGCTGATTCCGGCGGAATCGATCAGCCGCAGACCCGCATCCACATGCGCCTGCATCAGCGCAGCAAGCCCGTCCACATCCACCTGCGCAGTGAGCGCATTCACCGTCTGCACGAAATCCTGGCGCATATCGGCGATGACGCAGCCCATGGCGGAAGTCACGCCCGGATAGCGCGGCACAATGGCGCGGGCGAGGCCGACCTCGCGGATCAGCGCGCAGGCATGCAGCGCACCGCCGCCGCCGAAGGGCATATAGGCGAATTGCTTGGGGTCGAAGCCGCGTTCGATGGAGACGAGGCGCATGGCGCCGGCCATGCGGGAATTGGCGACCGTGATGATCGCCTCCGCCGCCGCCTCGATACCGAGCCCGAGCGGCTTGCCGACATGCTCGGCGATCGCGGCGCGCGCACTTTCGAGATCGAGGCTGGCGAGGCCGCCGCCGATCGGGCGCTGCGCGTCGATGCGCCCGAGCACGATATTCGCATCCGTCACCGTGGGGCGGGTATTGCCCCGTCCATAGGCGACGGGACCGGGATCAGAGCCGGCGCTTTCGGGGCCGATATTCAGCAGCCCGCCCTTGTCCACCGAGGCGATCGAGCCGCCGCCGGCGCCGATCGTGGCGATCTCGATCATGGGCGTGCGCACCACGAGGCCGAAATCGATGCTGGTCTGCGGGCTGAGCACGCTCTTGCCGTCGGCGATCAGCGAGACGTCGAAGGAGGTGCCGCCCATATCGCCGGTGATCACATTGGGAAAACCCGCATTCTGCGCGATGTATCCCGCCGCGATCACCCCGGCGGCCGGGCCCGACAGGGCCGTGCGCACCGGCAGGCGGCAGGCGGTATCGACGGCCATGACGCCGCCATTCGATTGCACGATCAGGAATTCACCGCCGAACCCGCCCTCGTCGAGCGCCCCGGCGAGCCGCCCGAGATAACCGGCGACCTCCGGCTGCAGATAGGCGTTGAGGGCGGTCGTCGAGAAGCGCTCGTATTCGCGGATCTCGGGCAGGATCTCGCTCGAGGCCGAGACATGCGGGTTCGGCCAGAAGGCACGCAGAGCCTCCACCGCCGCCTGTTCATTGGCGGGATTGGCGTAAGCATTGACGAAGAGCACGGCCACGGCCTTGCAGCCCTGCGCGAGCAGTTGCTCGCCCGCCGCACGCACGGCGTCGAGATCGACTGGCCTCTCGATGGTGCCGTCGGCGAAGGTGCGCTCGGGCACCTCGATGCGCAATTCGCGCGCCACCACCGGTTCGAAATTGCCCCTCAGGCCCCAGGTACGCGGACGGTCGCGCCGGCGCATCTCGAGCACGTCGCGAAAGCCCTGCGTGGTGATCACGCCGATACGCGCGCCCTTGCGTTCGAGCAGCGCGTTGGTCCCCGCCGTGGTGCCGTGGACGACGCTGGCCACGTCGTCGAGGGCTTCACCATGGGCGCGGATGCCGGCGAGGAAGCCGCCGGACTGGTCGGGCCGCGTGGTCGGAACCTTCGCGACCCGGGCCTCGCCGCTGGCCTCGTCGAGGAAGAAGACATCGGTGAAAGTGCCGCCGACATCGACGCCGATCATGCGCGTGCGCTTCATTTCGCATACTCCCGCCAGCCGCGCCCGTAATCCGCATCCGCCCGTTCTTCGCTGACCAGCCCGCGCGCCACGTCGCGGGCGATGGCCTGCGCATCGCGCTGGCCGGGCGGGCCGTAGCCGCCTCCGCCGGGTGTTTCGAGCCGCACGCGCTGGCCGCGTTTCAAGGCGATGCCGACGATCTTGGAGGCGAGCGGCGGCGTGTGGAAGCCGTCATCCTGCTCGTAGCTGAAACGGTTGAGCGCCGCCTCGCCCCCGCCCGCGACGCCCTTGGGCGCAAAGCGCCCGCGTTCGCCGAAGAGGAAGGCCTCGGCGCTCTCCTCCAGCAATTCGATCTCGTAGATCGCCCCCATGCCGCCACGATGGCGGCCCGCGCCGGCGCTGTCGGGGCGAAGCGCCCATTGCCGGAAGGCGACCGGGTAGGCCGCTTCCAGGATTTCCGCCGGCGGAATCGTCGCGGTCGAGATCGGCGCATTGCCGTGGTTGAGCCCGTCACCCTCCGGCGTGCCGCCATGGCCGCCGCCATAGAAGCTGAACATCACCCAGCGCCGCCCGTCGCCGCGATGCCCGGCAATGGAGAGCGCGTTGATCGTGCCATAGGCATTGGCGACGACCCGCTCCGGCGCGGCTTGCGCGGCGGCGGCGAAGATCACGTCGATCATGCGCAGGATCGTCTCGGTATAGCCCCCCGTCGGTGCGGGGAATTCCGCCGCGAGGATCGAGCCCTGCGGGATGGTGATGTCGAGCGGGCGCATCACCCCGGCATTGGCGGGCAGATCGGGGAAGATATGCTTGATCGCCACATAGACGCAGGCGATGGCGGTGCCTTCCGAGATGTTGATCGGCCCCGCCGCAGCCGGCGCGGAGCCGGTGAAATCGAGGCTCAGCCGGTCGCCTTCGATGGTCAGCGCGACGCGGATGGGCAGGGCCGTGTCGTCGATCCCGTCATTGTCGAGGAAATCCTCCGCCTCCCAATGGCCGTCGGGCAAAGCCTCGACCTCGGCGCGCATCAGCGTCTCCGCCCGGTCGCTGAGCGCGGTGAGCGCGGCGCGCACCGTCCCGGCGCCGTATTCGGCAAGCAGCGCGTCGAGGCGCTTCACGCCGAGATCGAGGGCATTGATCTGGCCGTTGAGATCGCCCAGAGCCGATTGCGGCAGGCGGGTGTTGCGCATCAGGATGTCGATTATATCCTGCTGCATCACGCCCGCGCGGGCGAGCTTCACCGGTGGCAGCACGAAGGCCTCCTGGAAGGCCTCGCGGGCGGAGGGGTTGTAATTGCCCGGCACGGCGCCACCGACATCGTGCCAGTGCCCCACCGAGGCGAGGTAGCAGAACAATTCGCCTTCATGGAAATACGGGCGCACCAGCCGCATGTCGGAGAGATGCGTGCCGCCGAGATGCGCGTCGTTGAAGATATAGATGTCGCCGTCAGCGAGATCGCCGTCACGCGCGGCCTTGTCGATCACGGCCTTCACCGCGAAGGCCATGACGCCGACGAAGATCGGCAGGCCGGATTTGCCCTGCACCAGCGTGTCGCCGGTATCGGCATGGTAGATCCCGTGGGAGGCGTCATGCGCCTCGGCGATGATCGGGTTGAAGGCCGAGCGGAAGAGCGTCGCATCCATCTCGTCGGCGATCTGTTCCATGCGCCCGGCCAGCACCGCCAGCGTAATCGGATCGATATCGCGGCTCATGCACCCGCTCCCTTGCCCTGACGCGCGACCACTTCCGCGATGTCGTTCCAGACCTGCTGGCGGGTGATCCGCCCGTCGGTGATCTCGAACCTGTCGATGAAGCGAATTCCGGAAAACGCCGCGCCATCCGGCCATTCGCCATGGAGCGTGCCGAAGCAATAGACGATCGCGACGTCGCCGCCCGGCACCGCGTCGAAGCGCTCATAGGTCTTCTTGACAAAACGGTAGCGCGGCCCGGCGAAGGCGACGAGTTCTTCCAGCGTGGTCATGCGCGCATCGCCGGGAAACACCATCTCGAAGCCTTCACCGAGAAAGCCTTTCGCCTTGTCGAGATCGCGCGCCTCCATGGCGGCGAGGAAATCGTGGACGATCTGCGCCGGATCGGGCAGGGGCGGGCCGGGCGTGCGATGCTCGCCACCGCGCAGGTAATTCTCCCGCGCCATTTCCTCGATGATCACGGTGACGGCCTCCGCCGGTGCGGCGACCACGGAGCGCACCGCATCGGTCACCTGCCGGCCGAGCCGCCCGCGCGTGGCGCCGTCATAGCCTTCGAGCAGTTTCACAGTCACGATCGGCATGGCCGTCTCCCTCGTCGCCGCTGACGGCGTTTTATCCTGTCTGATATATAATACAGATCATTTTCCGATAAAAAAGACATTTCATGCAAGCCTGATGATACAAGAAGCTTGCATTCTTGCTTTCCCCGGATACCATATCCTCTTAAAACCCGTATCGGGCATGCAAGCACGAGGGCGGTCAATTGGTTGAAGCGGCAACGATTCTCACGCCGGATGGCGGCAAGGCGCAGCGGGTCTACCTGCTTCTGCGCGACGAGATCGTCAGCGGCACGCATCCCGCCGGCGCGGCTCTGCCGGGTGAGTTGAAGCTCTCCGAGCGCTTCGCCGTTTCCCGCGTCACCATCCGCCGTGCCCTCGACGGGCTCGTGGCGGACGGTCTGATCGAGCGTCGCGCGGGAAGTGGCACGATCGTGCGCGCGCAGAAGGCGCACCAGGCGATCACGGCGGATTTCGCCACCTTGATGCCGCAGGTCGTGGCCATGGGGCAGGCCACCACGGCGCGACTGCTCGCCTTCTCGTATTGTACCCCGCCGCAGCCGATCGCCGAGGCGTTGCGCCTGACCCCGCAGAGTCGCGTGCAGCGGGCCGTGCGGGTGCGCATGATCGAGGGCGCGCCGTTCTCGCATCTCACCACGCATGTCCCCGAGGATGTGGCGCAGAACTATTCCGAAGCCGATCTCGCCACGACGCCGCTGTTTCGCCTGCTGGAGCGCTCGGGCGTGCGGGTCGATCATGCGACGCAATCGATCTCGGCGACACTCGCTACCCCCGATGTGGCCGAGGCGCTCGATGTCGCCACCGGCGCGGCGCTGATCGCGCTCACCCGTGTCGTGCATGACGCGCAGGGGCGCGGGGTCGAGCATCTGAGCGCGCTCTACCGGCCCGACCGCTACCGCCTCGAAATGACGCTCGACCGTGTCGGCGAGCCGGGATCACGGCGCTGGCTCCCCGTCACGACGCCGCAGCAGGGTGCCCCGACGGCTCCCGGAGCGGCGGCAGGCAAGGGGGAGGCCGCCGAATGAGCGCACCACTGACGCTGTTCGACAAGATCTGGCAGGCGCATGAAATCCATGCCCGCGAGGACGGCACGTCGCTGCTCTTCGTCGACCGGCATTTCGTGCATGAGGGTTCGCATCACGCTTTCCGAAAGCTCGCCGAGCGGGGCCTTGGCGTGGCGCAGCCGGAGCTGACCTTCGGCGTCGCCGATCATTACGTGCCCACGCGCGGGCGCGGCAGGGATCGCTCCGCGACGACCATCGCCGATCCCGCCATCGCGCGCATGGTCTCGACGCTGGAAGAGAACGCTGGCACCCACGGCTTCCGGCTGTTCGGGCTGGATGATCCGCGTCAGGGGATCGTGCATGTGGTGGGGCCGGAACAGGGGCTGACCCTGCCGGGTCTCCTGATCAATTGCGGCGACAGCCACACCTCCACCCATGGCGCCTTCGGCGTGTTCGGCTTCGGCATCGGCGCGACGGAAGTCGCCCATGTGCTCGCCACCCAGACGATCTGGCAGAGGAAGCCGGCGCGCATGCGCATCCGCTTCGAGGGCTCTCTGGCGCCGGGCGTCGCGGCCAAGGACATGGCGCTGAACTGGATCGCGCGGCTCGGCACCGATGGCGGGCGGGGTGCGGCGATCGAATATGCCGGCTCCGCCGTGCGCGCGCTCTCCATGGAAGGTCGCATGACCCTGTGCAACCTCTCCATCGAGGGCGGGGCGCGCTGTGGCATGGTCGCGCCGGACGATACCACCTTCGCCTATCTGGACGACCGCCCCTTCGCCCCGCAAGGCGCTGATCGCGACCGCGCGCTGGCCGCCTGGGCGGAACTTATCTCCGATCCCGATGCGGCCTTCGATCGCGAAGTGGTGATCGATGCCGGCGAGATCGCGCCGATCGTCACCTGGGGAACGAGCCCGGAGGACGCGCTGCCGATCACGGAAACGGTGCCCGATCCGGCCCGTGCGGCCTCGCAATCGCAAGCCGCGCGCATGCAGGCATCGCTCGACTATATGGATCTGCGGCCCGGCATGAAATTGTCCGACATCGCCGTCGATCAGGTCTTCATCGGCTCCTGCACCAATGCCCGGATCGAGGATCTGCGCGCCGCCGCCGCCGTGCTCGCGGGGCGCAAGGCCAAGGTGCCGGGTCTCGTCTCGCCGGGGTCGAGCCTCGTCAAGGCGCAGGCCGAGGCGGAGGGGCTCGACCGGGTCTTCACCGAAGCCGGGCTCGAATGGGTCGCGGCGGGGTGTTCGATGTGCGTGGGCATGAACGGTGACATCGTCGCGCCCGGCAAGCGCTGCGCCTCGACCACCAACCGGAATTTCCGCGGGCGACAGGGCCCCGGCGCGCGCACGCATCTGATGTCGCCGGTGATGGTCGCCGCCGCCGCCGTGACCGGGCATCTCGCCGATGTGCGACCGATGCTCGAAGGGAGGTTGTGATGGCGGGATGGACGCGGCATCAGGGCCACGCCGTCGGGCTGCCCTTCGATAATATCGATACCGACCAACTCATCCCGGCGCGCTTCATGTCGGCGCCGCGATCTGAGGGCTACGGCAAGTTCCTGCTGCATGATCTGCGCCATGATGCCGATGGCGCGATGATCACGGATTTTCCGCTCAACGACCCCGCCGCGGCGGGTGCCTCGATCCTCGTCGCGCGGCGCAATTTCGGCGGCGGATCCTCGCGCGAGGCAGCGGTCTATGCGCTCGTCGATGGCGGCTTTCGCGTGGTGATCGCCCCGAGTTTCGGCGATATCTTCGCTGGTAATGCCGTGAATAACGGACTGCTGCCGGCCCGTGTCGGCGAAGCGGATGCGGAAAAGCTGCTCGCGCGGATGCCGGGCGATCTCGCGGTGGATCTGGATCGCTGCACCATCACTTCGGGGAACGACGTGATCTCCTTCGAGATCGATCCGGTCTGGCGCACCAAGCTGATCAACGGCTGGGACGATATCGATCTCACCCGCGCCCATGCGCGCGAGATCGATGATTTCATCGCGGCGCGGCGCGTGGCGCAACCGTGGCTTTGGCCGCGCAATGTCGAAGCATGAGGGAATTCCGACCGGGGCGCGACCCCGGCGCGGACGGGGGGTGCGATGGGCGCGCCCCTCATCAAGAACGGGGTACAAAACCCCTGACTGGGAGAAGACCATGAAACACGTTCTTGCAGGCAAGCATGTCCTTGCAGGCGCCGCCGTCGGAATGGCTGCGCTGATGTCCTCCGCAGCCCTGGCCGAGCAGCGCATCAGCGCCGTGCACGCCTTTCCCGAAACCCTGATCTACACCCAGAGCTTCCTCTCCTTCGTCGATATGGTCAATGAACGCGGAGAGGGCGTGATCCAGATCGACGTGCGCGGCGGGCCCGAGGCGATCGGCATGTTCCAGCAGGCCGATGCGGTGCGCGACGGCATCGTCGACATGGCCTACACGCCCGGCAGCTTCTATGCCGGCGCCTTCCCCGAGCGCGACGCGCTGGTCGCCTCCAACATCACCGCGATCGAGGCGCGCGAGAATGGCGGCATCGACCTGATCAACGAGATCCATCAGGAGAAGATGGGCGTCTATTATCTCGGCTGGTTCGATTCGGGCGTGACCTACAATCTGTGGGCCGTCAACGAGCCGGCGCTCGACGATGACGGCAATCTCGACGTTTCCGGCATCCGCCTGCGCGGTAACCCGGTCTACAACGCATTCTTCACCAATTATCTCGGCGCACAGGTGATCGACATCCAGACCACCGACGTCTATTCGGCGCTGGAGCGCGGCATCGTCGATGCCACCGGCTGGACCCAGATCGGCATGGTCGATCTGCGCTGGGACGAGTTCCTGAACTACCGCATTGAGCCCGCCTTCTTCTCCACAGATCTGGGCGTGATCGTCAATCTGGAGAGCTGGAACGAACTCACGCCTGAGGCGCAGGAGATCCTGCAGCAGGCGGCGATCGATCATGAGCGCGCCAGCGTCGAGGCCCTGCGCGAGCGCCGCGACGAGGAATTCGAAATCCTCGACGAGCGTGGCATGACCACCTTCGCCCTCGAGGGCGACGCGGCGGCGCGCTATCTCGAAGCGGCCCGTGAAGAGACCTGGGCGCGCATGCGCGAGCAGATGGAGCAGCATCCGATGGGGCTCACCCATTACGACACGCTGATCGAACTGTTCTACGATCTCGACGCGGCGCAGTAAGCCGAAGCGATAACGCAAGCCGGGCGCCACGGGTGCCCGGCGATTCCGCGCGGCGGAGGCGAGGGGTGCAACGATGTCGGGGATCTTGCGATGGATCGTGCGCGGCTATGACGCCTTCGTCACGCTGATGGCGCTGGTCGCGGCCGCCATGCTCGTCTGGTTGATGGTCTCGATCATCCTCAGCGTCGGCATGCGCAATCTCGGCCTGCAGCCGATGGCCTGGCTGTTCACCTCCTCCGAATACGCATTGCTCTACATGACCATGCTCGGCGCGCCATGGCTGGTGCGGCGCAAGGGGCATGTGCATATCGAACTCGTCACCGCCGCCCTGCCGCCGAAGCTTCGGCGAGCCCTGAGCCGGCTCGTGGCTTTCGCCTGTGTCGTCGTCTGCGCGATCCTCACCTGGAAGGGGCTCGATCTCGTCCAGCTCAACATTGCGCGCAGTGATTTCGACGTGCGCGCGTATTTTTATCCGCGCTGGCTTCTGACCATCGCCTTTCCGATCAGTTTCGGCCTGATGGCCGTGGAATTCGCGCGCTTCGCCTTCGGGCGTGAGCTGATGCATTCCGGCGAAGCGGGGATCCACGAATAATGGAGTGGTACGAAGCCCTCGCCCTGCTTCTGGGCACGATCATCTTCCTGATGGCGCTCGGCATGCCGGTGGCGCTCGCCTTCCTGGCCGCGAACATCTTCGGCGCCTGGATCTTCATGGGCGGCGAACGCGGGGTGATCCAGCTGCTCAATAACGGCCTCGGCGCGCTGACCTCCTTCGCGCTGGTGCCGATCCCGCTGTTTCTCCTGATGGGCGAGGTGTTCTTCCATACCGGACTCGGCCGGCGCATGTTCAACGCCATCGACGGGCTGCTCGGGCGCCTGCCGGGGCGGCTCTCCTATGTGACGGTCTTGGGCGGGACGGGTTTTTCGACCCTGTCGGGCTCCTCGATGGGCGCCACCGCTCTGCTCGGCTCGCTGATGGTGCCGGAAATGAACCGGCGCGGTTACAAGAACAACATGTCGATCGGCCCGATCCTGGGCACCGGCGGCCTCGCCATCATCATCCCGCCCTCGGCGCTCGCGGTGCTGCTGGCCACGCTCGCGCAGGTCGATATCGCCGCGCTGCTGGTAGCGGGCATCATTCCGGGCCTTCTGCTCGCGAGCCTCTATCTGGCGACGATCTGGATACAGACGAAGATCGACCCCAGCGCCGCGCCGGCCTACGACGTCGCGCCGCTGAGCGGCCGCGAGAAGCTGATGCTGGTCGCGCGCGACATCCTGCCCATGGTCGGCGTGATGGTCGCGATCGTCGCCATGATGATGGGCGGCATCGCCACGCCTTCGGAGGCGGCGGCCTTCGGCGCGCTCGGCGTGATGATCCTCGCCACGATCTTCCGCTGCCTCACCTGGGAAGCCTTGAAGAAATCGATCGAGGGCGCGCTCAAGGTCACCCTGATGGCCTATCTGATCGTCTTCGGCTCGGCCACCTTCAGCCAGCTGATGGCGTTTTCCGGTGCCTCGCGGGGGTTGATCGCCTGGGCGACGGGTTTCGATCTCGATCCGGTCTTCATGCTGCTCGCGATGTTCGCGGTGCTTTTGATCCTCGGCATGTTCATGGAGCAGATCTCGATGATGCTGCTTACCGTGCCGATCTTCTTCCCGCTGGCGCTGAGTCTCGGCTACGACCCGATCTGGTTCGCGCTGATCATGCTGCTGGCGCTGGAGATCAGCTTCACCACCCCGCCCTTCGGCCTGCTGCTTTTCGTGATGAAGGGCGTCGCGCCGCCGGAGACCACCATGCGCGACATCTACGTCGCCGCCTTCCCCTTCATCCTCTGCTCCCTGATCCTGGTCGGATTGCTGATCCTGTTCCCCTGGATCGCGCTATGGCTGCCGAGGGGGTTCTAGCGCAACAGAAGGTCGGATGGATGCCGGCTGACGGGAAAAATGATCCGACAAGCAAAGACTTAGAGCGCCCGCCCTGACCCCGCCGCAACGGCAGGGTACGCGAGAGTATGACAGCCGTCCTCCCCTATCCCCCCCCGGGGGGAGAGGGGCGTTCGGGTGCGGCGTTCATCGCGGGAATTGTGTCACAGCGCCTGCGAACGACGCGCCCCCTCAATTCTTCTTCCGGAACGCGTCCAGGCTGACGACTTCGGCGCCGGGGGCTTTGTCCGGCGTGGTCTGATCGGCGCCCTCGGGGGTGGCCGCCTCGTCTGCCGGGGTATCCTTGTCAGTGCTCTTGTCGTCGCTTTTGCTCGTGGACTTGGCCGCAGACTTTTCGGTCCCCTTGCCGGCGCCCTTCGAGCTGGTCTTGCCGGCGGGCTTCTTGGCCTGCGACGGCTTGCCGGATTTCAGCGGAGCGTCGTCAGCGCCGCCCTGCTCGATCGGCTCGGCGGTCTCCGGTTCGGATGCGGCGCCGCGCAACGTGCGCGGGGTCGGCGCCGGGCGAAGGGTGGCGACGGCGCCGCCGGGCTTGTCGCTCTCCGGCTCCGATCCCGACAGGGCGGGCGGATCCTGGAGTTCGAATTTCAGGCCGAACTGGACGGAGGGGTCGAAGAAGCCGGTCAGCGCGTCGAAGGGGATCAGCAGCCGCTCGGGCACGCCGGAAAAGGAGAGGCCGACTTCCAGCGTATGCTCGGTCACCGAGAGATCCCAGAACTGGTGCTGCAGCACGATCGTCATGTCCTGCGGGTACTTCTCGCGCATGCGGGTGGACAGGCGCACGCCGGGGAAATCGGTGCGGAAGGAGACGTAGAAGTGGTGCTCGCCGGGCAGCCCTTCACGGGCCGCATCCCCCAGAACCTTGCGCACCACCCCCTTGAGGGCGTCCTGTACGAGGAGATCGTAGCGGATCAGGTCTTGCGTCATGGTTGTGTCCGGCGCTCGGCTGGTTCGTGCTGGGCTCGTGTGATGATCACACACCTTGATGCAATATGTGGCACGAAAGCGCCATAGGAAAGTGGGAATGAAGTGGAGGCTTCTGTTGCCAGGTGCCTCCGGACCCCGCCTGCCGACGCTAACCGACAGGGCTTGATTCGAAGTCCTCAAGCTGCATTACGCAGCCGCACGGACCTCAGCATAGTTGTCATTGGCAACTATTGAACGGCCCGATAACGGCGGAACCATGCCGAGCGAAAGACTGCCTTTTACGCCCCCGTCGATCCTGTTTCGCCCCCACCGGAACCCAGGCATCGAAGCTGGGCTCGGGTGGAGGCGCCGGGTACCGCCCCCGGGTCCGAAGGGTTTATTCTGACAATCGTTTATCGCCATAGTCGCCTTGCGGCGACAAACCGAATATAGGCGCTCCTCCCGCCGCGCGAAAGGGGAGGGCGGCGTTTTTCGATTCCGGATCGACAGCGTGATCATCCGCGTATCCGCGCACGCGCGTGGTTCGCCATTTCCTGCTCACGAAAGGGCAGGGGCTGTGTATTCTGATACTTGCACCAGCTTCTGCCGCAATTCTCGCCGAGAGACACGGCAGCCTGCCCTGACCTCAGCCCCGCGAGCCTCCCATGACCAGCGTCCTGCACCGCAGCCTGAAAGCCAGCTACCCCAAGGCCGCCAGCGGCCACGGCATCTATATCCGCGACACGGAAGGGCGCGACTATATCGACGCGTCGGGCGGCGCGGCGGTCTCCTGCCTCGGGCATATGCATCCCGACGTGCTCGCCGCCATGCGCAAGCAGCTCGACGCGCTCGAATACGCCCATACCGGCTTCTTCACGACGGAGGTGGCGGAACAGCTCGGCGATGATCTCGTGGCGCATGCACCGCAGGGGATGTCGCATGTCTATTTCGTCTCGGGCGGCTCCGAGGCGATCGAGGCAGCCTTGAAGATGGCGCGGCAATATTTCGTCGAGATCGGCCAGCCGCAGCGCGCGCGCTTCATCGCCCGCAAGCAGAGCTATCACGGCAATACGCTCGGCGCGCTGGCGGTCGGCGGCAACGAATGGCGCCGGGCGCAGTTCGAGCCGCTCCTCGTCAAGACGCATCACGTCTCCCCGCCCTACGCCTATCGCGACCGCCGCGCCGACGAGAGCGACGCGGAATATGGCGAGCGCCTCGCCCAGGAACTCGAGGCGATGATCGCCGAGCTCGGCCCCGAGACCATCATCGGCTTCATCGCCGAGACCGTGGGCGGCGCCACCGCCGGGGCGCTCACCGCGCCGGAGGGCTATTACAAGCGCGTGCGCGAGATCTGCGACCGCCACGGCATTCTCCTGATCCTCGACGAGGTGATGTGCGGCATGGGGCGCACCGGCACGCTGCATGCCTGCGAGCAGGAGGGCGTCACCCCCGATCTGATGACCATCGCCAAGGGCATGGGCGGCGGTTACGCGCCGATCGGCGGGGTGCTGGTGCACGAGAAGATCATCGACGCTTTCGCCTCGGGCTCCGGCCTGTTCCAGCACGGTCATACCTATCTCGGCCACCCGGTCGCCTGCGCCGCCTCGCTCGCGGTGCAGCAGGTGATCCGCCGCGACAATCTGCTCGAGAACGTGCGCAATCAGGGCAAATATCTGACCCAGCGCCTCGAGGCGCGTTTCGGCAACCATCCCCATGTGGGCGATATTCGCGGGCGCGGCCTGTTCCAGGCCATCGAACTCGTCGCCGACCGCTCCTCGAAGGAGACCTTCGACCCGGCCCGCAAGGTCCATGCGAAGATCAAGCAGGAGGCCATGGCGCGCGGCCTGATGTGCTACCCGATGGGCGGCACCATCGACGGCGTCCACGGCGACCACGTCCTCCTCGCCCCGCCCTTCATCGTCACCGAGGCCGATGTCGACGCCATCGTCGAGCGGCTGGGCGATGCGGTGGACGCGGTAGTGGGCTGAGCGCCTGCGCGCGTTCTGCGAAAGACGCGCGTCGCTAGAAGAATGATCGGATCAGCCCGCCGATCAGCAGGTTCCAGCCGTCGATCAGGATGAAGAACAGGATCTTGAACGGTAGGGCGATGACGGTGGGGGGCATCATCATCATGCCCATCGACATCACGATCGTCGCCACCATGATGTCGATCACCAGGAAGGGCAGGGCGATGATGAAGCCGATCTCGAAGCCGCGCCGCAGTTCCGAGATCATGAAGGCGGGGATCAGCACGCGCAGCTCGACCTCGTCGGGCTGCGTGGTGCCGAAGCTTTCTTCGGCGAGTTCGACGAACATGGCGAGATCCTGCTCGCGCACATGGGCGAGCATGAATTCGCGGAACGGCTCGACCGTGCGCTGATAGGCCTCTTCCTCCGTGATCTCGTTCTGGAGCAATGGCTGCATGCCCTCCTGCCAGGCCCGGTCGAAGGTCGGCGCCATGATGTAGAAGGTCATGAACAGGGCCAGCGAGATCAGCACGAGATTGGCCGGCGTCGATTGCAGCCCCATGCCTGAGCGCAGGAACGACAGCGCGACGATGATGCGGGTGAAACTCGTCACCATGATCATGATGCCAGGCGCGATCGAGAGCACCGTCAGCAGCATGATCAGCTGCACGATCCGCCCGGTGGTCGAGGCCTCCCCGTCCGGGATCAGCCCGCCGAGATCGATCGTCTGCGCCTCCACGGATGGCGCAAGGAGGAGCGTGGCCGCGAGTGTGGCGGCGGCGATCACCCGGGAGCGCATGCCCAGCCTCATTGCACCACCAGTGTC
>LFIK01001265.1_pt1 | contig 19879 bp, 27 predicted proteins | sample 643401 | NCBI WGS metagenome assembly LFIK01 (sample SAMN03777447, study PRJNA286221) | soda lake metagenome | biome: soda lake; feature: Kulunda steppe; material: water; isolation source: sample T5-Br brine of Lake Tanatar-5 | place: Russia: Kulunda steppe | collected 2010-07
AGAAAGACAGCCGGCAACTTTTTTACCTGCGTATCTGTTCCAGGATTTGTTTGTGATGGCCACGTCATTGGCCACCTCCTCAAGCGCTTCAAAACCACCAACATCAAGCTTGAACGCTCCAGCTTCCTACACACAGAAGGCAAAACTAACTATAGAACCAGCAAAAGGTTGAGGGCATGCCAAAAGCTGGAGAATGACCATGCCAAGCATCAAGGTACGTGTTGCAAAAATCATGTGCAAAGCTGGTGCCATGCGGCTCTTTGATAGGACACGATGACACTACCAAACACTGCACCTTCAGCAATTTGGCGCTCTCCTCCTTGAGCTCCTGTACTTCCAATGCATATGCCTGAATCTTGCTGAGAACCACAGCAGGGTTGCCACTGGGACCACCTTTGGGCTTTAACTCCTCCCAGCGCGAGGCAAAGCCAGCAACATTACCCCTGCAATTATGTGTGTACGCAGATGAATGTTGGCGTCAGGTTCACTCAAAGAGACGCCCTGGTTGACTGAAATGGCATCACTTTTGGAATGTGCCTCGGACTATGCGCTAAAAAGTCCACGACTCACCATTTGGTAATCTATCAAAGTGAATGGTATGGCAAGCATGTCCTCCCTTGATGTGAGTGAAAAAATCAAGGAGCTATGACTTACCCTGGAATCTAGCAATCTGGTGCATTGAGGACAATATCAAATATCAGTGATAAGCCATGACATTCAGCTAGCTTGTGTATGCCAAACATCCTCCTAATCTCCACCGACCTGAACTCCTCAAGCTGTTTTGATACTGCCACTCCTAGCTGCTGTTTCTGGTCTTCCAGACTTGCATCAAACTGCTGCAGCTGGGTTGTAAATGCCTCCCACGCATTGTTGACCTGAATATGTCATGCAGGCGTGTATGAGCATGTATGCTAAAAGATGCGCAATACGTTCAAGCAAGAAGATTTGATACCCTTGCTATTGAAATGGAAATTAGGGTTAAAATTAATAGGCAAGTACCAATCGAACCTGAGACAGGAAATTTTTGTATTACAGTACAGGACGCAGCACTTGCCTCTGACACATTGACAATGGCATACGCAGCCTCCTTGCTACTGCTGCCGCTGCTGCCTCCACTTGACGCCATGGTGCGCAGCAATTTATTCTTCTCATCTATGCGCCGCTTGATCTGCATCCTCATAAAAGGCGTGTAAGTAAGTTCACTCCATTAATCAGTGCCAAATGGTAGAAAAAGGCATCTTCCCCAAGTGACATCACTTCCTGCAGCACGGTATACATCCCTTTGCCCGAAGTCCAAAATGCTTGGATCTTTGTCACCAGCATCAGTCATGGTCGATTTCTTGCTGGCCTATCTGGCCTAAACGTAAAGACCTCTACAACAGGGCATGGGTCCCTAGCGCACCTGCTGGATTTCATGAAGCCCATCTACCATCTGCCGCGCTTCCTGGCCGGCCAGCCCAATGTCCTCCACTGATGCAGCTTGGCGACCAAACAAAGATCGTCCATTCTTGATGAACTCTTCAATCATATTCTTTTCCTCTACCGCCTGAAATGGACATGCAGCCACACAGGCATTACAATGTTCGTGCCACCAGATCTGGTTAGGACATGCATAAACCATGGAATTTTACCCAAACAGTACTGTGGGAGAAGCCTAAAAGTAAGATTAAATTCCCTCAAACCAGCACATCCATCTTGTAGGTGCTGATCTAGCATAATCAGAGTCATGATCAGAAGTCCCCTCTTCCTCCTATAGTTGGAGACTTTCAAACATGGCTTTAATTATGCATTTAAACATTTGCACATTTTCAACATCACATCATTCATTACCTTTCGCTTCAGACTTGCCACGAGGGTCTCCTGCAGCCGCTTCATTTGCTCATCAACCACTGTCTTGACTGGAATCATGGAGACAGTGTAACAGTCCACCTAGACAGACAATAGCAAACAGAAACACAAATTTAATGTCATATAAAATGTCATATTTACTGCGTTCTCTGGATGCTGGCCAGCATTAACGAAGGGCAGGCAGTGAGACAGACAAGTTCTCGACCGTTGGAATTTCAAATCCCTTTGCCATGGCATGAATTTATGCAACTTACCTTGACTTCATTTGGGAGGCGCTCTGCATCGCGGGAAGCAGCTTTGAGAACCTTGAAGTTCAACTCCCAATCACTGACCTGCAGGTATCACCCAGAACTTGGCATGTGTGGACTGGATTCATGAAAGCTGAATATCATGGTCTAGTCTGACCAAAAGAACTGGCTAGACTCAGCAAGGCGTGCCACTGGTTAGAAGTGCCAAAAATGCAGTACGAATGGGAAAACAACTCATTCACTTGTGTCTATATTTGGCCTGAAATTTCAGCTAATTTCTGTATTTTTGAAAGACAATGAACAGGCCTCATATATTTAGAGCATCTTACACAATTTAAACTCTCTTGTCCATCATCTCCCTGCTTGCTAAAACAGTGGTAATGGAGAAAGTGGTGGTGCCGCTGTTTCTATTGCTGCCACTACAAGAATATGACCATATCAGGTCCATCTGGAACCACTCGCCAATATTCTCACATACAAGCGTTCTTTCATTGCAACATGGTTTCCTTCTGAATCCCTTCGCAGCAGTATGTGTCAAGCTGAGCAAAACCTTTCCAGAAGCAAGGTACATATAAGTTCCCCTTGCATTATAATAGCCTGGACAATAACTCACCTCAGTGAGATTTGAATCAACGAATTCGTCTAGGTCCACAGTGCCAAGCACCAGCCAATCCTGATACTTTTTCAGCTCCTCGGAAAGCTGGCTGAACAGAGCCTCTGCAGAAGCATAAACCTGCATGGGGATGAGCACATGCTGTTTTCAGCCCTGCTCACCTGCACAATTCCATTACTTTCTCATCATTTGTATGCAATACAAAACACTCAATTTCACCCCATGCTCAGGAAAGCAAACACCATTGACCGTGGGTTATACTCCATGATTGTGCACTTACCTTAGCAATTTCCTTGGGGGCTGCATCCACAATCTGTCTGAAAAAGCCAGGTCTTTCACTGAGGTCGCTCACACCTTTCATCCTTATAAATGCAAGGAAAGTGAAAAGGGTAATTATTATTGATGTGGGCAAGAGAAATTCTTTATCAAAGAGGAATGCTTGACAAGTATTTCAATAAAGTGGCATCTTCAAGATTATGTACATTTGTGCCATGGCAGACCAGCATACGTATCACATAACTAGAGACACTCCCAGCTGCACCACCTGAGAGGGAGGCCCAAGAAAGTGTTGAGGTGCTCCTTGTAGTGCTTGATACGAATTTCCTCAAGAGGTGGATCATACTGCAGCTTGTGCTGGCGGAAAACCATTTTGACATCAATCTCTGGCAGCGCCTGGTTGATGCATGTGAGGCCCTGTGTACAATTCAAGATAAAGGTACTTAGCAACACCTCAATAGCCTTCCAGCTGTGTCTTTTTATTAAGTATTAGATTTGCCAGGGATCCTCACCTGGATGTATTGATACTCAAGAGCCTTGAAAAGCTGGAAGTCCCAATGCTGGCGCCATACCTGGGAGATGATGGGGAAAAGGCTCAGACCATGACTATCGTTCTTTGTCAATGCCCAGCCTCTCCATGTATTGGGTCGAGCAATTGTCTTGACTAGCCAATGCACAGGCAGTTCAGCCTGCCCCTCATTCTGTACATCTGTAGATTGGACAATAACAGCATACTCACCAGCTGTGTCTCCCTTGAAAAGCCTTCATTCTCCAGTCGTAAGAAGATGTCACGCATCTCCTTCACACCCAAAGCCCAGCGATCTTTGTGACGCACAAGGTCTGTGTTCATGAGCGCTACCACCTACATACAAGAGGGGGAAAAGATGCTGAGATGCAGAAATAATATAGACTGCACAGCCTTGGGACAAGAGATATACACACAGCAAAGCAAAAAATCTTTTAGCAATCAGCAATGCTTAAACCTGTCCCTCACAGACAGTCTTGTTTACCCATGCACACCCAAAAAACAGATTAATAGTGGAATATGATTGCTCAAAGTTTTCTAGCATCTTCAACTATATTCTAAGCTATCGGTTGCAAACTTGCGTGCTTTTTTCAAACACGTGTGTTGCTTATGGTTTTAATTGCACTATAATTGCCTAAATTGTCAATTATCACCTTCTCCCGCATGACATCATGCCATTTGCGCAGCTGTCGAGTCTTCTCAGCAAGCCGTTCTGCCACATCATTTAGTCGCTTGACATAACCTTCCAGTGCGGCTGAGCTTTTCCACGTGATCTCCTTGCCCTGGGAGTCCTTAGGATTCATAAGGACCTGGAACATCCAAGCCAGGACTTCACTTGCAATTTTGGCGAATGCCATGCACTTGTGCAAGCAGGCTTGAGTGCACAATCATGTTAAGCCTGTGCTATGAATTTTAGATCAAGTGCGCATATCTGAATGCTCTGCATGGAACATACTTTGCAAAACGGGGATTTAAAAAAAAAAAAGATAATACAATGCCGAGGAAAAGGCCATAATGCTGGACACTCACCCTTTCAAATTCTTGTGCATCCTGTAGCAGCATGGGCTTTTGACACGGAATCATCTCTGTTGCAATGTTGTTGTAGAAGTTAGCCCGCTGCTTGAGTACCATTCCGTACCTAAATATAGAAAGCAAAGTGCATAGTGATTCTGAATATTGAAGCTCTTCTTGCAATGACATGCAAATAATTTGCTTAAGAATCAATGTTTTACGGCAGGTGTATAAGTGGTTTGGAAAAGGAGCATAATACATAGTCAATAACATCCGCCCCATGCCAGCCCCTGCAATTCAAATGCACAAACCTGTAAAAGCGATTTGCAATCTCAACCTCATTCAAAATATTGCGCTTGATGCCAAACCCCAGGGACTGCAGCTGACGGACCTGCGAGAGCAGTGTAGATTTTGTCAGATTCAGAAGTTCTTTTCAAGTCAAGTATTTCTGGCTGGCAATTCAGATACAATTGATATGAGAGGAAAAGTAGACACCAAATAGAAAATGTGCACATGATTTTGGTTGAGTATAACCAAAATAATTCAAAAGGCTTAAGGACTGCCAACAACACATGCTTGCAAAAACAGGTTCACATGGTCTTCTCCTTTATTCAAAAGATCAATTTCGGACAGAGTCATCGGATGCAAGCAATCCTTTACAGCATAATTCTACCTTTTCGCCGAATTTTAAATAGGTTTTGGATTAACCTGTGGGTATGCATAATCCGACATCCGATGGGAGTCCCAAGAGAAATTTTATCACTTCGCATGAATCATAAACATGACGTCTTCATATAGTTGGCATGAAGCTGCCAGAGCAAGCACGTAAATATTGATATAGAATGTCTGCAAACTAGACAAATGAATAGACTTGAAACTGCAGACCTTTAGATAGCCAGTTGCAAGGTGAGACAGGACAAAAGCCGCAAGCAGGGCTGGTGGATGAATCTTAAAGAAGGTATCACCATCTAGTAAATTTATAAGCATTAGTGTGGGTCTAGAAGGTTTTGGGGTGAACCAGCTCCTGCCATGTGATCAGTAATCTGATTTCAAGAATCTTTCACCTTGTGCTGCTTGTAAAAACTGCGTACTTAGTAAAGTGATTGACTAGTATGGGAAGCAGTGCGGAATGGGAGACTTCAACGAGAACAGCATGGACGAAGGAACAGATCATGAACTTCATCTTGGAAGAGGCCTCAAGCGTACAACACGTAAGCATGGAGAGTACGATAGAATTTGTAGTTCGTGAGGCATGACTGGCCTGCAAAAGCCTCTGCTGAGCTAACAACTTGGCCACTAGCCCCAAAATTTGATTTGGAAAAGTCTATATTAAAAGATGCTCATATATTTGCAGGTAAGCAGGTATTCATGCTCTTAAATACCAGCATTGAGCAAAGGAATGAGCAACGACTATCACAAGCTTTTCAAGAGAAAGGGACTGATGTTGAAAGCACACTTACCTCACGCAGAAGCACAACAAGCTGGTCATTGAAGTGCGTCTTGACATGATGGTTCTGGCTATCAAAGCTCATCAGCTTGCTGTTCTTCCAGGATGTCATGTCACTCAATTGCTCAAGAGTTCGATCCTAAAAGTTCAAGCATAGATTACGAGAAAAAGCTTAGGCTGCTCTGCAAAGACAGGAACTTGCATTTAATATTCAGCAAACTTATTGGCTGAGCCCAAAGCACCAACAACGTGCCATGCAGCCTCTTTCATACCGTTGGGCTTATACAAAATAACAATGGCCCTACCCTTGCAAGTGGTGGACAAAGACTTGGCCATGTAAGTCTAGCTTGCTTAGGTTGATAGGTCACTTGCCATCTTGTCAACCAAGTGTCCTCACCTCCCACAGCTCAAATTGTTGCTTCCTGAAACTCTCCACATCTTTTAACAGCTGCGTTGCCAAAGACAGTGCATTTTGCAGAGAGCTGCAAGAGCATACATGAAACATAGTTAAAAACCAGAAGTATTTCCAAAACGACTGTGTGCATGCCATTTTCAGGGAAAGAGACAACAAGCTTGAAAACAAGCATCAAAACTGTATTTTGAACAGACCTGCCAGTCACGTCACCAGGGGCAGCCACCTGCTTTGTGCCTAGCATCAAACGCAAGACTTCCTGCATGTAGATACACAGATACACACTGCAAGAGTATGGAAGAAGGTTAACACCAAGGGCTGTCCCTTCGCTCTTTGTACAGGAAATGTCAGGCAAGGCCTCTCACGCAGTAGCAATCTGCACCTGAGCGTCAGACACTGTAGACAGAGCTGAACACAATAAGCCATGCTCTATGGGCTTTGTAAGCACATAAGAACTCTATTGCAAATTGTGCAGGAACTCACACGATACCTGAGTTTTGGTCAGCTTTTGAAGTGTCTTGAGAGCCCACATGATGTGGTCAACCACATTGCTTGGGTTCCTTCCAGGGCCATCTATGTGCATTGACGCAGGGGACATAGGAGCAATGGGACACAGTGATGAAAACTTTTAGTATACCGTGCTTGGTCCCATCAATGCGTTCTGGGTTAAGGGGCCAAACCATGCAGCGCATTGATTTCCAGACGCACTGACGCATGATAGAGTCCAATATCTTTACAAAAAAGATTGGGACAACAGAAGCGGATCAAAGATTGGCATGGTGCCTGAAGTGCTATGAACCCTGGAGGCATGCTGTGCGCTAGGCAAGTGCACTTTGCTTAACACAAATTGACAAAAATAGGACAAGAGGGAGGCTCATGATTCACCTGCGTTGCTGTTAGAGCCTGTATCTGCTGCAACTTGGCGCTCGTCAAGGGCAATCTGCAGCGCATCCAAATGCTTATCCACCTGCAAGGCAAGCACAAGGAATAAGCCAGTCTCCGTCAAAGCTGACTTTTGCTACCCTGATAACCCAGTCTACTAGCTGAGAAAGCACAAATACTTAGGAAGACTTCAGCCTTCAAGGTATCTTCAAAACCCAAGCCAATCACATTTTGACAAACATAAGAAAGGCTTCATACCTGCTTTGCAATGGCCTCCTTCTCAGCTGCCAGAGCAGAGGCCACAGAAGGACGGCTCATGAGCCCACCATAACGCCGCAGATCTTGAAAGACCTTCAAGCACAGAATTCAAATTGGCATGCCATTTGAGGCTGCCAAAAAATTACGGATCGAAAGGGACGCAACAATAAACAGGACTTGCAAAATAAAAAAAGCAAAGGTTTATAAAACGATGGGTGCACCTGTTTGTTTGCTTGACACTAGGCTGCAAGTGCAGGCTTTTGCGCACCTGTTGCGGTTGCACAGCTGCATCACCAGTCACAGCTGCGATGAGCACTGGCAAGATAATCGAGCCTGCAGTTCATTAAAAGTAAATAATCTATGCACATTTAAGACGTAGTTTGTTGTCCACAAGGTAAGCGCCAAAGTATAGATCTGGAAAGAAGCATGGCACAAAACTGGTGTGTGCAACCCTGGGTCATGCGTATAAAATCATATCTTTGACCGCGGTCACATGCAAATTTTAGGGGGGAAATTCAAATCGCCAAAAAAAGTGTGATCACAAGCAAATTTTTCGCATATTTCCCAAAAAGTACAGTGGTCACGTGTGTTTTCTTTATACTTCATTTTTGTCAAGCTGTAGTCCTTAAAACCAGTATATGTGCAACCTGTAAGAGAACTGTCTCTCTTGGCCTCATGACCTCTGATGTCTGTATCATTCATATCCACATTCTCGCCAGCAAACCTCAGTGAGTCTTAGATGTCAATGAGTGGAAATAGTGTTTTTTTGTTGTCTTACTAACCTGCACAGCATTGCTTGCAGTCTCACAGTATGGTGTACAGCCTGCCCTACAATGCGCTACATGGTGGAGCGCCTTGCGGCTGTGGACATGCAGCCAGTAGGCGGAAGGTGCACGAGCATGAACAAAATACACCAACGCACGTGTATGTTGCATATGCATGAACAAAAAAATCACAAACACTCGTGTAAGATGCAATATATTTACGCTACTCAGCAACTCCTGTATGCACACACACAAGCGGAGTTTCGCATGCAGACTTCTGTCTATATGTCTAGCAAGCTTTTCCTTGAATGTCATACACAGTGTCTTTGGCTAGGCTTCCCTTAGTGTGCCTTTGTCTTGGCATAACATCTTAGTCATTCATTTCCTGCACAAATGCAGTGTTTCACAGCTCTCATTGTACACCTGTGTACTGCTACTACCCATGCTCACGTCCATAACTAACTGCTGCTTCAGAATAGGGAGTTGCCCTGCGCTGTTGTCTGCACGGTTTATCTATCTATGTGTCATGCTTCAGCATTGGGAAAAGCAGACTGAGTTGGGCCCGTGGGCAGGCTGGGAAGCCTGGCTGCAGGCTTGCACACCCTCATGGCAGCTTAGTATGGGCTGGGGCATCTTGGCCTGGCCTTATTCTGCCCCTTTCAGTTAGATTTCCTGGATATGCCTCCCCATAACCAGGTAAGGTTAGCTTTGTAACCTAACCTGGATACGCCTCCCCATTTTAAGAGATTGTAGATGCATATAGATATGCATGTTTCAAGCAAAATACCTGTGTCAGGGGCATTTTACTAAGGGGAAGTCGTTTGGTGAAGTCCCCATGGCAATCACCAAACTTTTGGATTCCCAAAAAAGTAAGCAAAAGTGCTCCCAAATCCTCTGTTCAAAATTCAATGTTTTTGGTAATTCCCCTCCAAAGTTTTGCCCTAATCACCATCTGAATTATGAACAATTTTGCGCGGTCTTGCGCATCGCTTAATAGTTTTTTAATGTGCGCATGAAATGCAACCAATGGGACCCCCCGTCCTGCTTTTCTTGCATTTGTGCTCATTTCCCTGCTTGGTCACTTCACTTAAGCAAATGCATCAAGATTTGAGCCGAGGGTCTGAAGCCTTAGCCTTGTGCTGCTGCTTCTGCTGGCTGCATCACACGCCTTGGCTCTCCTTCTCCTTGGAGACCTCTTATGCTGGTGTCTGAGCCCCTTGCTCCAGGGCCTGGGCGCTTTTAGCCAAGCGCAGGTCGTTGTACACCCACACAAGCTTGTGCGCATGTAATGTGGTCAAGCGGTTCCCGCTGCAGCCACGCCAGCTTGCATGCACAAAGGAAAAGTTGCCCCAGTTCTGCTCACAGTCCAGATATTTCGAAAAATCACATGTAAGAAATTACAGGGGTAGTTAAGGTAGCTAGGAAGGCAGTTGGGGCCCATGTGATCCCCCTTACTCCCCCTACCTGAAGCCCCGTTGCGGCACCTTTACACGGACAAATGAACATGAAATGCGCGCATTGTTGTATCATACGCGCATTGGTACTAGCAAATGGATGCATGACCCAAACCTGGCGCAACCTCAAGTTAAAAGACATGACAAGAAGTAAACAAGTTAGTATCAGCCCTCTAACCATTATACTCTGTTATCTTTGATAAATGAAGAGCCTATTGGACTAGGCCATTATCACTTCAAAAGTAAGGGCTCCTACCAGCAACTTGCAAAGCCTATGGCCAATTCAGTGCTAAAGTTTTTGGGTTTGTCGCCATTTGGCGACACAGGTCGCTTCTGCTGAAATTGTGTGTCACCACAGCGTTTTGCGGACGCTGCTGGGAGATGGGAGGACAAGGAAAATGGGGGAGCAGGGGAGATCTGGTTTTCAGCTGTCCTTGACTTGGAGGGCTTTACGAGCCCGTGAAGTGTGTCTATGCACATATGCATACGACTGCTTAGATGGATAAGAAATAATCTGGCATCGTGGGATGGTCTGTGAACATTCCTCCTGTCGCCATTTGGCAATGAAGGTGCTCTGCGACGCCACGCCGGGCGTCATGTCGCCACAAAAGTGAACAAAATGCGACTGTCTGGCGACGCAAATTACTTTATCAAAGCACTGGGCCAATCATGTCCTCACCAAACATTTCCCGCAGTTTCTGGCTGACACGCTGCTCTAGAGGCTCCATTCGCCTCTCAAAGTCCTCCTTCCCAGACCGCCAAGCTGGCATGTTGTACTCGCTAACCTGCATGCATTAATAGATTTCAGGCCCAAGATCAGCTCTGTGCATGCTGCACGCACCAATCCAACGGGTTCAACCCTGCAAGCTTTGAGCTATGGCCTTCTCCAGAAGAGAGCATGTTTGAAAGAGGATGATAGCACCTTTACCTGGACAGATGCGTTACAAATTCTCCATAGAAGCTCAGGCCTTCTTTACAGACATCTTGACCAACTCACTACTCACATATTTGATTCAATGCTAGAGAAAAGCTGCACCAGCATTCCATCCTACGAATGAGGCTTTAATTTTTGTGACATGGTATCAACATTTCCAAACCTTGATTTTTGTGATCTTTGCAGCCTCCTCTACCAATCTGTGTACAGATCAGCCTGATTCAACTTACATTTTCACAATTAGACACATGCATAGGAATCGGCACATAGCGTTAATTTGGCGAATGCAAAGCGCTACATAGCGATATTAAGTGATGTATCACTGTAATGCACCTTATTTCAGGCGCTATACATGTCGATCCATACCAGCAGCCAAGACATAATCATCAAGCTTGAATGTTGGATGGACTTTGGTGTATGCAACACCCTTGCAAAGTTGACCAAAAAAATCTGGCCGTGTTTTTTGGCGTCATGAGATCGAAATAGTGTTTCACTCGGCCCATGAGTGCAGCCAGCAGGGGGCAGAGCCCCATGACTACACTTACTAACACACAGGGTTGTTGGAAACCGTACTTGGAAAATTTTTATAACTTGTATACCGTATATGTACCCCGCACATATCCCTTATATACCGCAGAAACCATACATACCAAAAATCCCAACCTCCCCAAACAGACCCAGGGGGGGCCATTGAGTAGCTCTCAAAGAGCAGGGAGCTCACAACCAATTACTTTTTTCAGTAATGCCTGTCAAAGTCTGAAAAACCAAGTGCAGCATCAACTCATGGTTGCATTCCTGGAAGTGCTAAGCAGCCCTGTGCAAACGACTGTTACTAGGTCAAAGTCTCATTCTACTCCCTGCACATCACTGACATCCTCTCTTTCTCAACCCTTTGCCTCTTGCTCATCCTCAATCACTATGTATGATAGGTATAGAGCAACTTCCTCATTTGCCCCTGTGCCCCTGCTGTCGCTATTGCTGCGGATATAAGACAGCTTCTTGGTGCGCTCCAAGCCTAATAATTATTGATCTTGCTGAAAATGTTGCCAAAGAGCACCCAGTTGCGCTCGAAGGGGCAGCTGTTGACATGGGCATAAGCAACCGCCCAGCTGCTGCTGCCATGAGGGTGAAGAAGGAGAAATATGGATCAGCTGATTCAGTTCCGGTTGCAGGCCTTTAAGGCTTCACCTCAGCTACCATCGTTTGGCGGGTATAGCTATGTGATCTAACCTAGCCTACGTGGAACAGCCAAAAGGCATGGCGAGAGTCTGCGTCACGGACTATCACATGCCCGCCCTCAAGCGTGATGTGCTCATTAAGAGCTTCAAACACACATCAGCAAGGCTTGGGGGCACAGCCTCCATGCGCAGCCGCCAAAACCCTGACGAGGCTGCATCCCTCACCTACCTCCCCCTTTTCAGCCTGACAAAGACCTTTTCTGCATCAATAATCAACTTCCCCTTGCAATCTGCAAGAGCGCTTAAAAGGAGCACCCAGCCCCCAGAGCCATCACCACACTTAATGCACTTCACCTTGCACACTTCAACCTGCACACTTCAACCTGCACACTTCAACCTGCCAACCACTGGCACAAACACAGGCACCAAGGTCTTCCAGCAGGGAGCACACTGCTTGCCACCAATCCATGCCGCTGCATCCCCAACTGGCGCTTGATTGCATGGGCCTCCTGCTCTGTTGCCTGCTTATCTGTCTCATCGGTTTGCTGCTTATGTGCAGATGCTGTCAAGCCTGCTGCTGCTGCACCTGCTGTTGCTGCAGTCCCTGACTCCTCTCTGCTCCCCTCCACCTCTGTCCCATGCTTTCATGTTTTAATCAAGTCACCAAAGTCCGTCATTCAACATCAAACAATCATGAAGAATCAATTGGAATGGCACGGATGTCCGCAAAATGTCATATATACCAGTATTTATACGGTCATATATATACAGAGCAAACCATATACACAGTTTGGGTGTGCGGTTTATAAGTTGCCCCCTTCTGTATACCTACGGTAAACAAAGGATATATATATACCGTAGGTGTAAATATACGGTTATATGTAATTATACAGTATTCAGCAACCCTACACACACGCCATAAGCCAATGACCCTACAAATGCACACACCCGGCATGATGCTTTGCTTCAATCTGGCAAACGAGTACTCACTTGGAGGACTGGCAAGTGAGCCAAGGGGGTAAAAACCTCAGCTGCACCCAGGGATTGAGCTTCTTGCTGACCCAAAAGGCGGCACAACTCGTCGTGCGTCTCGCGCATACTGTACACCTGCAGAATGACGAAGGCATGCAAACGAATGTGCTTCCAAGTGGCATGTGCCTCCAGCATCACTGCTGTTCTTCAGCAGCACAATGCAACAAGTACTTTTTTGCATTCAGTCCGCTATTCTGTCTAAACGTCTTCATCGAGCAATTGCCGAATCTGGTGTCAACAAACTAAAATATCTAGTACTCAAATCTATAAAATAGCAACACAAGCGCCCCATCTATGCACCTCTGCCAAAAGTGTGAAAGACAAATAATTCTGCAGCAGGTCAGCACACCTCTTCGAGCCGCTGCTGGAATGCGTCAACATATGCATCTGCTAGCGGAGGTCCAGCCCATGAGTGACCCCCGTTATCGACACCCATTTTCCAGTCCTCGCTCAGCATGCGAAACTCGTAAGCTAGACGTGCCATGACCTGCAAAAATGATTTCATGTGATGAATAAGAAGAACACAAAAAAAGGAGGGAGCAATTTGATTCAACAGCATCATTTATGACCGTGCAGTGTTCGCACGAGAAAGATACAACAACATTGGTAACTCTCATGACAACTGCTTGGAACAAAATGGCATGCCTCATGAGTCATCCAGGAATGGGCCTAGGGCAAGCAGAACATCATTAAGTTTTAGAGAGATAGAGGGAGAAAGGAAAATGCAAAAAAGTGGGTTGCCTTCTGACAGATTGTGTGCACAGGTGCGGGTTGGCGAGTTTCTTGCTGGGAGCTTTTTAGGTTTGCTGAGTCCATATCTGTCCAAAAACAACGCTGATCAAACCTGATGGAATATGAAAGTGCACGAGGGGAAGGAAAGATGCTGCTTCAGAACAAACCTGGCTTGCCCCAATCAAAGAACCTTTGATCTCTGCAAAAGGTCTGGCCCACACGTCCACTCCATGCAGCTGGGACTGAGAAGGCATGGAAAGGTCAAGCAAGAAGGATGTAACAGCACACGTAGCCCAAATAGCCCAGTTGAGCCACCATCTTAGTTCACATTGGCATGAGCAGTTCTACAAGCATTTAACATCTAGCACCTGGCACAAGGTTTCAAGAGGTACAAGCACACATATATTATGCAAAGCCATTCAGCAAAATCACTAAAAAAGCAGCCATTGCAAACTCATGTGGTGCTAAGGAATCCAACCACAAGGACACACCTGGATGTAGGCAGCGATGGCTGCAGCGGTGACATGCATCAGGTTCTGGATACGCTGCTGGCTCATGGCGTACCCACCAGGCAAACGCACTGGCCATACCTGCCATCGATTCCAATATCAGCCAAGGTTGTAAGGAAAGGTAATCTGTACTAACCTCATGATTAAAACTACACGTAAAACTACACGCAATGCACGCTTAGCATGCAGCATGCGGCATTGAGCAAGCAGGCAAATTAGACCATTGCGCAATCGAAGGTCAGTTCCAAGACTTGGCAAGCCTGGTTAAGGCAAATCTATTGTCAGGACTAATAGAAAGCCTGACAGCAGGGTGCAGGTGGTCCCCACCGTGGAATATTTTACTTTAAATGGAAACTCTCCTTTGTCAGCTGGACTCAGCAACACCTCAGTTGATGTAGCTAGTATATTTTAATACAAAGGCCAACTAGAGCAGAAGATGCATGGAACAAGCATACATTAGACCTTACGAAGAATGCCAAACCCTACCAAAAAGTGTTTGACAGGGAGGATGGAAGACATGCAAAAAAACAGCCCCTACCATACGCAAGGCATTGACTGTTAAATCCAAAGTCTCCTTGACAGCTTCCCAGCCACCCTCCAGTCCATCTGCATCTGAGATTGTAGGTAGCAGGGCAGGTTTGCGGCTTTCAAATTTCCTGTCTGATACTCATTGTCTGATCACACAAATTCAGCTGGAAAGCTTAATTAAACCTGACTGAAAGTAAGCTCCCACAGTGATGAGGGTCACAAGGCAAATGGGCAAGACAGGAGCCTGCAACCCCTTCAAAGCAATCATGCGATCGTCATAAAGCAGTGCACCCACCAAGGCCGCCAGGACTGTTCAGGCCCTTCACTGCAGCTGAAAGCAGCGCCTCGTACGGGGCTCGAAGTGCACCCATGTGAGCGTGCACCTGGGGTCGCAAGGGAAGGTGTGGGGTTGCAAGGGCAGCTGAACAAGTGGTAAGCAAGGGGCCTATGCACTCATGAGCGAAATTTGCTTGCGTGGTTGCATGCTAGAGGAGTCATGCAAGATGAAGGAAAGATATGCCGGAATTGCACAACCAGCCATTCTTTGACTTTGGTAGTTGACTGCAGGTTGGGGGACTTTTAAAAGGCCAGCTTGTTAATTTTTTTGGATTGAGCTACAGAACACAGGCTGGAGTTGTTGGTGGGTCTAGTGGCGATATTGCACAACCAGCCATTCTTTGACTATGGTTGTTGACTGCAGGTTGGGGGACTTTAAGAAGGGCCGGCTTGATAGTTGTTGGATTGAGCTACAGAACACAGGCTCGAGTTGTTGGTGGGTCAAGTGGCGAAGTACTAAAAATTGTCAAGCTTTTCCTCCCTGCATTTGGTTAGACAAGTGAAGAATGGTGGGAGGAACACAACCTCTCCAAATGCCCCCTGAATGCCCCCTACCTTGCCATCCACTCTTATGAAGAAAAAAATAATCTCCTTAGCACTCATGCAATTAGGATATGAATGGACCCAAACCACCTGTCTATCAAGAGACACATTTAGCACACCAAGCAAGGATGCAAGCATTGCAGATGAAGGCTGACACTCAGCAACTTTTGCAGGAACTCCAACCTCAAAAGTCCTAGGACCTTGTGCATGTGGGCACTCAGGGGATTTTAACAGAAAGCCAAAGCGATCAACTGGCTCATAAAACAGGGCTCTATTGCCGTTGTCTTTGGTGCCACAATCTGCTTAATGCAGCTTATGCAAAGAGCAGCTGAACATGACGCACCTGCTGAGCGGCAGGCTGGGCAGGGGAGCCTGCAGCTGCGCTGCTCGTGGCCAACTCCTCCCAGAAGGCCACCTCATCCAATGGGGTGAGCACCTCATGCAGCGGGGCTGTGTTGGGGTCACTGGCGGCAGGGGCAGAAGCACGCTGTCGAGCAGGGGTCGAGTAGCAGCAGGAAGCAAGGCTAGGCATGGGCAAAGAACAGTTGCACTCTAGATGCATAGGTAGGCGGTGCTCAGCATCTACTGCCCCTGGCGCACTTGCAATAGAAAGGTGCCAACTGTGGCGATCCATCACAAGCTAGGTGCTGATCCATCTGGATGTGCACTGGCAACTCCACCCCTGAATGCTTACAAGGCATGTCCAGGCACATGCTAGACACAAGCAGGCAGATTTGTTAAGTGACTGCCCTGATCTTAATGCCCAGTGAAGAAATGGAAAATGGCGGAAGCTAGCTGAGAGTGTAATAGTGAAAAATGGGTGGCTGCAAAAGCAGCAAACTTGTCACATCAGCAACCTGACCCCATATTGCTCGTTTACTTAACAGTCGCCCAGTTCTTACAAAAGGTTGGACTTACGCACAACTTGCGCACAATGTAAGGAGCAAAGAGAGCCAACTGTCTACAGCACCCCCTGGAAAGCAAGTCAGAGCTCAACTTTGCAACTGTTTCCCATTGTTGACATGTGAAAGCATGGTGCACTGGCGCAATAGAGCTTGGCCTCACTCACCAGCCCCTTCCGCACGGCAGCCCCCAACCCCGCTTCCACTTGCTGCAGCAGCTCCATCAGCCGCGGTTCCAGCACATCTCCACTGTGTGCTTGTTCACCCTTAACAGTGGGCATCTTGGTTGTCAGCAGCGGGTGGTACACGTCCTTGAGGCAGTGGTACAGGCTGCGTACACAGTGTGCTAGTGTGCAAGCTAGCTGCCGACAACACTATCAAGAAAGACTATGATGACAACAACGTCAACATCATCTTCATCATCAACAACAACAACAACAACAACAACAACAGGCTTGGTGGATGCAGGGCTTGATGCAACAGGTTAACTACATCAGATGCAGCATTCTGGCAACATAATTCGGCTTCCAAAAAGCCATTAGTCCGTTGAGAGACACCCTCACATGGCAGGGCCTTTCCCTTTGGGCCGACCACCATTGTGCAGACAATATCCCGAGGGTTGTGTAAGGCTGACCCTACACTCTACTTGAAGATAGACGGAAAGCGGCGCGATTGAAGGAATGCACAATTTACCTGCTAAGAGGCGAGTGTGAAACTGTAGACACTGAGATGTTCGCTGGCACATCCTCAATTGCCACTGGCCCTGGTCTGAGCTTGGCCAGCACAACCTGTCCAGCAGAAGGAGGAGACCCATACAAGCATTGAGTAATGCGTGTGAAAGGACGCCTTCGTTAGGCGTTACCTGCTATGATTCACCATGCCTGCTGATAAATTCCAGCACATTTAATCCTATCTACAAATTGTGGTGTCCCAAAGGAAAAGAGATCAAATAAGGGTGAATGTGGCTGCCATAGAAATGGTGCCGCACAAATGTTGTAGCTGTCTTGCTCTCACCTGGTACTCACAGTCCTCTGGGAAGGAGGCATCTGTTGCCAACTGGAGCTTCAACTGGCTACTTCCAAGGCCAGAAACACTTGCCTGTTCGAAATTTGGTGTACAAGGATAGGTGGATTCTTTAGGTGTGTTGAGTTGCGCTGACTATGGCATTCAATCTGCACAAGCGCTCACCACGAGGACAGATGTGTTGGCATCATCTAAGAAGGACGCCAGTGCACCATTGGCATCCTGGGAGAGATACTGTACGTAGGCATCCTGTGTGTAACAAGCATGTAGGTGATCACTGTGAATGCGTCAATTACCTTAAGCAGCATGCACATGTTCCTCAGAAGTGCCCGACTAGTCTGCCTACTATTTCAGGCACACCCACCCGCTGATCTGCAGATGCAATTGCACTGGCGATGGTGTTCAGAACGAACGCCTTACGGACGTCCATCCTGGACAGACAGATGTCCTTTTCACGTTACGCGCGTCCCGATGGTATTACACTTCATCCAAGTGAAAAAATAATTTCCTGTATGACACCAAGTGCGTGAGCTTGAATATAAGGAGCACCTTGCGGAGTTTAATCTGATGGTTTAAAAAATATTAATTTGCAGTTTTTAAATGAAAATACTTCGAAAGGAAGGTGCCACTGGTGCGCACTACTACCTCACAAGTGCGCGCTTCTCTATGCTTGTCTAAAGGTATGCTTGTTCACCTGAGGCCCACGCAATATATCTCTCCAACATTCATTTAACGAAAAAAGCTCACATGGCAGAAGTCAAACTCCCTTGCCAAGGGCGGCGCCTAATGAGTTTGACTCCCAGCGTCCCAGATGATAGTCCCCTTAAGCTAACTACCTGTGCCCCATGCCCCTCGCTATGTTTGTGCATTTCTTTCTAAGTCAAGGCCTGGTGTGGCGTGTGCGCTTGTGCTTGTGTCTTGCCCTTGCGCTCTGCTTTTTGATAAGTCAAATGTAACTCATACTCAAACCTCCACATATCCAAACTCTCTCTCCAAATGAAGCGCAATATCTTCCACAACCGCACAGGCACCCTTCTTAATCAGAAACACGTTGTCCGCTTTAAATCTCCACCAGACTTCAGTGGCCACTAGTGTTTAAATTTACGCGAAACACACTGAGCGCGTTTAAAGTTAAGTCTTCGCACGCAGTGGGGGTTTGGTTCATGTGGGAAGTCCCGTCCCATGGGCATGATACCTTACCTACTGAGAAACTCAAATCGCCAACCACTTCTCATTTGCAACAGGTGTCACACCCAAGATAACCCAACAGAGATGTTCGCAGAGTCCGCGAGCTGAGTGTCAAAAAGAGGTACACACACCTCATTGACGTTAAATACTGTGAAGATACATGGCCTGGACACCAATAGAGGCCTATTGAAAACAACACGAGGTTCTTTGTAAGCGCTTGAAGGCCAAGAAAGTTACCCTTCACACCATTCTTCCATTCTTCTTGGTGTGGGAGACTATATCTATACCTCTCATACTTATTACCATTTAAAGAGCTCGGCCTTGATGTACAAAAAGCCCACAAGACTGCTCTCAAATTTCATGCTCATTCTGTGCTCTTTGCACACAAACTGACAACAACTAGACACGCTCATGAAAAATCCAGTTGCTCTCAAGGTCTTGGTTTGGAGCAGGGGCGGCTTGTCACCCTCCAGATCCTCACTAGTTCCTCCTTTTCCCTGATGGAAGAGACTGACGGCTCTTTGGGCCAATGTGTCTCCTTTTCCTTTATTGATGTAGGGAGTGGTTTCACTGCCTGCGTACTTTTTTTCATCTTTTCCACCATTTATAAATGGGGTAGCTCAGTGTGACATTAATAGATGGTCCCCATCACTCCAATCAGGATGTCATGAAAGCTCACTTTGTGGCATTGCTGTGCATTAGCGTGTTTCAATCTAATATGCTTCAGTTGCTCTTGCAAGTTGTTGCTCTGGTCGAGTATACAATTATTTACAAACTACGCAAGCAGCAACAAGCTCCTCACATCAATTAAAGAAAAAGGGCCACTAGGGAAGAAAAGCCCCTTCGCCAGAAACGAAGAATGCCAGAAAAGAAGAAAGCAGTAAGTGCGGATCAGGAGGGTTGCGGGCAGACAAGCCAGTAGATCTCTCCTGATTGGTTTGAAGGTGAGGAGAATGCTCAAAAGAACGTCTGGTCTGAACAAGCTTATAAGCATAGTGCACAGAATGAGTGTGGAGCTTGAGAGCAAGTTTCTTGACTCTTTGTGGATCAAGGCCGAGACTCTTCAAAGGAACCAAAGTGTGAGGAATGTAAATAACACCCCCTACACCTAAGAGAATGACATGAAGAACATGGTCTCCTGCAATGCTGCGTGACCATGCTGAGCATGGGCAGCCTGGAGCTGCTGCTCAGGGCGAGTGTCTTCACAGTACTTGATCTAAATGAGATGGGTGGTA
>LFIK01001266.1_pt1 | contig 19874 bp, 16 predicted proteins | sample 643401 | NCBI WGS metagenome assembly LFIK01 (sample SAMN03777447, study PRJNA286221) | soda lake metagenome | biome: soda lake; feature: Kulunda steppe; material: water; isolation source: sample T5-Br brine of Lake Tanatar-5 | place: Russia: Kulunda steppe | collected 2010-07
CGCCGGGCGGATCAGCCGACGGCCACGCCCAGCACCGAGCCGACGAGGTAGCCGAGCACGCCGGCCCCTCCGCCGATGACCAGCATGCGCATGCCGGACGCGACGGGCGAACGCTTCGTCAGCCGGGTCAGCAGCGCACCGGCGACGAACAGGGCAGTGACGCTCAGCGCGGTGCTCGTCACGACCGCCGGCAGACCGACGAGGAACAGGAACGGCAGCAGCGGGAAGGCCGCACCGAGCACGAACAGACCGGAGTTCGCCGCGGCCGCGCGGTGCGGACTGACGGTCCCGTCCTCGTCACGTCCGTTGCCCCGGACCTGCAGCAGCTCACGCTGGACCTTCACGCTCACGTACTCGCCGGCGCCCATCGACACGGCACCGGAGAACGCTCCGGCGATCCCGGCGATGAGCACCGTCTCGGGGCTGACCTGCGCCCCGGCGACTCCCATGACGAGACCGAACGTGCTCACGATGCCGTCCTGGACACCGAACACGCCGGCGCGAACGGTGTTGGCGTCATCAAGGTCGACCATCATGTGCTCCTGGTCGGCCGTGTGGTGATGCGGAGCTGGAGAGGGGATTTGAACCCCTGACCTGCCGCTTACGAGGCGGCTGCTCTACCGACTGAGCTACTCCAGCAGGGAGGCGGGAGCCTACCGGAGGGCGTCACACGGTCAGGCTGCGCGGCGGCCGGTCAGGCGGCGCTGCGCACGTACAGCGACGTGGCGATCGACAGCAGCAGGCGCTCGAGCTGCAGCTCCGGCGCCCCGTTGCGGTCGAGCGCCGCACGACAGACGCGCACCGCGTCGAGCGCCGCGAGCAGATCGACAGGATGCAGCCGGACCGCATCACGCTGCAGTGCCGCGACCCGGTCGGCGTTGATCAACGCGTCGGTCCCCGCACCGGACGCGACCGCGACGAGGTCACGCAGGTGCCCGGCGAGGTCGTCCAGCGTGAGCCGCAGGGTGCGCTGCTCCTCGGCCCGGGCGATGCGCTCGAAGCGCTTCTCGATGCGGCCCTTCACCCCGGGCGGCCAACCGCGCGGCCCTTCCACGCCGTACGCCTCCTCGAGTGTGACCAGCTCGGCAGCATGCCGGTCGGCCAGCGCCTCACGGCGCTCCTTCGCCACACCGACGAGACGCTTCGCCGTCGGCACGACCGCACCCGGTCCCTCCTGTGCGAGCAGATCGACCAGCCCGAGGTGCTCGTCGCGCAGGCGCGTGACCGTGTCCAGCACCTCGCGCGCCTCACGGGGACCGACGCCGGCGAGGTCGCGGCGAAGCCCTCGCAGCCAGTCGCCGGAGCTCCGCGCCGCGCAGACAGCCGACTCGATGCGCGCGACGTCATCCGCACCGTCGCCGGCGCCGCCACCGAGCTGCGCGCCGAGCCACGCGCGCACGTCGTCCGAGCCCCACGGTGGGAGGTCGACGCGACGGCAGCGCGACAGGATGGTCTCGAGCAGCCGGCCCGGGTCCTCGGCCTCGAGGATCCACACGACCGACGCAGGCGGCTCCTCGAGCAGCTTCAGGAACGCGTTCTGCGCCGCGACGTTCATGCGGTCAGCCGCGACGATGCGCAGCACCTTGCGACGCGCCTCCGGCGTGGTGCGCATCGCTGCCTCGGTCCATGCGCCGCGCACGTCCTCGACGCGGTGCGCCGCACCGTCCGGCTCGAACGTCATCAGCGCGGGATGGACGTCACGCGCCGTGCGAAGGCACGCGTCGCAGTGCGCGCACGGCCGCGCATCGGCCGAGGACTCGGCGCAGTTCGCGTGCGACGCGAGCGCGACGGCGAGCTCATGCTGGCCGACCCCGTCCGGTCCGACGAGCAGCCAGGCGTGGGACAGCCGGTCGGTCGCGATCGCGTCGTGCAGCGCCGTGGCGGCGACGCGCGCACCGCCGACCGCCGCATCCGCCCATGGGCCGTTGACCGGCAGCTCGGCGACACCGCTCATGCGCCGGTCCGGTACGGCGCGATCGTCTGCAGCACGTCGGCGAGGATGCGTTCGTGCAGCTCCGCGACCGGCAGGCGCCCGTCGAGCAGGAGCCAGCGGTGCGGCTCCGCCTCGGCACGTCGGTGGTAGGCGTCCCGGACCAGGCCGTGGAAGTCCTCGCCCGCCGCCTCGAGCCGGTCGTGCGAACCATCCGCACCGGCACGCCGCAGCCCTTCCTCGACGGCGACGTCGAGCAGCACGATCAGGTCGGCGACGACCTGACCGGTCGCCCACAGGTTGAGCTCCTCGATGCGCCACTCCCCGAGGCCGCGTCCTGCGCCCTGGTAGACGATCGACGAGTCGATGAAGCGGTCGCACAGCACGACCTTGCCGGCCGAGAGCGCCGGCTCGATGACCTCCGCGACGTGCTGCGCGCGCGCCGCCGCGTAGAGCAGCGCCTCGGCGCGGTCGCTCAGGCGTGAGGACGCCGGGTCGAGAAGGACCTCGCGGATGCGCTCGCCGATCGCGGTGCCGCCCGGCTCGCGCGTGATGACGACGGGCAGGCCGAACCCCTCCAGATGGTCTCGGAGCAGGGACAGTTGGGTCGACTTCCCCGACCCATCGCCGCCCTCGAACGCGATGAACAGGCCGCGCCGCGGAACGCCTCCCGGTGCGCTGCCGTGCACGTCGACCCCGAACGCCGAAGCGGTCGGCCCGCGGCGCGCCTCGGTCCGGAGCGCAGAGGCGAGCGCCGCGACGACGACGAGCCCTCCGATGATCGTGAGGACACCGGCGGCGAGCAGCGTGGAACGGATGCCACCGAAGACGTACGGGTAGAGGAGGACGGACTCGCCGTCGACGAGCTGGATGGTGCGTCGCTCGCGGCCGATCACGCCGATGGCGAACGGCACGACGATGGTCGCGACGAAGATGGACGACCGGATGCCCGCGTTGAACGCGGCGAAGGTGCGGCCGCGGATGCGATCGTCCGCGCGCTGCTGCAGGACCGTGTAACCGACGATGAACGCGATCCCAGCCCCCGAACCCATGAGGACTGCGGGGGGGATCGCGACGGCGAGTTCTGCGGCGAGCGCGGTGAGGACCAGCCCGATCCCGGCGACGACGAGTCCGGGTCCGAACAGCCACTCGGGACGCAGCCGGCGCGACAGCGGCGCCGCGAGCAGCAGCCCGGCGACCATGCCGAGACCGACCGCAGCGACGAGCACGCCGAACCCGCTCGGCCCGGCGTTGAGCAGGTTGGCGAAGAACTCGCCGATCGTGATCACGACACCGGCAGCAGCGGCGGCCAGCATCACGCCGGCGATGAGCACACGGATGATCGGATGGCCGGCGACGAAGCGCAGCCCCTCCGTGAACTGGGCGGTGACGCGCTGGTTCGCCGGTGCGACGGCCACCGGCACGCGCCGGATGGTGATGGTCGAGATGAGCGCCGCACTCACGAAGAACGTGAGCGCGTTGAACCAGATCGGGAGCACGACCGGACGGCCGGCGATGAACGTGCCGGGCGCGACGAGCCGGTCGACGGACGCGACGAGCACCGCGTAGAGCACCCCAGCCGCCGGCAGCATCCCGTAGGTCAGGATCAGGTTGATCTGGTTCGCCGACATCAGCTGCTCGCGACGCACGAGCGTGGGGAACACGGCGTCCTTCGCGGGGCCGAAGAGCGAGGAGAGCACCTCCATGAACAGCGTCGCGAGGACGAGCGCGAGGATCTCCTGCGTGAACGGGATGAGCGCCATGATGACGCCGCGCCCGACGTGCGTGCCGACGAGCACCCGCTTGCGGTCCCAGCGGTCGACGAACACGCCTGCGATCGGGGCGAGCATCAGGCTCGGGAGGACGCGCGCGGCCATCACGCCGGAGACGGCGAACGCGGCGGCACGGGTCGGGCCGAGGATGTCCGCGGTCAGGGCGATGATGGCGAGGAAGCCCATCCAGTCGCCGAGCGAGGCCGCGCCGCTCGCGAGCGCCATCCGCCGGAACGGGCGGGACGACCACAGGCCCCGCACCGCATCGGCGGAGGTCGCCGGCAGCGCCACGGGGGCTGGGGTTCGCGTGCGTCCGTCGCCTCGACCCATGCGCGAACCCTACTCGTGGGGGCTCAGGAGTCCGGGGCCTGCTCGACGGGCCGGCCGACGGACGAGCGCCCGGGCCGCTTCGTCGCCTTCTTCGTCGTGCGCTTCTTGGCGGGCTTCTTCGTGGCCTTCTTCTTCGTCGCCTTCTTGGCAGCCTTCTTCGCGGGCTTCTTCGCGGCCTTCTTCGCGGGCTTCTTGGGGGCCGGATCGTCACCCTCCGCGCCGGACGCGGCAGACCGCTTCGTCGCCTTCTTCGCGACCCTCGGCGCCGGCGGGTCCTGCGCGCCGACGTAGGTCATCGCGATCGGCCCGGGGACGTCGTCCATCGCGAGCGGCTCACCACCGAGCACCGGGTCGTAGGCCGGGATGCCGTCCACGACCGTCTGCGTCGCCACGGTCGGGACGTCGAACGTCGACAGCTCGAACACGTGGTTCACCGTCGGGTTCGCGCAGATGGCGGTCGGCACCTTCCGGTTGCGCGGAGGCTGCCGCAGCGGCGCCCCGCACTCCGGGCACGGCGTCGCGAGCGGCAGCGACCACACCGAGAACACGTCCTCCGGGTAGCCGGTCGTTCCGACGAACGGCTTGCCGAAGCGCGAGGTGCGCAGCTCCATGTAGAAGCGCGGGTCGGTGACCGAACGGAACGGTGCGATGGAACCGTCGGCCGTCATGTGCACGGCGCGCTGCTGCAGGTTGCGCACCCCCTTGCAGGTGGGGTACTCGACGCAGCTGAAGAAGCGGCCGTACCGACCGTCGCGCAGCTGCATCGGCTTCTCGCAGATCGGGCACGGCACGTTCTCGTCGGGCTCGACGTCGAGCCGCTCGCCGACCGTCCCGTCCGGCTCCAGCGGCAGCGTGCCGTCGCAGTCGGGCCACCGGTTGCAGGACGCGAACCAGTCGCGCGCCTTCCCGGAGAACACGCGCTCCATCGGGGCGCCACAGTCGGGGCACGGCGTCGGCTTGCGCAGCGGCAGGCGCGGGCGCTCGGGCTTGCGCTCGCTCACCCAGGTGTCGACCTCGTCGAGGAACCCGGTGACGGTCCCGCACCACCGTGTGTCCCCGGTGGCGATCTCGTCGAGCGTGCCCTCCATGCGGGCGGTGAACGCGAGGTCGACGATCTCGGGGAAGTGGCGCAGGAGGAACGCGACGACGACCTCACCGAGCGGGGTCGGGAAGAACCGTCGCGAGTCCTTCGTGACGTACGCGCGCTGCTCCAGCGTCGAGATGATCGCCGCGTACGTCGAGGGCCGCCCGATGCCGTGCTCCTCGAGCGCCTCGACGAGCGTGCGCTCGCTGTAACGCGGTGGTGGCGACGTCTCGTGCGACTCGGCGAGGACCTCCGCCAGCTGCAGCGCTTCCCCCTCCTCGAGGTCCGGCAGCCGGTCGTTGTCCTCCTCGACCGCATCGTCGTCGTCGCGCTCCATCCGGTAGGCGCGGAGGAACCCGTCGAAGCGTTCGACCTGCCCGGTGACGCGGAACATCATGTCGCCGTCCGCATCGGACCCGGTCACGTCGGCCGCGACCCGGTCGAACACGGCCGGTGCCATCTGCGTCGCGACGGTGCGGGACCAGATCAGCTCGTACAGACGCGCCTGCTCCCCGGTCAGGTAGCGACGGATGCTGTCGGGCGTGCGCAGCACCGAGGTCGGGCGCACCGCCTCATGCGCCTCCTGCGCACCCTTCGTCGCGTTCGTGGCGCGTCGCGGCTTGTCCAGCGCATAACGCTCGCCGTACTCGGAGCGGACGAAGCCGCCGATCTCCTTGAGCGCCTGATCGGAGAGGTTGAGGGAGTCGGTCCGCATGTAGGTGATGAGCCCGACCTGCTCGCCGCCACCGAGTGCGATGCCCTCGTACAGCTGCTGGGCGACCGCCATCGTCTGGCGTGCACTGAAGCCGATGCGTGACCCCTCGCCCTGCAGCGTCGAGGTCTTGAACGGCGGCTTCGGGTTGCGCTGCTGCTGGGTCCGTCGGACCTCGGTGACGCTGTAGGCCAGTCGCTCCGCACGGGCCACCAGCGCGTCCGCCTCCTCCTGCGTGCGCACGACCCGCAGCTCGGCTCGGGCGCGCTCGTCCTTGCCCTCGAGGTCCTTCGGCGTGGCGAGGCGCAGCCCGTCGACACGCACGAGCCGGGCCCGGATGTCCTGCTCGCCCGCACTGCGGCCGAAGAGTCCGGCGAGGTCGAAGTAGGTCTCGGGGACGAACGCGCGGATCTCATCCTCACGGTCGACGATGAGGCGCAGCGCGACCGACTGGACGCGACCGGCGGAGATGCCCGAGGCGACCGTGCGCCACAGGACCGGCGAGAGGCGGTACCCGACGATGCGGTCGACCGCGCGGCGGGCCTGCTGCGCCTCGACGAGCGCCATGTCGAGATGGCGCGGGTCGGCGAAGGCGGCCCGGATCGCCGGCTCGGTGATCTCGTCGAACGTGACCCGGTTGGCGGTGGCGACGTCGAGACCGAGGACCTCGGCCAGGTGCCACGCGATCGCCTCACCCTCTCGGTCGAGGTCGGGGGCGAGCCAGACGGTGTCCGCGGTCTTCGCCGCTTTGCGCAGGGCGGCGACGTGCTTCGCGGCCCGCTCGGGGATCTCGTAGATCAGGCTGCAGCCGCCGTCATCGCCGTCGAGCTCGATAGCGAAGTTGGAGCGCGGCAGGTCGCGGACGTGCCCGTACGAAGCCAGCACGGTGTAGCCCGGACCGAGGTAGCGCTCGATCGTCCGGGCCTTCGCCGGTGACTCGACGATGACGAGGTTCTGCGCGCTCACGAGGTGGCGCTCCGTTCTGGGTCGTCCGTCCTGCGACGCCGCGCGGAGCGGCCTGCAGGTGGAGTGGTCCCGGCGCGGTCGGGCCGCGCAGCGCGGAAAGGTGGACGGCGCCCCTCACCCGTGTCAAACGTCCGTGACGGCCGGGCGGCCGCCGCGGAGGTGGCCCCGGGCGTCCGAGGACGCGACTGAGGGGGCATGGGGTCCCCCGTAGGGGGACCCCGGGAGGCCGGCCCGTCCCGACGCGCCCTCGGACGGCCTGTGGAAGAACGCCCGTCGGAACGCGCGCAGGGCGCACGCTGGTCGGAGGGAGGGACGCGCTAGGCTCCGCGCACCTCGTGAGGCGCACCCGCCACCGTTCATGGAGTCCTCCGGCGGGCGCCCCGTGGCCCCGAGCCCCACCAGAGCCCCTCCGGTCGAGCCCTCAACGGCCCGCCCGGTCGCCGCCCTCCGCGCCTGCGCGGGATGCGGCGGGAGTCCACGGCGACCCTCACGGAACCCTTCGACAGTCCGACCGTCCATCCGCCACGCCCTCGAAAGGACCGATCCCGATGTTCGAGATGATCCCTCTGCTGGCGGTCGCGGCCGCGCTCGCGAGCCTCGCGCTCGCCGCCTACTACGCGCGCGTCGTGAACGCAGCCGACCCCGGCACCGAACTGATGCAGGATATCGCCGCTGCGATCCGTGACGGCTCGATGGCGTTCCTGCGCCGCGAGTACCGCGCGATCGCGATCTTCGTCGTCATCCTCGCCGGCGTCGTCTACGCCGTCCTGCCGACGCTGCGCCCGTGGGGCTCGCTGAGCCTCGTCCTCGGTGCGGCGTTCAGCGCCGTCGCCGGCTTCGTCGGCATGCGGGTCGCGACCGCCGCGAACGTGCGGACCGCACAGGCCGCCCGTCAGGGTGCCGGCGCGGCCCTGCCCCTCGCCTACCGCGGTGGCGCCGTCATGGGCTTCACGGTCGCCGGCCTGGGCCTGCTCGGCATCTCGCTCGCGTACCTCGTCTTCGTCCAGGTCCTGCGGGTCGACGACGCCTTCCAGGTCGTCGCCGCGTTCGGTCTGGGTGGCTCGTCGATCGCGCTGTTCGCCCGTATCGGTGGCGGCATCTACACGAAGGCCGCTGACGTCGGTGCGGACCTCGTCGGCAAGGTCGAGGCAGGCATCCCCGAGGACGACCCGCGTAACCCGGCGACCATCGCCGACAACGTCGGTGACAACGTCGGCGACGTCGCCGGCATGGGTGCCGACCTCTTCGAGTCCTACGCCGGTTCGATCGTCGCTCCGATGGTGCTCGCCGCGCTGCTGTTCGGCGGCGTCGACTTCACGACGAAGGTCGTCTCGACCTCCTTCACCGCCCTGCAGGAGACGACCTTCCTGTTCCCGCTGCTCGTCGGCGCGGTCGGCATGTTCGCCTCCATCCTCGGCTCGTTCCTGGTGCGTGGCCGCCCCGGCAAGTCGCTCTCCAGCCAGCTGCACTTCGGCACGAACGTCGCGATGGTCATCACTGCCGTCGCCGGTGTCGCAGGCGCCCTGTGGATCTTCGCTGACGTCGACGAGATCGCTGCCCCGATCTGGCTCGGTATGCCGATCGTCCTCGGGCTCGCCGCCGGCTACCTGATCGGTTTCGCGTCCGAGTACTACACCTCCGACCACTACGGCCCGGTCAAGAAGCTCGCGAAGCAGGCCGAGACCGGCCCGGCGACCGTCATCATCGCCGGTATCGCCGAGGGCATGATCTCCACCGTCGCGTCCGTCGCGCTCATCGCGGTCGCGATCGGCGGCTCCTACTGGTTCGGTCTCCTCGCCTTCGCGGGCAGCGCCTTCGAGGTCAGTGGTGGGCTGTACGCCGCCGCACTCGCGGCCATCGGCATGCTGGCGACGACCGGTGCGGTCGTCGCGGTCGACGCCTACGGCCCGATCTCGGACAACGCCGGCGGCATCGCTGAGATGGCGCACCTCCCGCCGGAGGTCCGCGAGGTGACCGACTCGCTCGACTCGCTGGGCAACACCACGGCTGCGGTCGCGAAGGGCTTCGCGATCGGGTCGGCGGCCCTGACCGCGCTCGCGCTGTTCCGCGCCTACACGGCAGCCGTCGGCATCACCACGATCGACATGACCGAGGTCGAGGTCATCATCGGCCTCTTCATCGGTGCCATGCTGACGTTCGCGTTCGCCGCCCTGACGATGAAGTCGGTCGGCCGCGCGGCGCAGGACATGATCGTCGAGGTCCGTCGCCAGTTCGCCGAGATCCCGGGCCTGCGTGAGGGCCGTGAAGGCGTCAAGGCCGAGTACGCGAAGTGCGTGGACATCTCGACCAAGGCCTCGCTGCGCGAGATGATCCTCCCGGGTTCGCTCGCGGTGATCGTCCCGCTCGTCGTCGGCGTCTACTCCGTCGAGGCGCTGGGCGGTCTGCTCGGTGGCGCACTCGTGACCGGCTTCCTCGTCGCGATCTTCATGGCGAACGCCGGTGGCGCATGGGACAACGCCAAGAAGTACATCGAGGCGGGCAACCACGGCGGCAAGGGCTCTGAGGCCCACAAGGCCGCGGTCGTCGGTGACACGGTCGGTGACCCGTTCAAGGACACCTCCGGTCCCGCGATGAACATCCTGATCAAGGTCATGACGATCGTGGCGCTGGTCTTCGCGCCCGTCTTCCTGTGAGCCGCTGACAGGATCGCACTGCGCTCAAGAGCGCTCGGAGCCCACCCTTCGGGGTGGGCTCCGGCCGTTCGGGCCGATCCGGTCGGTACCGTCCTGCGCCGACGGGCGGGGCGACCATGACCTCGTCGACCGTCCGGCCCGGGAGCTCGCGTGGAGATCGGCATCTTCGAACAGATCGCAGGCGTGCTGTTCGTCTGCATGATCGCCGGCGGTGCCGCCCTCCTGCTCCGTCAGCCGCTGGTGGTCGGACTGATCGCCGCCGGGATCGCGGTGGGACCGCAGGCGCTCGGGCTCGTCGATGAGGCGACCGAGATCGAGCTGCTCGCGAAGCTCGGTATCGCGCTGCTGCTGTTCATCGTCGGGCTGAAGCTCGACGTGCGGCTCATCGGACGCCTCGGTCCGGTCGCGCTCGCGACGGGCATCGGACAGGTGCTGTTCACCTCGATCATCGGCTTCTTCATCGCGGTCGCGCTCGGCTTCGACACGGTCCCTGCCCTGTACATCGCCGTCGCGCTGACGTTCTCCTCGACCATCATCATCGTCAAGCTGCTGACCGACAAGCGGGAGATCGATGATCTGCACGGGCGGATCGCTATCGGCTTCCTGATCGTCCAGGACATCGTCGTCGTGCTCGCGATGATCGTGATCACGGCGAGCGGCGACGGGGACGCATCGATCGGCACGCGCGCGTTCGAGGTCGCGCTTCGAGGGACGGCGCTGGTCGTGCTCGTGGTGCTGTTCGGCCGCTACGTCGCCGACCGGATGGTGTCGCTCCTGGCCCGCCAGTCGGAGCTGCTCATCCTCGGTGCGGTCACCTGGGCCGTCGCGCTCGCGTCGGTGTCCATCCTGCTCGGTTTCAGCGAGGAGGTCGGAGCGTTCCTCGCTGGGCTCTCGTTGGCATCGACGCCCTATCGCGATGCGATCAGCGGCCGGCTCTCGACGCTGCGCGACTTCATGCTGGTGTTCTTCTTCATCGAGCTGGGTACGCGTTTCGATCTGGCGGCAGCCCTCGACAACATCGGCGCGGCAGTCCTGTTCTCGCTCTTCGTGCTCATCGGCAACCCGATCATCGTCATGATCATCATGGGGTTCATGGGCTACCGCAAGAAGGTCTCGTTCAAGGCGGGACTGACGGTCGCGCAGATCAGCGAGTTCTCACTCATCCTCGTCGCGCTCGGCGCGAGCCAGGGCCAGATCGGCAGCGACGTCGTCGGACTGGTCACTGCCGTCGGGCTCATCACGATCGCGGCATCGACGTACCTGATCTACGGGTCCGACGCGATCTATGCCCGGATCGAACCTGCGCTGCGCATCTTCGAGCGCAAGGTCGGCGTCATCGACCCGAACTTCGACGACGACCACCACGACCCGGACTATGTCGTCGTGGGTCTCGGCCGTTTCGGATCGACGCTGATCGGCGAGCTGATGGACCGCGGCGTGGACGTGCTGGGCGTCGACTTCGACCCGCGCAGCGTCCAGTCCCCTCGCTTCGACATCCCGGTCGTCTACGGCGACGCGGAGGACCCGACGCTCGTCGACCAGCTGCCGCTGACGAGTGCCACCTGGGTCGTGAGCACGGTCCGGTCACTGGACGCGAACCTGACGCTCATCTCGAGCCTGCGTCGCTCGGGCTACACCGGCCGCATCGCCGTCGCGTCGGAGGACCCGGCGCACTGTGACCGTTACGTCGAGGCCGGGGCGGACGTCACGGTCCAACCGCTGCACATCGCCGCGGTGCCACTGCTCGACCGCATCCTCGCGCACGACGAGGACAACGCTCCCACCGACGGAGCCGGTTGACGGCGGCAGCCGTCCCCCTCAGCCCCCCTCAAGCCCCGGCCAGCCCCGGTCAGTCGCCGGTCAGCCCTTGAGGCGTCCGAGTGCCACGACCCACGGCACCCTTCGGTCCATCCGCATGTCCGGGCGGACGTCGACGGACAGGTCGGTCACCCCGAGCGAGCGCAGCAGTCCCTCGACCTCGTCCTCCATCGCCGCCGAGACGTGGATCTCTCCGAGCAGCGGGTCGTTGAACGGTTCGAGGTCGGCCCGCCCGCGGTGGCAGGTGAAGTAGACGGGGCCGGAACCGACCAGTCGCAGCAGCCGCGCGAGCGTGTCCCTCCAGCGCTCCCGCGGCAGATGCGCGAACGCTCCCGACATCCACAGGCCGCCGAACGAGCGGTCGAGGAACGGCGGGTCCTCGAAGTCGGCGTACACGAGCGGGTGGCGTGGCAGCAGGACCCGAGCCTCGGTCAGCGCGCCGACCGACAGGTCGATGCCGACCGGATGCAGCCCTGCATCGCGCAGCACGCGCAGGTCGTTCGCAGGCCCGCAGCCGACGTCGAGCACCAGGTCATCACGACGCGCGAACGACGCGAAGCGCCGGACGTCAGCGACGGGACGACGCAACCTGACCTGGTCGCGGTACTCCCGGGCGACCGGCCCGTACGCATCGATCGCGTTCCGCGTCCTCGGATCCATCCTCGCTGGCACCGTCACCCCTCCGTCGATCCCTCGCCGTCATCCGCTCGCCGTCGACCGCTCGCGTCGCTGCGGTCGGACCCGCGAGCGGGCTCAGCCTCCGCCGGGCCGGACCAGCCGGGCGGCGGCCGTCGCCTCGACGCGCCCTGCTCCGAGCGTGGGGACCACGAGCCCGGGGACAGGGACTCCGACGACGACCTCGGCCTGTCCCGTGCCGCTGCAGTCGCAGGCGACGAGGAAGCCTCCCCCAGCCTCGGCCAGCTCCGCGGCAGCGACGCGCGGTCCGCGCACATCCCCGCTGACGGCCGCCAACGCGGCCGAATCAGCCAGCTGCTGGGCCCTCGCGGCGGCGACGAGGTAGCCGGTCAGGTCGAGCACGACGACGGCGGCCACGAGCGCCGTCCACAGGGCGATCGGGAAGGAAAGGCCGCTCACGCGCCGCTCATCGTCCGACCACCGGCTCGACCCGGGCGAGCGCCTGGGCCCGCAGCGTCCGGGTGACCGGCCCGATGCGATGCTCCGCGAGCACTGCGACGACCACGAGATCGCCGTCGCGACGGACCGCGGGGGTCACCTCCACGACGAGTCCGCGCAGCTCCGGCGCGGCGGCACGGGCGGCCCGCTCCGGCGCGACCGCACCGGACGTGGTCGCGGCGACGCGCGCCCCGACCCGTGCGGCCTCATGCAGGACGAGCAGGTCGCGCCCGAGCGCCGCCACCTGGATCAGCCCGAGGACGAGCAGCGCCACGACCGGGAGGACGAGGACGACCTCCAGACTCAGCATGCCCGCCTCGCGGTCGTGATCGCGACCGCGACCGCGTGCCTGGTGGCCGCCGGGCCCCGTCATGCGCCGACGAGCTCACGGGCACGGTCGACGAGCGCGTTGAACAGGTTCACGATCGCTCCGCCGGTCGCCCACTGGATGAGCACGCCGGCGACGGTCGCTGCGACGACGGCGAGCAGCCCGTACTCGGTGACGAGCGAGCCGTCCTCATCGCTCGCGGAAGAGGAGGAGTTCGTGACGTGTGCGGACGGTCGATCCATCGTGGTGCTCCTGTCGTGGGGTGGTGGCGGGCGGTGCAGGGTCGTGCGGAGGCGTCGTCTCATCCGAGGACCGTGCGGAAGCCGGCGGCGACGAGCGGTGCACCGACGAGCAGCAGCGTGGCCGGGAGCAGCAGCAACGTCGTCGGGACGGTCAGCTGTGCCGGGAGTCGCTCGGCGGCTGCCATGACCCGCGCGAGCTCGGCACCGCGCAGGTCACGGGCGAGGCGACGCAGCGTCGGTGCGGCAGGGGCGCCGAGCTCCCCCGCGGCCGCAAGGACATCGCGGATGCGCGTCAGCGCGTCCGGCTCCCGAGCACCGGCCTGGCGCCGGATCCCGAGGTCGAGATCGAGCGCGAGCTGGCGCAGCCGTACGGCCTGTCGCGGCATCACCTCAGCGACCGCACGCAGCGCAGCGGCCGACCCGCTCCCACCGGCGAGGGCGGCGGCGACCAGCTCCGCGACCTCCTCGAGCTCGACGTCAGGGGCAGCACGCGCTGCATGCGCGATGAGCAGCCGGGCGAGCCCACTGCCGGCAACGAGGAGCGCCACCCCGATGAGCAGCACAAGGCGCCCGCCGCCCCCCGTGTAGAACGCGACCGTGTCGACCCCTGCGAGCCGGCCGACGAACGGGACCAGCGCGAGCGGAGCGAAGGCCAGGCCGCGCGCCACCGTCCGGGCCTGTGCCGTGCTGACGGCGATGGCTCGGACGGCCCGGGCGTCGTCGTCCTCCGCCTCGACGGCTGCGTCGACGGCCGGCAGCAGCGGAGCGCCGATCGTGCGCGCGACCTCGACCCCACGCCGGACCCTCGGCGTCAGGCCGTCGAGCGTCGTGATCGGTGCACCTGCCAGCAGCTGGAGCCGCACCCGGTCGGTCGCCGTGCGGTTCACGGTCGCCACAGCGCGCCCGTGACGGTCCGTCCGCGGACGGTCTCGACGGTCGCGACGCCGGTGAGGACACGGGTCCCGTCACGCCGACGGCCGAGCGCGACGAGCGCATCGACGCCGGCCGCGACCTGGCTGCGAGCAGCGAGCTGCGGCACGCCGGCGAGCAGGGCGAGCCCTTCGAGCCGCACGACCGCCTCATCCACACCGTTCGCGTGCACGGTCGTCGCGCTCCCGTCATGCCCCGTGTTCATCGCCTGCAGGAGGTCGAGCACCTCGGCGCCGCGCACCTCCCCGATGACGATGCGGTCGGGCCGCATGCGCATGGCGTTGCGCACGAGCATCGCGACGTCGACCTCGCCGACCCCGTCGGCCGTGCTCGGCCTGGTGCGCAGATGGACCGTGTGGCGGGCCGGATGGATGAGCTCCGGTGCATCCTCGATGACGATCACCCGGTCGTCACCGACCTCAGCGAGCAGCCGCGCGAGCAGGGTCGTCTTGCCGGCCCCAGCACGGCCACACACGACGAGGTTGCGCCTCGCGCGGACCAGCTCGATCAGGAGCTCGGCGGCAGGCTCCGGAACGGACCCGCTGGCTGCCAGCTCGTCCCACGTCGGGACGACGGCGGCGACGCGACGCAGCGTGAGCGTCGGTCGCTCGGCCAGCGGCGGCAGGATGACGTGCAGCCGCAGCCCGCCGGCCAGCACCGCATCCGCGTAGGGCCGTGCACGGTCCAGCCGCACCCCGAGCGGACCGAGCACGCGGGTGATGACGGCGACGAGCTCGTCGTCGGACGCGAAGGTCCGGTCGCTGGGTTCGAGCCGCCCGTCCCGCTCCAGATGGACGACGTCGGCACCGTTGACCATCACCTCGGTCACCGTCGGATCGCGGAGCAGCTCCTCGAGCGGCCCGAGCCCTGCCAGGTCGTCGACGAGGTCACGCACGAGCTGCGCCCACACCTCCGGCGGGGCGACGACCCCTTCAGCCGCGAGCGCGCGGGCGACCGCACGACGCAGGACGGTGCGGTCCGCGCCGGCGACCAGCACCTCCCCGTCGTCGGCGACGCGGGCGGCGATCGCAGGACGCAGCGTCTCGGTGGCCACCGGCATCGTCACTCCTCCGACGTTCCTGTCCCTGGACGGATGTCCGCCCGGGCCGCCATCGACGCTACGAACGGTCGGGCTGGACCGGAAGGGGCAGCGCCGGACCTGTGGACGACCTCAGCCGGTGTCGAGCACCGGACGGAGCGCATGCAGCCAGCTGCCCGGCAGCCCCGCGGGGACGTGACCGCGCAGGACGGCACGCGCGACCCGCACGGACGTCGGGACATGGACGACCTGCCGCCCGCCCGCCAGTTCGTGGATGCGCGTCGGGGTGAGCAGCCCCCGTCCGACGACCACGATCGCTCCGGCCATCGTGACCGGGAGCTGCTCTGCGGCGGCGCGATCGGGCCGACAGACGACGACGTCGACCTCGGCGCCGGTCCCCACGTCCAGGATGCTGAGGCCGACCCGCCGGTCGGTCGGCGGTCGTGACGGCACCCCGTCACCGGTGTGGACGACGCGTGCGCCGGTGATGCCGGGGAGCGGGGTCGCGCGGCTCCACAGGTCGGGTGCGACGACCGCATCGGCAGGGACGGGCGTCGCCGCCCGCACCCCGGCATGCCCGTGCACGACGGCGAGTGCACGCTGCCCCGACCAGGCGGCGACCCCGGTCAGCGCGAGCGCGACGGTGGTCGTGCCTACGCCGCCGGCGACACCGCCGATGCGCAGGACCCGGCCACCCTCCACGCCATGCCGCCGCGCACCGACCGCACGAGCGACGAGATCGGGCAGCGCATCACGACCGTCCGGCCAGCGACACACGCCGGCCGGCTGGAGCCGACGCGCCACGTCGGCGCAGAGCGCTGGGACGTCGTCGTCCTCGACGAGGAGCACGGTCGGGAGACGATCGGTCCCGCCGCTGTCGAGCAGCCGGACGGCCCCGTCGAGGTCGACGAGGCGGACGGCCGGCGGGACCGGCCCGTCGAGATCGTCATCGACCGCCTGCCAGCCGAGCGTGCCCTCGAGCCAGCGACGGACCGAACCGACATGCCGTTCACCCAGTGCGAGCGCGACGGGCACGGCGCTCGCACGTGGGCGCGAGGCGGAACGTTGCGGGACGGTCGGCGTGTCGGGTCGCATGATCGGCGACGCTACGGAGCAGGCCGATCGGAGGGAAGGGCGACCGCCGTGCCTGTGGAAAGCCGTGTCCGGTCACGACGACCGCACGAACGACGATCGCTCAGGTGTAGTCGCGGTGGTACGTCACGAGCCCCCCGTCACCCAGACGGAAGAACGTGGCGCGGGGCAGCGCGTTCCAGCGTCGCCCGGCGGCCGTGTAGGAGATCGTCCACTCGACGCCGACCCCGGAGCCGTCCTCGGCAGGGATGACGGCGAGCTCCTCGACCTCCACGCCCTCCTTGCCGCCCATCCAGTCCTTCAGGTACGCCTGGATGAGGAGGTTGCCGCGATGCGGCGGGTTGTAGGGCTCCAGGTAGAGGGAGTTCGCGCTGTAGAGGTCGAGGACGTCACCGACATCCCCGGTCGTCAGCACCGTCACGAAGCGCTTCCACGCGTCGACCGCCTGGCTCACCTCGCACCCTCTCTCGTCGCTCATCCGCGCCTGTCGGCGCCTGCGACGTCCTGTCGGGGCAGGATAGTCGGCACTCCGCGTGGTCCGGAAACCCGCGCCGGCCGTCGGGTCGTCCCCCACCGTTAGCATGCGGCCGCCGGTCGTCAGCAGGCTGTCGTCAGCGGGCAGCGGGACACGATCGGGACACGAGGGGGCCGACGGATGGGGACGGAGGACGGCTACGGGCCGCATGATCTGGCGCGCCATCCGGACCGTGACGACCCGTCCGACTACCGGCATCCGTTCGAGCGCGACTTCGACCGGCTGATCCACACCGGCGCGTTCCGCCGCCTCCAGGGCACCACCGGCGTCGTCGCTGCAGGCGAGGCGGACCACTTCCGAACACGCCTGACCCACACCCTCGAGGTCGCGCAGCTCGCACGTCGACTCGGTGACCGTCTGGGTGCGTCACCGCACGTGTGCGAGGCCGCAGCGATCATGCACGACTTCGGTCATGCGCCCTTCGGTCACGTCGGCGAGGAGGCGCTGTGCGAAGCGCTCGATGCCGCGGCGGTGCGTTGGGGGCTCGACCCTGATGCGGTCGGTGGCTACGAGGGGAACGCACAGACGTTCCGGCTCGTCACCTCGCGGCTGACCGGGCACAGCGACCTGCCCGGGCTCAACCTCACCCGCGCGACACTCGATGCCGCACTGAAGTACCCGTGGGCGCGCGGTGAGGTCAGCCGCTCGAAGTGGTGCTTCTACCCGTCGGAGGCCGAGGAGGCCGCCCGCGTCCGCGAAGGCGTCGACTCCGACCACCCCTACCGTCGAAGCGTCGAAGCGCAGGTGATGGACTGGGCCGACGACGTGGCCTACGCCGTGCATGACATCGAGGACTTCACGCTCGCCGGCGCGATCCCCCTTGCGCTGCTGACGCAGTCAGCCGGTGCACGCGAACGGGTCGCCGCCCAGCTGGTCGCGCGACGCGAGCGCCGCGGGAAGCTCGCCGAGGCGCGCGAGGCCCGTGACGGCGCACCCAGCCCGCATGCCGGAGAGGCAGGGGCGATCGGTGAGTTCCCCTTCGAGCAGCCGCGGTACACGGCGCAGGAGCTCGCGGACACGTTCGAGCGCCTGTTCGCCGACCCGAACGGACCGTTCGCCGCGTTCCGTGGGCTCACCGGCGAGTACGACGGGTCGAGCGAGTACCGGCGGGCGCTGCGCTCGATGCGGACCGCGCTCATCGGCGACCTCGTCCACGCCGCGCACCCGGTGGACGTCGACGCCCCGTTCCGCCGGCACGCGAACGACCTGGCGATCCCGCTCGAAGCGCGGCTCGTCGATGACGTGCTGCGGGACCTGCTGTGGCTGTTCGTCATCGAGCATCCGCGCATGGCGACCTACCAGCATGGCCAGCGCCGCGTGGTCAGTGACCTGCTCGAGCTGCACGTCACGGCCGTGGAGCGCGGCGACGTCGCGATCTTCCCGCGCGACCTGCAGCCGGAGCTGCGTCCGCTGATCGAGGGCACACAGGACGACGGCACGCGCACCGGGGTCCTTCGGCTCGTCGCCGACCACGTCGGCCAGCTGACCGACGATGGCGCGGCACGCCTGCACCGGCGGCTCACCGGTCACGTCGCGCACGGGTTCACCGACTGGCAGTGACCTCGGCGAGCACCCGGCAGGTGCTCGGCGAGCGCTGCAGGTGTCAGCGCTGCGGGTTCGGCGGCGGGGTGGTCTCGTCGCCGTCGATGCGACCGTCGAGCGCCTCGTCCCACTCGAGCACGTCCGGCTGGGTCGCCGGCGTCGCATCCGGCCAAGGCTCCGGCGTCGTGTGGCCGGCCGCGGGCAGGTCCGTCACGGTCGTGTCGAGGCCCGGGAGATCCGCGAACGGCTCGTCGGTCCCTGACGGCGCCACGCCTCCAGCGTCGAGCACCCCGGTGCGGCGCTGGAGCAGCACGAACCCGGCGCCGCCGGCCGCGAGGACGAGCAGCAATCCGGCGCCCCACCACACGACGGAACGCGACCCTGCCGTGTCCGGCTCGGGCTCCTCTCCGGGTGCGGCGAGGACCTCCGGGCACTCGGTGAGACCGGGCTCCATCGCACCCGGGCACGGAAGAGGATCCATCGCGCCAGCGCTGGCGACGAACGTGCCGACCGGCGCGACGGTGCACTCGGACGCTCCGAACCCGTCGCTGTAGGTGCCGGGCGGGCACGGCTCCTCCGCGGTCGCACCAGGCAGGGCGACGAACGTCCCGGGGCTCGCCGGCGTGCAGCTGCTCCCCGCGCGTGAGGTGCCGGTCGCCGACCAGGAGCCGGGCGGGCACTCGTCACCCTGCGGGGACAGCGGCTCGTCGCCGGTCGCCGGCGCCTCCGTCGGGGGGGACGGTGCAGGAGCGGTCGTCGGGGCGGGGCATCGTGCGAGCCCCGGCTCGGTCGCCGTGATGCAGCGGAGCTGCTCGCTGGACCCGGGACGCGGGACGTAGAAGCCGACGGACGCCGGCGTGCACGAGGTCGCGCCGGTCGAGGACGTGAACGTTCCGGCCGGGCAGAGCGCTGCTGCCGCCGATCCGGTCACGGGCACGTGGGACCCGACGGGAGCAGCGGTGCAGGACGTCTGGCCGGTCTCCGGCTGGAAGCGCCCCTCAGGGCATGGTGTCGCCGCCGTCGCACCGGTGGTGCTGACGAACGAACCTGCAGGCGCCGGATCGCAGGACGACTTCCCCGTCGCCGCCTGGAAACGACCTTCGGGACAGAGCGTCGCGGCCTCGGCACCGGCGGCGGCCACGAACGATCCAGCCGGGGCAGGATCACAGACCGACTTCCCCGTCGCCGCCTGGAAACGACCTTCGGGACAGAGCGTCGCGGCCTCGGCACCGGCCACGGCGACGAACGAGCCTGCGGGGGCAGGATCACAGACCGACTTCCCCGTCGCCGCCTGGAAAGTCCCCTCACTGCACAGGGTCGGCGCCTCGGCTCCGGTGTCTGAGACGTAAGTCCCGAGCGGCGCTGGCGCGCATGAGGTGGTGTCCGCGTTACCACGGAACGTCCCGGGATCGCACAGATCCATGGCCGTCGCACCACGGCCATCCTCGTTCGCGCCAGTCCCGCCAGACCCGAGCGGGATGGTCTTGCACGACGCCTGACCGGGCTCATCCTGATAGCGGCCGGCCGGGCACGGCGCCTGCGTCGTAGCTCCGTCGTTCGCGACGAAGAAGCCCGGGTCAGCCGGGACGCACGCGCCGTCCTTGAGGTAGTTCCCTGAGGTGCAGCTCGGCGGCGTCTCCGCAGCCTGCGCCTCCCTCGCACCGAGCGCGAGCATCAGCGCGATCGCGACGACTGCACCGATGAGCACTGCGAAGGTCCGGACGATGCGGGGCACGGTGGGAGAGAGGAGCATCGTCGACCTCGTC
>LFIK01001267.1_pt1 | contig 19869 bp, 8 predicted proteins | sample 643401 | NCBI WGS metagenome assembly LFIK01 (sample SAMN03777447, study PRJNA286221) | soda lake metagenome | biome: soda lake; feature: Kulunda steppe; material: water; isolation source: sample T5-Br brine of Lake Tanatar-5 | place: Russia: Kulunda steppe | collected 2010-07
AATTACCCACACGCGGACGAGGGCGTCCGCGCTCCGGGATGGCTTCGCCAAGGGCCTTGTTGGAGTCCAAGCTTTAGCTTGATGGCCGCACCCAAAGCCGCCGCAATCGACAGCCTGAAGGCTCGACTCCAACCTTGCTTCTCTCATCCGTTTGCGACGGACGAAAACCGCCTCACGGCGGGACCGAAATGACTGTCGTCATTCCGCTACTGTCCACTGATTGCCGAGTGCCCCATCTCCGGTCTCCCGCCCAGCGGGATCCCTCCGTCGAACGCCCGAGACCTTTCGGTGGAACCGGTTCTGGCCCTGATGCTCGACGGGGTTCATTTAGCCGACAACCTGTATGCGTTGATTGCTGTTGGCGTTTACGCGGACGGACACAAAGCGGTTCTGGGATTCCGTATTGGCAGCAGTGAGAACATTGAAGTATCGCGTGACCTGGTCGCAGCCCTACATCTCAGATCAATCTTGAACGTATCGAAAAAACCTATCACATATCAACTCAAGCCACCTCGAGTTTTAACAACGAATGGGACACCCCCGTTTATTCAGAAAGTAGCTGATTAAATGCAATGGAAACATCAAACGCCATCTCCTGCAAATAGCCCCTTTCCTCGTCACCAAAGACTACAGTTGCTGGGTTCCCATCCGGATCCAGCAAATCTGGCAATTCTCCATCCGTTCTTGTTTCGGTCACCGTATTGAAACTGAAGCCCTCAGTACTTTCACCGAAAAAAGCGGCGTAGAACAAGTTAGCTGCTAAGAATGCAGTCCGTTGATTTGGGTGGAAATCATTGTCGTAACGGAAGGTAAGATCGGTCCCACCCTGTTGAATCCGGTTGATTGCGAGAGGCATGTGAACAACTGCCCGAGGCTTTAGTTCCCGCGCGAGGTCGATGGCCAATTTGACCGTACGCTCAACATCCTCTGGGTTGCTCGGCTCTGAGAGAGGGCTTATCGCTGGATGATTTTGAATCGTCGGCGCTGTGAAATAGAGAATTATCTCTGAGCCTTGCTGCTCGGCGATTTCGGCAAAAAACCGCGCGTATTTGGCGTAGCCAGCATCCAGATCGGCAACATCGTCCTGCCAACTCTGTAGGACAATGTAGTCCCAATGCGGCCGGTCAGCGCTGTCGGTGTTCAATAAGTCCTGATGCGCACCTACAGCCGAATTAATCATATGGTTTGGGAAAGCAGGCTCAGGGAGGTCGTCCTCTTCCCGTCCCCTGATATTGATCCAGAAGTCTTTGAATTCCTCTGGCGGCTGCTCTAGATTTCTCAGTGCAGCAATAGCGTCGCGCCTCTTCTCAATCGTTCTGTCATCGATCGTCCGTCCCTCAATGAATGTCTGTGAGTAGTAATAGGTGTAGTGGTCAAACAGACTCCGGCCACCATAGGTTATGCGCTTCACATTGACTGTCATACCGGGCTTGCCCTCTTCAAACACCTGTTTAACCAAGTCCGGCAGTTCATGGCGAAAGGTGAAACTGTTGCCAATAAACAGAATACTTATCTCCTTACCCTGCATGACTTCGAGGGCAACCTGTTGCAATTTTTCAACCGTTTCCGAATCAATTTCATCTGGAATGAAAGTAACCTCAGCTGGCGAGGTGCCAAATAATTCAGAAAACCAGACAAGACCCGCTAAGTAGCTTCCATTCAGGTTTGCATGGAAGCGGTCCGTTTCATGCCAAAGATCAACCTCTGGATGAGCTTCAAAACTCTTGTAAAATGCTTCTCCCGATTTGATTTGGCGGAGTTGAAAACGGTGAGAGAGTGCATTGTAAGCTTCTGTCAAGCCGCTGTGCAACTCATCCTGGGTCATATTCCAATTTTGCAAGCGTTGGCTGTCCGGCGCATAAGCCCATGTTTGGTGAATAACGATCTCAGCATCCGGGGCATGTTGGCTGATATAATCAACTAATTCATCAGAATACGGATAGTAGCTTTCCTCAATAAAGCTTTGGGGACTCGCCTGTTGGATAGTTATCACATCCCATTCATCCGCCAAAAGCAGTTCTCTGAGACTGAAATTATTGTTTCCATAGGGCGTGATTGTCGGATCGTCCTCAAATGCTTTGATATTCTCAGCATGCTCTTGCAGAGAGGCACCCGGTAGATTGGCTCGTCTGAACACTAATTCGTGACCTGGAAGCGATTCTACAATATCCGATAAATATACCAATGAGTTATTGGCGAAACTGTTGCCAATAGTAAGTATTTTCACAGTCTTAGTTTCATCCGCAAAGGCGGAGGAAATCATAAAAAGACTGATCAGGATAGTCTGCAGCAGTAGTTTTCTCATTGGGTAAGCTTTCTTTTTCTGAGTCTAATTTTTCTATCTGGAGACGTAAAACCAGGAGCCGTTTTCCAACGAGCCTTCGTTGGGCATAAGGAACCACTTGTTCCAGGCTGGAAGCCAAATCCATGGAGCGTGACTTTCATTGATCCAAGCCTCCGAATAGGGTATCTGTTTTCTTCCAACCCTCAAAGATGACTTCGTGTGCTGACCTGATTTCGGGCTCCCGCGTGATCTCCACTAGATGGAACTTGTCATCGTTGTCATCTGTATTGATCAACGCTAAATCTGCACCCATGGGACCATTGCGCGCAAATACGGCATCGGTAAGGGTCACCGTTTCGCTTTTCCATTCCCCGGTACCTTCAGCCGTCATGCTGAAAGCCACTGCCATTTCCTCAGAGCCGTCATCGTAGCGTAATTCCCAGGTAGATCCTTCAAACTCATCGAAGTAAACCACTCTAACCTCAACCCAGGAAGGTGGCTTGGTGAAGAAATCATCCACCAGATGGAAATACATGGCATCTCTGCCAGTGCTGTTTTCAAAAGCCCGGGCAAACCTTCCGTAGGGTTGATCCTTCGAGCCCACGCGCCACCAGCCAACACTGGTCCCGTTCGGATCCAGCTGAACCATGTGGCGACGGTAATTGCGGTCGATGACGTTCCAAACGACGTCGTTCAGGCCCTGAGAATTGCGCAGGTATTGATTGCGATTAAGATTTTGCACCGCAGGCGTATCTTCATTGGCTGCTCCGTAGGCAGCATAGGCCTCGAGGATGGCGTTGATGCGGGCCGTGTTGTTCCGGTTAGCCGGTCCGCCAAATTCACTCGGAGGGAAGCGCTCGGCGTCGGAGTAATCCAGCACATCCCGTAGGGCGACGAAGGCATACGGGGACGTCTCCGGGCGTTTGTAAAAAGCATGACGGTGGGAAAACTTGAACGCCTCAAAAAAGTCTTCGCTGAAAAAGTTATCCGGACGATTGGTTTCCCAGCTGTCCAGACCACGGTCGACACTCGAAATGGCTGTCCAGTAATAGTGCCATTTGAGAGCGGCCAGGGCCATGGGCGTCCTTGCCCACCTTCCGTCGTTTTGCTCCCCCCGGACAAACTCCGGATTACCACCCCAGCGCGGCGGGTCGGTCGTACCGTAAAAGAGATCGCGCTGATTTTCATCCTGAGTGCGCTCATTTGTGTCCATATAACCGATGGCAATGGTGAACTGCTGTTTGCGCAATTGACAGTTGAAGTTGTCCTTCATCCAGGCACCGTAAAGCATCTCCCCGCGAAGGCGGTCACTCACCCCCTGCAGCTCATTGGGATTGAGCCCATCATAGTCATCGATGTTCCAGAGGAAGCGGATGTCGCTCAACTCAGGGTGAGCATCGAAAGCGGCATACCATGCCAAAGTCGCGTCTTGCATGTAGGCGAGATAATCCGTCGAGTTGTCCCGGTATTGGGAAGGGACGGTTCCCTTGTAGAGCTGACGGTCACCCGTGGAGGCAAGGCCCGGTTGAAAAAAGGCGACCCTTTCGAGCCATTCCTCGGGTAAACGGGATAGGTAAGCGGTGAACGCGTTCATGAAATCGGTTAGGATCTCGATAAACTGGGGATCCAAATAGTAAGGATAGACTTCTCCATCTTCATCCACCACCCGTGGCACGCCCATATCATAGACCCATTCAGGCGTGGACGGGTGACCCACCCACAAAACAGAGTAGTAGTAGAGGTCTGCCTCGTAGACCCGCTTGAGCGCTTCGCCTATTTCCTCGAAGGCATACGTGTCGGGAGTGGGTTGAAGGTTATTCCAACGCAACCGACCGGCCTCACCGGCCAGAAAGTGGCTGTAGGGCGAGAGATCGTATGCTTGGCCAAAGGTATTGAACCACATACCGGCCCACGGGGGGCGCTCACTGAACAATTCCTCACGCTGGCTGCCATGGCTAAGCGAGAAAAGGAAAGCGGAGACAAGGGAGATAAGGAGGATTTTCGGTTTCATGCTCTCAGCTTTTTTCCATCTGCTTTACCTCGGCTGATAAAACCACGTCCCGCTATCGGTGGAACTCGAGTTGTGCCTATACAGCCACACATTCGCGGCCGCAGACCAGATCCATGGGGCGTATTCGCCATCGAACCAGTCGCCGAAAAGGGTATGGGCCGGGCCCTGCGGCACATCCAAAGCGTAAAACCAGAACCCGCTATCCGATGAACCCTCTTCGGGCATGTAGAGCCACTGGTTCAAAACCTCCGACCAAATCCAAGGTGCCGCTTCATCAAAATACGGACCCCCGAAGAGGGTCTTGGCATGTTCCCGCCGGACCTCCACGAGGTGGAACTTGTCGTCGTTGTCATCGGTGTTGACCAGAGCGAGGTCTGCCCCCATGGGGCCATTGCGGGCAAGAGCGGCATCGGTAAGGGTCACCGTTTCGCTTTTCCATTCCCCGGTACCTTCAGCCGTCACGCTCATGGCAACGGCCATCTCCACGCCTCCGTTGTCGTAGTGTAGTTCCCAGGTGGAGCCCTCGAACTCATCGAAGTAGATCACAGTCACCTCCAGCGACGCCGGCGGCGATTTGATGAACCCCTCGACCAACTGGAAATACATGGCATCTTTTCCGCTGCTGTTTTCAAAGGCCCGGGCAAACCTTCCGTAAGGTTGGTCCTTCGACCCCACACGCCACCAGCCAACACTAGTCCCGTTGGGATCCAGTTGCACCATGTGCCTTTGGTAATTGCGGTCGATGACATTCCAGACGACATCATTCAAACCATTGGAATTCTGTAGGTAAGCATTGCGGACAAAATTCTGGACCGCAAAGGTATCCTCATTGTCGGCCCCGTAAGCTGAATAGGCGTCGACAATGGCCTCAATGCGAGCTGTGTTGCCACGACTGACTGTTCCACCGCCGAATTGAGCTGGCGGAAAGCGCTGGCCATCTGAATAATCCAAAACATCACGCAAGGCGACAAAGGCGTATGGCGATGTTTCAGGGCGTTTATAAAAGGCATGGCGGTGGGAAAACTTGAATGCCTCCACAAAGTCTCCACTGAAAAAGTTACTCTGACTATTGCTCTCCCAGCTATCCAGACCACGGTCGACACTTGAAACAGCCGTCCAATAGTAATGCCACTTGAGGGCAGCCTGGGCCATCGGTGTGCTGGCCCACATCGCGTTACCTCCCTCGTTGTGCTCTCCCCGGACAAATTCCGGATTACCACCAAACTGAGGCGGACTGACATTTCCGTAAAAGCGGTCGCGCTGCTGATCGTCCTGATTGCGCTCATTCACGTCCATGTAGCCGATAGCCAAGGTGAATTGCTGTTTGCGCAACTGGGTGTTGAAATTCTCCCTCATCCACGCGGCATACAGCATCTCCCCGCGAAGACGGTCAGAGACGTTGTCCAGCTGTTCAGGATTCTGGCCGTCAAAGTCGTCAATGTTCCAAAGAAAGCGAACACCGTCCAACTCGGGATGCGCATAGAAAGCTGCATACCAAGCCAAAGTAGCATTCTGCATGTAGGACACGTAATCGTCAGAGTCTATTAAAAACTGGGAATCGACGGGTATACCTTTGTAGACCTGACGATCACCGGTGGAGCCGAAACCAGGCTGCAAGAAGGCGATACGATCAATCCATTCCTGCGGCAAGCTGGCAATGTGCGCCGCAAGCTCATCGAAGAACTCCGAGAGAAGCTGCTGATACAATGGATCCATGTAATAAGGATACAATTCACCATCGCCATCGATAACCTCTGGCACACCTGCATCGAAGACCCATCCCGGAGTGTGACGGTGTCCTGTCCACAACTCGCAATAATAATACAGGTCGGCTTCATAAACCCGTTCGAGCACCGAATCAATTTGACTAAAATCAAAATTGTTGGGTCCTAATTGCAGCCTATCCCAGCGCAGGCGACCAGCTTCACCGGCAAGGTAGTGGCTATAGGGAGCCAGATCCCTGTCAGGATTGCCAAAGGTATTTAACCAGACTCCCGCCCAGGGAGGACGCTCAGAGATGAATTCCTCGCGTTTGCTCGCGTTTGCCACAGCAAAGAGAAGGATGCTGACGAATACCGAAAGTAGACATTTCCTGAATTTCATAAATATAAAGCATGCTTTGTTAACGAATAGACCGTCTGCTTGGGGCCAAGCCCAACTCCATTGATTACGGCACTATTTCAGATCATCTTAAATCCTTATCCCTGCAGTTGAAGCCTAAAAGTCAAAATAGTTCAGCTGAACCCGTTAAGGGCGAAGGCCTGTTAATCATGACTTCGCCTCACCTCCAACATGTGGAATTTGTCATCGTGCTCATCCATGTTGATCAGCGCCAGATCGGCACCCATGGGACCATTTCTCTCAAGGACAGCATCGGTAAGAGTCACCGTCCGGCTTTTCCACACTCCATCACCCTCGCCCTCCACACGCAGAGCGAGAGCCAAATCCTCCGAACCATTATCGTAACGCAACTCCCAGGTAGATCCTTCAAACTCATCAAAATAAATAACCTTAACCTCAATCGAAGTGGGCTGCGTGTTGATAAAACCCTCCACAAACTGGAAGTACATGGCATCTTTTCCGGTGCTGTTCTCGAAAGCCCGCGCAAACCTACCATAAGGTTGATCCTTCGACCCCACACGCCACCAACCAACACTCGTCCCATTCGGGTCCAGCTGGACCATGTGCCGACGGTAATTGCGGTCAATAACATTCCAGACAACGTCGTTTAATCCTTTGGACTCGTGCAAGTAGATGGGACCGCTGTAATTCTTTACTGCAGAGGTATCGTCATTGGCTGCCCCATACGCAGAATAGGCGTCGAGAATGGCGTTTATTCGAGCTGTATTGCCACGGCTGACGGACCCTCCGCCATATTCAGCCGACGGAAAACGCTCCCGGTCAGAATAATCAAGAACATCGCGCAGGGCGACAAAAGCATACGGCGATGTTTCAGGGCGCTTATAGAAAGCATGGCGGTGGGAGAATTTGAATGCCTCTACGAAGTCCCCGCTGAAAAAGTTATCCGGAACATTGGTTTCCCAGCTGTCCAGGCCGCGGTCTATACTAGAAATAGCTGTCCAATAGTAATGCCATTTAAGAGCTGCCTGAGCCATTGGCGTCCTTCCCCATCGCCACTCATTGTGCTCACCCCGAACAAATTCCGGATTGCCTCCCCAGCGGGGCGGATTCGTGGTCCCATAGAAAAGGTCGCGCTGTTCATTGTCTTGATCACGCTCATTCACATTCATGTAGCCGATCGCCAAGGTAAATTGCTGTTTACGCAACTGGCAGTTGTAATTCTCCCTCATCCACGCGGCATACAGCATCTCCCCGCGAAGACGGTCCGGCACATTGTCCAGCTTATCAGGATCCTGGCCCTCATAATCATCTATGTTCCAAAGAAACCGGATGTTGTCCAACTCGGGGTGGGCTTCAAATGCTGCGTACCACGCCAAAGTCACATTCTGCATGTAGGACAAATACTCCTCTGAGTTTATCAAAAACTTCGAATCAACCGGATTTCCTTTGTAGAGTTGACGGTCCCCGGTCGAACCGAAACCGGGCTGCAAAAAAGCGATACGTTCGCGCAATGCTTTTGGCAAGCTGGCAAGAAAGGTCGCAAGCTCATTGAAGAAATCCGATAGGAGATCCTGATACAAAGAATCCAAGTAGTAAGGATAGGATTGCCCATCGACATCCATTACCCTTGGAACCCCGGCGTCGAATACCCATTCAGGTGTCACAAAATGCCCTGTCCATAATTCACAGTAATAGTAGTGCCCGGCTTTGTGAACCCGCTCGAGCACCTCAGCTATCTCACTGAAGTCATAGGTGTCAGGACCGAGTTGCAGTTCATCCCAACGCAGGCGACCGGCCTCACCAGCGAGATAGTGACTGTAGGGGGAGAGGTCGTAAGCATTGCCAAAGGTATTAAACCAGACGCCTGCCCAGGGAGGACGTTCAGTGAGAAAACTCTCACGCTCGCTGGCATGACTAACTGAATACATCAAAAGGCAGATAAAACCCGGTAAGAAAAAAAATCTGAACATTACAGACATTGGGTATTCGATGGGAGGTATATTGAATAACAAAGAAGGGTTAACCGGATCTACTCAGGAATTACGACCACACGGGCGAAGCGGTCCGAGGGAAGAGGGCCAGGTTCGCTGACAACAACACGCTCAAAAACATAATCAATCGGAATGACTTGCTCTACTGCGTTCGACGAAGGGCCCCAGGAATCCGATTCCAGCGAGTCGGCAAACCACACTTCATAGCGAATCTGAGGGTGCGTGGCACTGCGACGCCGTATGTAGGTAATCCCGAAACCACCATCCTCAAACTCCACCACCAACTGGGGCAAACCAGCCACTCCGTCGAGGTTGGGGAGCCGTTGATAGGGTGTCGTAATCGTCTCTACCTGGCCAGCCTCAGTACCAATAAGGTTAAATGCATACTTCAGCAAATTCGGGATGCCATCACCAGCAGGTGTGTTAAAATCCTGGGTTCCATCCGCTGCAAGATTGTGCAGGTCACGGAATGCTTGCAAACTGGCCAAGCGTTCATGTGGACCCATATCGAAGTTTGCTCCTGAAGGAATGTCTCCACCAAAAAAGTCCTGATTGCCGACATCAAGGGATCCAAATGTGGCAGTGCGAAGATCAAGCCCGGCATTGAGCAATGGCGAGTCAGCAAGCAGGCGAAAAGCCATCATTTGTTTCATCTCATCTATTGAAGTCGGTTGCGCTCCACTGACAATATTCTCTACGCGAGGATCTTGTATCAGACCCACTGGTTCGCCCCCAAGAGTCTCGGGCGCACCGGGCTCAAGGCGCCAAGCGGCCAATGTGTTAAATGTAAAATCTCCCCAGAGCCAACCACCACTGTAATCGCCATCCACCGCCCAGTAGGCATTGTTTTGAAAGGTGAAGTAGTTGCGTGCCCAATTGCGATCAACGTCTACAAAGCGCTCACCACCTTCAACAACAAACACATTGTTCCAGAAGCGGATGCCGGACATTGGGCCTGATTGCCAGACTACAACAGGCCCCCCGCTGTCCTTTTCGGTGTATACCAGATTGTTATAGATATTTACATTCGAAATAGTGGCATCCTCACCAGCTCCTTTCCAAAAGTGGAAACCCGAAGCCATATCGTTCTCAATCCGTCGGCCGTCTCGCCAGCTGATATTATAGCGGAAGGTTGCATTATTGATAGGTGGACCGTCGGCAAACGCAGCCACGAGGAACCCGGAACCATCGTTGTTGTAAGAGTAGCAATACTGGATTGTCGCGTTGGTGGCACCTCCATCGATATCAAATCCGCCCCCATCCTTTACACCGGGCGTGGTCCTTTGATCATGGACCAGTGAGTGCTGGATTGTTACTGAATCTGAACCCCAGGTCCAAATACCCACAGGGCCGCCGCCACCTGGGTTCCCCGCTGAGCCACCGTTGTGGTGGGCATAACACCGGTCGATCAGGCCACCGATAACACCATTCATGATAATACCACTGCCGCTGTGGTTGCGTGTTTTTGCCGGGTTACCTGTCACACCGAATACCTCGCAGTCGCGGATAGTGATGTTGCGGTGCGATTGCTGTGTTTCCGAACCCGGATAAAGGCCGTAGGTAACGATACCATCCTCAAGAATTGTATGAACAAGATTCTGCTCAATCAGAACATCCTCAAAACCAGAGAAACTGCTATTGTCTGTTGCCCATGCACCGATGTTAATGCCCCAGCGCAGCTCCCGCATTTCACAACTCCGGATTGTAAGGCCGGTGACCCTCCTATCCTCTGGAAAATCCACGAAGGCGAATACACCTGCTTGGTTACTATCATCGCGCCCCACCCCCTCAAGAATAAGGTTCTCAATGACAATCCCTGCGGTGTTATAGACCTCAATCGGGTGTACATCTGCATTCGGTTTAATGATCGCTCGGCCCTCACCGTAGCTACCAACTACAATTGGATCATCCGCGCTGCCAACATCGTCGACAGTGAAAAGCAAACCAGTGTCGGTGAAAGTTTCTCCACCTTTGAGCAATACCTGGTCGCCTGCAATAAAAGTATGACTGTTCACCCGCCCTAGAGTACGCCAGGCAGTCTCCGGAGTCACGCCGTCCGCTCCGTCATTGCCATCGGGGCTGACATAATAAGTCATCGGCTCCATGCGCTCTTCATACAACTCTCTGTATTCTGCTGCTACGTGGAAAAGGTGCGTAGAGCCGGCAAACCAGGTGTCGGCTTCACCCCAGTAATAGAGGCGAACTTCATGTTGCGAATTGTAATTGGTGGAAAGCGCGCTGGAAAGCTCGAAAACGTTATCTTGCCCGGCTTCATTTATGGTGACTGGCGAACCAAGCAGATCGTCCACATCATAGCCGTCGCCATCAAAATCATAGGCGAGCTGAAAATTTCTTGCAGACGTTCCAAGTTGTCGCCACTGCTGAACCGAAATTGTATCCAAAGCAAACTCAGTAGAGTTAAAACTGGTCGAATCAAGTTTGATTGCGATGAAGGCACCTTGCTCAATCGCCTCCTCGGCACTGGACGAACTGTAGTCTCCCGAACGGGGTCCTTTCGTGTAGCAAATTTCGGCGCCAGATCCAATATAAGCGCTACTCTCCCAACGCGCTAAAGAAACATCACCATTGAATCCAGTCCGGCTGACCGATAGTTCAACGACTCCGTCATTCTGGCTGGAGTCAACCCATTCCGCATCACGGCTCAGGGAAGAATAGTCAGCAAAATCGCCTCCAGGTTCTCCGGTTGTATTACCGACAATTTCGAGAATATAGGTCGGGTCCACATCCGGTGTTGCCTGGACCTCCAAACTCAAGTCGGATTCGTTTCCACTGAGGCTCACAGCAGTGATCCCGTAATAATAGTTCGTCCCATTCACGAGGCCAAAGTCAAAGAACTCTGTAGTCACCAAACCTGTAGCCAGCGGTGTCGGATCATACACACCGCTCTCCAAGCCCCGATAGACGGAGTAGCTTGCAAAATTCGCATCCTCATTGTCCGTCCAAATCAGCCTGACATGTCCATTGCCCGGCCTGATCTCCAATCCGGAGGGACTCGCCGGCGCGAGAAAGTTTACGGACCGTTCGACGCTGAATGCCGATTCGTTACCGTCAGTACCCACCGCGGTAACAACGTAGTAATGGACCACATTGTTCATGACAGTCGTATCCACAAATTCGCTTTCTGTCAGTCCCTGAGCAATCGGGTTTGCATCATACACGCCACTTTCGATGCCACGATACACATTGTAGCTGGCAAAGCTCTCTTCCGTGTTGTCTTCCCATTCCAGCACCGCTTGTCCCGAACCCGGGGTCACTGTGAGGCCGAATGGAGGCGTCAATTGGCTTTCCAACCGTAGTCGATATGCGGCCTCGACCTCGAAGAGGTGCATCGACGCCGCAGACCAGTTGTTACCCAGCCAGCCCCAGTAGTAAAGCCGAACCTCGTGCTGGTTCTGATAGGGAGTGTAAACACTGCTGGAAAGCTCAAATGAATTAATTGCTCCGTGTCCATCGGAGAAGACGGGCGAACCGATCAGGTCCTCGGTCGTGTAGTTATCGTTCTCCGGATTATAGGCCAGCTGGAAATTGGTAGCTGAATTTGATCGGTCACGCCACTGTTTCACGGAAACCGCATCCAGAGTGAATTGGTCTCCATCGAATGCAGTCGAATCCAGTTTGATCGCGATGAAGGAACCCTGTGCAATCGCCTCAGCAGCACTGGTCGCAGTGTATTCACCTGACGGTGGCCCCTTCGTATAAACTATTCCTGAGCCGGGCCCTGCATAGGTTTCTTCATACCAACCGGTTAACGAAACATCGCCGTTAAATCCGGTTCGGCTGACCGACAATTTGACCACGCCGTCATCATCGCTCGAATCACCCCAGGCCGTATTGCGGCTGAGGGATGAGTAGTCCGCAAACTCACCCGTGGCTTGCCCCAGATTGTTGCCGATGATGTCGAGAATATAGGTGGCATCCTCGATGGGCGTTACCTCCGCTTCAGCGCTTGATTCCGATTCATTGCCGTTCAAATCCACTGCGGTAACAACGTAGAAGTAGGTGGTGTCGTTCACGACGCCTTCATCTGTAAACTCGCTGACCGACAATCCTTCAGCGATCGGAGTTGTCCCATAACTGCCGCTCTCTGTCCCCCGATAGACCGAGTAACTTGCAAGATCGGCTTCAGTATTATCATTCCAGCTAAGCCGCACAAAGCCGTTGCCGGGTGCCGTGTTTAACCCTGCCGGAGGAGCTGGCGGGCCAAAGGTCACTGAGCGCTCAACGCTCAATTCGGATTCGTTCCCGCTCGTATCCACCGCTGTGATGACGTAGTAGTAGGTCGTATGATCGGAAACGCTTGTATCCGTAAATTCACTCACAGTAAGCCCCGTCGCAATCGGTTCTTCTCCATAAACACCGCTTTCATTTCCGCGATAGACGTTGTAACTGGCAAAATCGGATTCGCTATTGTCAGCCCAACTGAGCAGGGCCTCGTTAATACCTGCAGCAGCTGAAAATCCGCCGGGAGCCGCCGGCGGGGCAAGCAAGAGGTCAATCGGGGTAGCGGAGCGTATGGTGCTCGGGTTCGATTCCTCATCGCCTGTAAGTACCGCTGTCACCGCATAGTAGTAGGTAACGCCGTTGTCGACATCCGTATCCAAATATTGGCTCTCGGTGAGACCGGTTGCAATCGGTGTTTCGCCAAAAACTCCACGTTCGGTCCCGCGATAGACGTTGTAACTGATAAAATCATCCTCGACAACATCGGCCCAATTCAGCCTGAGCTGTCCGTCGCCTTCCAGCACCGTAAAACGATTGACAGGCTTGAGACGTGCGACGACCTCTCTCAGCGTTTCCGCCGTTTCAGCATTCATGTCCTCAGGCTCAAAGGTCACCTCTCTGGCTGACCTGTCAAACAGTTCTGAGAACCAGACCAGAGCGGCCAGATACCTACCATTGTCATTGCCATGAAGCTCATCCCGATAAAGCAAAATGTCGGGATGATTCTGAATGACATAGAAAAAGGCTTCGCCCGATTTAAGCTGACGTAACCCGCCGAAGTGTTCGGACAGTCCGCTGTAGGCCGCGACCAATGCATGATGCATCCCTTCCTGATATAATTCCTCTCCATCAAGTTCGCGAGGGTAGCGGGGGGAAGTATCCGGATACACCCAGGTTTGATGAATGGCCACCTCCGCATGGGGACTGTGTTCATTGATGTGGGCCACTAGTTCATCCGCATAGGGATAAAAAGAGGATTCATCGTGACTCAGAGAGCTCACCTGCTGAATGGTCACCACATCCCAGTCCTCCTGCAAAAGTAGGTCCTTGAGGCTGACGGTGTTATTTACGTACGGTTTATACAATGGATTGGCCTCGGCTTCCAACATGTGGTCACGATGCATTTCAAGCGAGTGACCCCCAAGATTCGCGGTGCCGATGAGGAGTTCGAAACCCGGAACAGATTCTGTGATGTCCTCCAGAAAAGTCACCGCATCGACCGCAAAACTGTTGCCGATAGTGAGGAGATTGACTTTCCGGTTTCTTGCCTCCTCAAGCAAGTGCTCAAATTCTGTGGCCGCAGTGAAGGCCATCCGCTGCAGGTAGGTTTTTTCCTCTCCCTCAAAAACCATAGTCGCCGGTTGCCCGTCTGGATCCAGCAGATCGGGCGCTACCCCGGTGGTATTTGTTTCAGTGACCGTATCAAAGCTGAAGCCCTCGGTACATTCGCCAAAAAACGCTGCGTAAAACAGGTTGGCCGTCAGAAAGGCTGTGCGCTGATTGGGATGGAAATCATTGTCATATCGGAAGGTATAATCGGTTCCTCCCTGCTGGATTCGGTTGATCGCAAGGGGGACGTGCACGACTGCCTTCGGTTTAAGCTCAAGTGCGAGTTCAACAGCCAGATTGATCGCTCGTTCCGCTGCTTCCGGATTCCTCGGTTCCGACAGTGGAGTGATATTAGGCTGGTTTTGGATGTCGGGTGCGGTGAAGTAGAGGATGACCTCAATACCTTGTTCCTCAGCGATCTCAGCCAGCAGGCGCGCATACTTGGCATAACCATCGTCCAAGTCTTCAATATCGTCCTGCCAGGTTTGCAGTACTACATAATCCCAGCGAGGCCGTTCAGCGGCGGGGGTGGCAAGCAACTCCTCATGCAGATTGACACCCCCGTTTATCAGATTGTCCGGGAAACCAGTCCCCGATACACTTTGCCCTCTGACCCTATCCCAAAAGTCGACCATTTCCTGCGGCGGTTCTTCGAGGTCTGCCAACGCGGCGATTGCATTGCGTCTTTCAATGATCGTCGCATCATCAATGGTTGCTCCCTCCAGGAAAGTTTGAGAAAAGTAATAGGTGTAGTGGTCAAACATGCCTCTGCCACCATAGGTGACTCGCTGCACATTCACCGTTGTGCCCGGTTGGCCCTCTTCAAACACCTCTTTGACCAAGTCGGGCAGTTCATGGCGAAAAGTGAAGCTGTTGCCAAAGAAGAGGATATTTTTCTCGTCACCGGCAATTGCCGTAAGATGAATCGCAAACAAACTTAACAGGAACAGGGTAGTTTTGAGAATAGTTTTCATATTTTATAAAGTTCCAGAAGCCCGTTCAATTGACTGAGGCGGTGTCCATTTTCAGGACCCCAAAAATCCTCACTTTACTTTGAAAAAGCCTGTGCCATGTGGACTTACTTTGACCGTGAAATTAGATTTTAAATTGCCGATATCCTGCTGTCTCCATAAATCCCGGACTTGGCCCGTTTTTCCAAATTCTTCTGCAGAGACGCTGATCTCTTTATCTTCATCGGATAGGTTGAAAAAAGCAAGTGCCCGACCACCATCGACCAGGTCCTTTGCCCAGATTTCGTAGACGCCTTCCTCGTTTCTGACCCGATAGCCTTGGCTTACAAGAGGATCTTGGTTAACCGCCAAAACTTCGCTGTTTTTCACCAGATTCAGGTCAAAATCATCCATCGAGGATACATCGCAGGAGAGTAAAAGGGGTTGAGTCAAAATACTCCAGAGTGTCAGCTGGAAATACTGCTCTGAACCCGTCAAGGGCGATGGTTTGAACTCTTCAAGAGCACGGTTTACCTGGCCCAAAGGTCCGATCTGCAACATGTCCAAGTCCCCGTACAATCCCGGTCGGGTCGAGGGATAGCGTGCCACCATTTCATCGCTAAAGGGACGGGTGAGATGATCCCATTGCGCTCTGATATCAGTGGTTAAACGCCAGAGATTGCAATACTGCGATACCAGATCATCTTCTTCCGGATTGTGCATAGGAGATAAGCTTATAACGATGTCGCGATCCAGAGAGCGGAAATCATTGTAAAAGCGACCGGTAACCTCGTGTGTCTTTCTAATAGGATCCGTAGAATGACGACGATAATTTCCATTCGGCATTTGTTCAAGTTCTACCTCAACCCAATCATACTTCACATAATCTATACCCCACTCGGCGAATTGCTGAGCATCACGATCGACAAACCAGTAGGGCCCAACCTCTGCGACACCGCGCTGGGTAGATGACGGGTGCCGGCCAAAAAACTGGCCAGGATTCAACATTTCATCCTCTGGCAAATAGAATTCGCTGTAGTCACCTTCCGGGTTAGGTCCCGTACCACCAATATAACCGGCAAAGGTTGCCATCCAGGTCGTCGAATAGATCCCCAGCTTGAACCCTTCAGAATTCACAAAGTCTGCAAGACCGCGCATGTCATCAAACTTTTCATTCGGTTGAATGGCCTTGGTAACCGGGTCACGCTCGCCCATCCAGCAGTCATCAATATTGATATAAGTCCAGCCATATTGATCCAGCCCTTTTTCGCTCATAGCTACCGCCATTTCACGAATTGCCTTTTCACTGATTCCTTCTGAGTGCACATACCAACTGTTCCAACCCATGGGCGGAGTGAGGCTGATTTCATCGCCAACTCGCAACATAAGCTTTTTATCAGCTTTCCCTTTGGCATTCTCTGCCTTGAGAGTGACTTCGTAATCACCTTTAGAAGATGGCGCCCGGCCAGTTATCCAGCCGCTCTCGGCGTCGATTTCAATACCCTCTGGCAAGTTGTCGGCCGAAAAAACCATTGGCCTGTCTCCGGAAACTGCCATCCGATAATAGACTGGTTTGCCGGGAGTAACTCCAAAGACTGAGGCACCATTGATCTGGGGTTCAGCTTTTGCTTGTGGGGTTAAGATCTCTTTCCCTTCAATTGTTGCATCATACGTTAAAGGTGCATCACTGCACGCAGCCAGCAAGCCAGAGAAAAGTAGAGCAATTAGGAGTTTCGTATATCTTCCCATAATCTCACGTTAGTTTTTAGCGCAGGTACCCAAGCTTTCATCAGGCTTAACTAGACAAGCTAAGCGATTGCTTTACCGAAACTGATCATACTCAGGATTTGCGTCTACATTTTTGAAGATTGGCTCATCTTTCCAAAGCTCGAAGGTGGCTTCCAGCTGGACCCTTGGTTGAGGATACATACCTTGATCGTCTGTCTCGAGAATCCACTCATACAGAAGACCACGGTGGCGCAGAAGCTCTTCCCGGTAACGAGGATCAGCGGCAAGATTGTTAATCTGATGAGGATCGGCTTCCATGTCGTAAAGCTCTTCAAAGGGCCGCACGCCGAACCAATGTTCCGCTTGATAATCCGTCAGTTTGCCCTCGTTGTAAAGCCGGTGCAATTCCCTTGAGGCTGCATGGTTGTCGCGATAAGCTGGCTGCATGATTGGCCGGTCCGGATAGTAATTGCGCATATAGCGAAATCTTTCCGTCCTCAAAGTCCGGGTTTGTTCGATTGTATAGTCACAACGATCCCGTGCCCCGATGATGAACTCAGCGGGACGGTAGTCACTGCCAAGGAGATTCTGACCATCATAATAATCAGGCACTTCAGCACCTGAAAGGGCCAATGTCGTCGCTGTAACATCGAGCAAGGAAACCAAATCATTAACCACCGCGCCACTCTTGACCGCAGGGTGCTTGCCAGTGATGATCAAAGGCACGTGTAAACCACCCTCGTAGCAGAATTGCTTGTGGCGCAAAGAGGTGTTGGAGCCATGATCCGAAAAGAAGAACACGATGGTGTTTTCGAGTTCGCCATCTTTTTCAAGCTGGTCGAGGATTTTTCCAATCCGCACATCGGAGCCCCGGACGTTGTCGTAGTGTACCACCCAGGCCTCGCGAATAGGAGGCGTGTCAGGGAAATAAGGAGGCAACTCAATTGAATTACGATCTACCCGGTCTCCACGGTGCATGTCCTGTCGCCCACCTTTTCCACCGTCGATTTCGATCTGGCCAAACCAAGGCTGATCCTTGTCGGCGCGCGCCCCCCAAACGTCCTTTGTGTGGGATTTCCAATGCTCTGCACGATTCCCCTGCCAACCGTTCATCCCGGGGAGATAATCCGGGTGAGTTCCGACATCATACAACTCGGTGCGGTCGTAATGAAAATTGTAGTCGTCCTTGCCGCTATTGAAAGTGAAATAACCTTGTTCTTTCATCAGTTCAGGGAGGGTCTTCATCCACTCAGGCAGATAAATGCGCAAATGTTCCGGCACAACTTCACCGTCTGTGGTTCGACTTGAACGGTGTTCCTGCGTTCCAGTGGTCGTCTGCATCACGCCGGTTATGAAGGCTGAACGCGCAGAAGAGCAAACAGGAGCTGTTGCGTATGCACGTTTGAACAGCATTCCTTCAGCTGCCATTTTGTCGATGGTTGGAGTATGGTCCTTATTCACCTCATCTCCATAACATCCCATCCATGGGGAAAGGTCCTCAGCAACAATCCAAAGAATGTTTGGTTGCCTGTCCTGCGCAAAACCGAGCAGAGGCAATTTAACAAGGAGGAATAGAATGAATAAGGGATTTTTGAAAATTGGGGGTTTCATAAAATGTATATTGTATTTTGTGCGTTTCAGTAAACAGACACCCATTTTAGCCGAATGGCTGAATTCCCATTAGAAAATTCCATGCAAACAATAGTAGAATCGAATCATAACCTTGATTTGAGGGTTATTTAGCCGCTTTTTGAACCGGACTCTTGTATTCCGAGGGGGCAACTCCGAACTTGTTGCGGAAGACTTTGCTGAAATAACTCATATTGTAGATACCCACACTGGCGGCCGCGTCTGAAACAGATATGCCTCCTTGTTCCAACATGCTCGCTGCGCGTTTCAATCGCATGTCTTGAATAAAATTAAGGGGAGTGAGTCCAACAATTGCCTTCAACTTGCGTAAAAGACTGGAACTACTCATGCCCATCAGCTTGGAGAATTGATTCACGTCAAAATCTTCTTCGATCATATTCTCCTCCACGATCTGGATAGCTTTTTTTAGAATCATCTCATCGACAGGCGTTACCGTCACATCTGAGGGCTTTACCACCGATTTTTGAAGGAACCTGACCCGGAGGTCGTGCCGGCTTTTCAGAAGATTTTCAATCCTCGCAAGTAGGTGTTGGACATTAAGCGGCTTTGGAATGTAAGCATCCGCCCCAAGTTTCAAACCTTTGATACGGTGTTCGTCGGCGCTCTTGGCAGTCAGCAAAACAACGGGAATATGTGATGTTTCGGGGTCTGTTTTTATTTTTTCACAGAACTGGAACCCGCCCATTTCCGGCATCATTACATCCGATACAATCAAGTCAGGATGCTCCTCAGTTGCCCGCTTGTATCCTTTCAGGCCGTCGCTCGCTTCGATCACCCGATAACTTCCCTCCAGTTCTCTTGAGAGCACATGCCTGAAGTCGGCATTATCATCGACAACCAGCACAAGCGGCTGGTTTGAGCCTTTTGCTCTATCCGATTTTTGCAGATTTTCGGCAAGCTTATCCTCCTCATAAGGATCGAGAGGGATTGTTACAGTAAAACGTGATCCCTTTTGGTCCTCAAACAGTGGACTTTCGATCGTTATACTGCCCCCGCACATTCGGACCAGCTGATTCACCAAAGCCAACCCGATACCGCTACCCACTTCCTCGCGTTTGCTTTTCAAACGGTAAAAAGGCAGAAAGATGTTTTCTTGCTCATGAATCGGCACCGCCATTCCCTCGTCTTCAACTAGCAAGACCAGTTGGTTGCCCTCTTCCATGGGCTCAACCCTTGCCTGAAAACCGATGCGGGTACCTTTGCCTGAATACTTCACGGCGTTGGAAACAAGGTTATCGACAACAGCCTGAAGGACCTGTGGGTCGAAGCTACTGTAGCAAGGCTCATCAGGGAAGGACATTTCCATGCGCTGCCCCTTGCTTTTCCAAACCGGTTCCAAACTAGACAGTTCGTCCCTCAGGAAACTCACAACTTCTCCGCCTGAGGGATTAATCATCCATTTACCCTTCTCGATTTTTCGGAACTGAAGCAGCTGATCCACCATGCCCTGCATTTTGCGCGCGTTGCGGAGTATTATCTCCAAACTTCTACGCTTATCGGTATCCTTCTCTTCGGAAAGCAAGCGCTGGATAGGAGCAAGAATTACAGCCAAAGGGTTTCGCAGCTCGTGTGAGATATTTGTGAAAAAATCCAGTTTGAAAT
>LFIK01001268.1_pt1 | contig 19869 bp, 24 predicted proteins | sample 643401 | NCBI WGS metagenome assembly LFIK01 (sample SAMN03777447, study PRJNA286221) | soda lake metagenome | biome: soda lake; feature: Kulunda steppe; material: water; isolation source: sample T5-Br brine of Lake Tanatar-5 | place: Russia: Kulunda steppe | collected 2010-07
CCAAACTGTGTGTGTGCGTGATGGGGAGCAGAAAGGGTAAAGTATTGAAGACATGATACAGCGTAAGGAGTGATGCAGCTCATGGTCTATGCAGTCGCGTGCCCTCTGTCGCATGGCTTTTGCGCTTTGGGCGAGCTGGGGAAGGTAAGCCTCACGCTCAACCCCGCTTCTCAATAACTGTGTGTGTGTATGTATGGTAAGTGTGTGCGTATGGCAAATTGATGATCAGTCAATAACAGTGATCTGGCATGACAGGTCACTCCTCTCAATGAGAATATCTCCATCTTAGATCACAAAATGCTTTTCATCTCTCTTATCTCATTCCCTTGATCTCACACTTTACAACTGTCCAAGAGTACTGGGCGTCAATCAGGTGTGTTATGATTTTTAACAGGCGCATCATCTGGGTCGTGCACAGTCCAGGCCTCACATGCAGGCACATACCTGCACGAGCACATGCACACACCAAACACACGTACATGCATCTGCACAGTCTCCACAAAAATTGCGGAGTTGTTCCCTTTTTCCTCACTGCTCATTTTCTTGTGTTGTGGTTATTCTCAGGCTACAAAATCCTAGAGCTGCTGCAAAAGAGCGAGGATGACTGGAATGAAGACGATGTCCAGCATGCTTCTAGAGTGGTATGTGAGCCACTTCATTTTAGTTTTCTTGGCGGCCTGTTGTAGCACAAGCTGTTGCACAGAGGGTTGGCCCAAGGTGCAATATCCCTTTTGAATGAGAACTATGGAGCTACATAGTGCATATCCCAAAATAAATGGACATTTTGGAGCAAGAGGAGCAGAATCCAGCCTCAGAGGACTCTCCATGATTTCCTTGCATGGGGCAATTTTTTGCCTTGTGGATTTTGCCTTGTATGCTCAAAGCAACCAAAAAGCACTCATGAGGGGGGCTTACTAGGGCATATACAAATTGTCTTGGGATCACATATATACAAACAAAGCTGCAATCGGGCTTGTCGGTAGCATAACTTAATATATTAAGCCATTATAGCAAATAGCTAAGAGAGACATCTGAGCCACACAAGGCTTTGAAAAATTGGTGCTTGTCCCCCCATCCTGTAGGTCAGCTACGTGAAGAGGCATGAGGCACAGAAGCCAGACAAGTCCCCAGGTGTGTTTTCGCATTTAGATGTGCTTGAAAAACGGACAGATCTCCTGAATTCAATGGACAGCACTGCTGACACTGCCTGTTCCACTGATCCCAGATGAGCTGTCCCATATGAAGTGGGCTCACAGTCTGCGTAATTGGGGCCATGACCCCATGAAGGTTGGTGTGGCCAAAGCAGAAAGCTATCAACTACAGGGATTTCTCCCTGCAGGTTCGTTCATTCATTCATTCATTCATTCATTATTGTTTGGGTTTCTTGCCACTTGCAGGATCAAGACGTGAGGGCGCGGATGGATGGGGCATAGAGCTTGTGTTAATCAAAAGTATGATTTGCCTCTGCACCTTTACAAGTTTAGATACGTGTCTGCTAGGATACCTCACCAGCCCTCAGCTCAGCAATGACTCTGAATCAGACACTGGACTCCATTGCTGACACTGGACGTTAAGCTGATTGCAGTCAACCCAGACTATAGATAATTTCTTCTAGGACTTAGTAACTTACCAAGTAACTGCAAAGCAGTGTACCTGCAATAAGTGCTTCACAGGTGGCTTTCAGTCCTTGTCACGCTGAGATTAAGCTGCAGGCAAAGTTGCGTCATAGCAGTAAGATTACACGACCCAGATTGGGACGAAGCTGGGATGGAGCTGGTCACCTCCACACACCCACCATTGGATAAGGCTGGTTCCCGGGTCTACGCATCAGCATGTGGATAGCCTGTCCTGGCGGCTCCTGAAGCCACTCTCAGAAGGCTCTTCTCGCTTTGCTTGGCATTGGCTGCAACCTTTCCCTCCCATAATGCTGAGCTTCGTGATGGCTGAAGCTGCTTACAACTCTAAGGTTGTACTGTTTGTCTGCTTTATGGCTGACCCCCAAGCTAACTGTTAAGAAGGCAGAAGGGAAACAAGCTGCTTTGGGGGTGCAAAACTATGAAGTCATCCAGGCAAAACAACCCATTTATGCTCGACATGAGTTAGTGCAAGCCATACACACAAAGGGATGCCATGTGCTGGCATTGTTGGCAACCCTTTTCATGGCATAGCCTGGCTTCAAGTTGACATAAAGGGAATAACACACTTGTCACAACAACATCAAGACCAACATCAAGACCAAGAACAACATCAAGACCAAATCTATCTGCCCCCAAACTCCAGTTCTTCAAATCTCCATAATGCCCTGAAGGTGCGTATGCACTCAAAATACAAGCTTTATTATGCAAACCCTCACACTGGCAGCTACATTTAGTACCAGACTACTTTACACGAAACCAATACAAGACCTTCTAAACCCAGAATTTTGCATTGTACTCCGACTGGGTGGCACTCATTATTTCTGGCAGCAAACCCTTAGTCACAGGTGCCATATATCCATATCCATATATATATATCCATATCCATATATATATCCATATCCATATATATATATCCATATATATATATCCATACATATATAGTCGCCCTACTGGAGACACAAACGTTTCGGCACCCTATCAGACACTTCAAAGGCAAAAAGAGGGAAGGATGAACATCAAAAATCAGAAGGCACAGTTTATACCAAATCCCCCTTTCTTTACCTTGGGGTTGAGATCACCATGGTTCTCAACTGCACCAGATCCAATGTATGACATGCGACCTCAGGGGAAAGCTAGAATCCCTGAGGGCCTTCTGATAAAACACTGACCATTATACGCACGACCATTGTTCCTAGCCCTATGCCTTTGCGGTCAACCCCTGCACTAAAGCTTATTATATAAGCTAAGGAGACACACTGATTGGCAATGTCATCGAACACAAGTTCGAACTTTGGAAGTCCAACACCCACCACTATGATAAGAGGAGACACCCTAAACTTTGGGCTAGGGGCAACCTCAATTTATCTTAAATGCCAAAGACGCCTAGCCACTGCACTTACATCCAGTCTAGAAGATCCTTCAATAAGGCATTGCGCGATCACCCTTAACCTTCTCACCAAGCAAGTGACGCACATTCATGGTCTCACTACAGAGTTCCTGACCACAAGGCAAGGAAACAACTGATACATATCAGGCCAAAATTTACAGTATACGCCTACGGCAACTCAAAGGAGCATCCACTCAAGCAAACTCTACCTCATGAAACGCAGGGAATGCATATACATAGAAGAAACCAAAAATAAATGGAGCCCTCTCACTCCATAAACCATTGCCCCACACCCTCTCTACCTTGATCATTACCATCGCTAAGCCTCTCTTGAGCCTTGGGATAAACGCGCTTCATGACCTTAACAACCGATTGGAAATCATAAACTTTTAGTAGCACTGCTCCAGTCCTAACATCCTATGATTTTGGCCAAACACAGGGTAGCACTCAATAGGCTAGCAGCTTCAGTCAATCTCACTCCTATCACAGATTTCACTACAGCTGTGATCCATGATATTCTCAGGTATTCTCAGAAATAAGAATCACCCTTTGTTGCCTACCGCAAAATCAACATTGCACACATCAGCGGACTTGTTAACACTCACTTCTGTTGCCCACCCAGCCCTACCTCCACCACTGACTCAGGTACATCTAGTTCACCAACAAGCACCTCGCGCCCCCCAGCACATGCAATTTAGATAAGCCCAATAAAGCTACTTTGGACCTGGAAATCTTCCCCAAAACACAGAGCAACACTGTCTTAACCCAACACACGACATGTCCGATCAGATGCTAAGGAGAACCAGATGATCTATTCGCCAATTATGAGCCTCCTTTGTAAGATTGCGCTCCATTCGTTGACAGAACACCACAACGGCCGCCTACACTAAGGGCCAACTTTTTCTCTCTTTAAACCACAACAACACCCATCCAAACACATCCAGAATCAAAACAACCAGAGAAAAAAAGGAGGACGCCACGCTGAGAGACTGCTGCACACCAAATAGACTATTAATAGTGGCATGACTGCAATTAATGTGGTATTTGAGCAAATGGGGTGTGTGAACTAGCTGCGGACAGCGACAGTGTACACCAAGCAAATAACAGGTTGCTTGAGATGAGACTGCGGAGTCTCCGATACCCTTATCCTTCCCTACGCCTTCTCCTTCAAGGAGAACAGAAGTTCTATTAAGCCTGCAGACAGGCAAGGTCAGTGCTGCAAGCAGCTGCTGTCAGATGTACTCACACTGGACTTGGACTGGACTAGAATGGATGGTGCTGCCACGCCTATTGCCCCCCAAGGGCTAAATAGTTCTACTCCCTCAGGCTGGCGTACGTCTTACAAGGTCGCTGGGAGCAAACAAGGTATAACTGCGAGTTCGCCTTTGACGTGCTCAATTACAGCTATGGCTGAACTGACAAGAGGATCGAATACTCCGCTAACTGACTCTATCAACCTCCTGGTTAGCGGCACATACCTGACACTGCACTTATCTGGCCTGATATCTTCAGCAGCGTCAGCAGTCGTTTTTGCATAGGGTTGTCCATATCTTTGCCCTCAGGCTGTCATAGGGAAGGGGTGGCCCAAACCTTGCTTGCTAACATATCTGGAAGTCGGGTATTCAATACGCAAGTTGCTTAGATACCAGGCCCAGCCGGCTTACAGGATCTGACTCGAAGCTGCCAAAGCTGCATAATGTAGGGAGTAGTTCCACTGCCTACTACGAAGAAGAAAAACTACATAGTTTTTCTTCGGCTAACCCCGGCGAATACAGCCTTGAAACCTCAACCTCAACCTACGTAGTTTTTCTTTTCTGTAAGTTAAAGAGCTTGCTCTATGCACACAAACTGACAAAAAGTAGACGCGCTCTTGAAAAATCCAGTTGCCACAAGGTCTTGGTCTGGAGCAGGGGGCGGCTTGTCACCCTCCAGATCCCAGATCCTTTCTAGTTCATCCTTTTCCCCGGTGGGGGAGACTCATGGCTCTTTGGGCCAATGTGTCTCCTTTTCCTTTTTATTGAATTGATGTAAATAGTCACTCTTCATCACGGTGATTTCACTGCCTACGTAGCTGCCCTCGTTTGGCTGGTTGAAGCCTTAAACCAACGTAGTGTTTCTATTCTTATTCCAAACCAATCAGCCTAACGACTGGGCTGGCAATAAACCCTAACTTGTAGACTTGTGCTTACAGGGATGATGAGTGTTAATAATCAAATGATCCAGCCATTCCTTGCCCAGCAATAAGTACAAACTCTTTCATGGAAGGCGATGTTGGTCACTCTTGTGGAAAGTGAAGGCAATGTGAAATCACAAGAACATTCAAAACCAAAGCAATCGATAATCAGCTCACTTTTTATTTGCAGCTTCCACACCCTGCTTCTCCACAAACTCAACACCCTTCCTGATGGATCCTAGCAGCTCAGGCGTCATGGCCTCCACATTGCTCTGTTCAGCCGGGCTGAGGGGACCCAGGCCCAACTCCTGCAAGGCCACGTGCACAGCAAGCCAAAGGTATACAAACAAAGCAACAGGTTAACCCTATACATGACCAGCCACCGGGGATACCAGCGCAGATAGTGCTTGTGCCATGTTCTGGAGAGGTGTGTGCTTCATGCCAGCAGACAGCAGATCACCACCAACATGATTGTAGCTCAATGAGCATCAAGGGGATTCCAAGCGGATCTATCCATGCCAAATGTACAGTTTGCTGACATGTATGGAGCCTTTCTGTGCGGAACAATTATTGAGCCATTTTGATCATTTGTCACTGACAATGCTTTGAGTCGACCTTCTTGCTCGTTTCTAATCCAAATATAAGCAACGTTAATTCAGGATGGCATTGACTATCAGCCCAGTGCAAATTGCACTTCATGAGTGCAAGTGTTATAGTAGGTACAAGTTCATCTATATTCATTCATTTAGAATTAGGATTAGCTGGTAGAGGCTTATTAGACGGTTGCACTCATGACGTGTTAATAAAAAGTAGTGCCCCCTTAGTTTCCAAATGCTCCGAGTTAACTTAGGCTTGGTGGTCAGTTCACACCAAACACAGCCTTCAGCACTCGAATTGGCCCGGCAGCAGCTCCAAGAAAAGCTTATAGGGAAATGCCTAGGGGTTGGTGGCCAACTTGCCGAGGCTTGCCAAAGCTTGGCTTCGGCGCGCCTCTTCAATGTACCAAAGCGTCTGTGACCCTCTACCGCTTAAGCGGCGCCTTTCCGCGCTAAAAAAACTATTGGGAATTCTTTGGAAGTTAGGAAAGTTATCATTACATAGAAGCATGCCCAAACAGTTTACCGGGATGAAGGTGGATGGGACAACAATGGGGATGGGTGCCTCAGCTCACAGGTTTGCTGGGCAGGATGGAGTGCAAGCAGATGCAATATCTGAAACATTAGGAACCCTGAGCGAGGAGAAGTCGTTGTGGCAGTGCATTGTGTGGTGCTTGTCAGATGAAACTGCGGTGCAAGCTGTGCAAGCAGCTGCTCAGCCTAGTCTGATGCAACCTAATGCCAAGAGTATACTAAAAAACAACCAACCACATGTGAGCATAAGGGTCGTTTTGATAAGCGAAGGAGGGCTGAATTCCAAAAAAGCAGCAGCGGCGGGCAGGCAGCAGCAGCGGCGGGCAGACAGCAGGTAGCAGCAGCAACAGCCTCAAAAACCAGGTGGCAATGCAGCCAGGTCAGCTTAGTATGGTCTGCTTCTGGCTTTGGCAGTGGAAGCAGTACGCTTGCTGCGCATGCCCATCCACCGCCCTGTGCCAGCGAGCACAATTGTCAGCTTGTGAGCTGATATTCAGCAAACCACGATCCTAGCTCATTTTCCAGAGCGTGGAAGGGAGTTGATGAATGCGCTGCAAGAGCAAGCAGTGCAGCAAGAGCGCAGAGGCTCACCTGCAGGCAAGCGGCCTGCAGCGCTGTTTGAGGAAGACAACCAAGCTGTCTTAAAGAATGGGAAAAAAAGATGTAGCTTAAGGGATGGGCAGGTTGGCATGCTGACCAGCTGCTCAGGTATCTCCTGACTCGGGCCGGCCTCCAAGATGGCGGGTCCAACCAAAAAATATTTGTATCATATCATCAAAACAGATTTGTAAGTCTCAGGTGGTTTTGAGTGCATCCATAATAATCAATTTCCTAACAATAATGCACCACTGAGGCCCTCTCCTCTCCTTACAGGCCGAGGCTCCGTAGAGGCTGGACGAACCTCTTTGGGTCTTTGGGACACCCTAATTACCCACCCTTAAAAATGCCTCATCCCTGGCGTACGGTTGTGCGTGGCACTGTAAAATCTCAACATTTTGCCTTACCTGCACGATACCCTGTGACCCCAAGCGGAGCTTGCTGGCAAGGAAGGGCACATTAGGCAGGACAGACGACTGCAAGAAGGGACAGGCAGGACAGACATGAATGGAACGGGCAAGCAAGAGCACAGCACACCACTTTGATGTCCACAGTCGTGCAGCAGATTACGGCACATGCTACTTCCCAATGCATCTGGTGTTGGTAAGGTTGTTGTTGCTGTGATGTTCACCAGGGCAGAATGCAGATGGCTTGCACAGCAACACGCACCTGCACATATGCATACTCTGTAACATCCTCCCCTGCCTGTGCGCGCAGGCAGGAGTCGGCAAAGCGCGCAGCAGCATACGCCATGGATAACGTGGCACTACCGGCGCCTTGCTTTGCCTCGACGACCTGCACAGGGTGTCAAGAAGAGGTTTTAGTATCAAGCCTCTTTGCACGTTTCGTCATTGGTAGTTCACCATGTTACTTGTGCCACCTAGAGGGACTTTGTGGTGTAAAGAAGACGCGCACAACACCGCTTTCAGCAAGGGCTCTTCAGCAAGCACTAACCTCTGTGCCAGCATTCTGGATGCGACTGGTAAGCTTGGCCAAATCATCCTCAGAGAGCTTCAAGGGAGGTTGAGACTGCGTAAAAAAATGGCTTTTAGGGTGACTATTTAGTAAGGTGCCTTTAGTGAGGACAAGGATGATGTGAGATCGATGGCCATGAGAGGTAGTTAAGCCCAGCGAAACGCTGTGCAAAAACTCAAAGAGGGCGCACATTGAGGTGCAAGCAACCTGATTCTGCACACTCCACTCAGGCACTCAACCAGCTGATGGCTTGTCAGCGAGAAAAATAAACTTTTCACAAGGGAAACAGCTTACTTGAGACAGGAGAGGCACGATGGTGATGCCTGCATGCCCACCAACGACTGGGATGGACACGTCCTTGGGGTCCACTGTGTTAATCTCAGAAATAAATTTCTGCAGGCGTCCAAGTCATGAGCAAGGCGGCTGGTAGAAACAAGCATGAGATGGTGAGAGGAAAAGGGGGAGCAATGGCACTAGGCAAGGGCCACTTATTTGTTTGGACAAGGCCCCCTGCATCACATCTTGAAGCTATTCAGAAGCTGCTGAAATTAAAACTGAGCTGGACTAGCCAATGCCAGCGAGGAGCATCACATCCTTTCATGCCCGTGTGCCAGCACTGACCTCTGCACGGACAACATCCAGAGTGGTCACACCAAACAGCCTCTTCGGGTCATAGACGCCTGCACGCTTCAGTACTTCAGCAGCAATGGGGACCTGCAGGAGCCCACATGTCATGTGAGTGACTCGAAAGACAGGCAGCAAGTGGCAAGCAGCATGGGTCCTGAGACGCGGCCCAAGACGGGCAGAGCTTTTGCCTGAAGGTAGGACCTCGTTTTGCTTGCTGTTTGATGTGTCACTGACAAAAGACCCACAAGGGTTCTCTCCGGCAGTGTCCCCGTGAATTGAAAGGGCAGCTGCTCAGATGCGCATGGCTGCTCAGATGCACATGGACTTGGGGCAAGGCAGGATGATCGCCCAGGGCCTTACCGTGGAGTTCACAGGGTTGGAGATGATTGCCACCCACGCCTGGGGGCAGTTTGTGGCAACCGCCTGGCACAGGCCTGCCACGATGCTCGCATTGATGTTGAACAGGTCATCACGGGTCATACCAGGCTTCCGGGGAATGCCTGCAAGTGCATGCCAGCATTTCACATCAGCCCCGGGCCTGAGCGCTCTGAAGCTGTCACCCGGCTAAAATAGGCCTAGCCTGCAAGCTCAGAGATGCTTAAAGCAGCATCAAGGCGGTGAGGCAGTCAGATGCTGCTTTATATGTGGGCAAGGCAGAAGATGGGCCCAAGGGTCCAGTTAGGGGCACACATTTAGGGGAGAAGGGGCCTAACACCCCCCAAAGAGGCCCCCTCTTCACCTGCAGGAATGACCACCAGGTCACAGCCCTGCAGGGCTTGTGGCAGCTGGTCTGGCCCCACGTAGCCCTTCACGCTTGATGCAGTGCTGATGTGACCCAAATCTGCGGCTACGCCGGGCGTGTTGGCCACATCGTACAGCGCCAGCTCGCCCACGCGGGGCGAGGTCTTCAGGAGCATGGACAGGGGCTGCCCGATGCCTCCAGAGGCACCCAGCACAGCCACCTTGGCCTGCGTACGTAATAATACGGGATGAAGGCAAGGTCATCCTCGGGCCCCAGGGCAGAGCGGGGCCCGAGCTGGCGCTGAGGTCACGGAGGCAGAGGAAGGGCAACGGGCGGGCTGCAGCTCGTGCCTCGTCCGATGCGACACAAGACCATGCACAGAGCGGCAGTATGTCAGTTAAATTAGGAGGCTGCAGTACTGGCCAGCACTGGCGGTGAGGCTGCAGGGCGCGGAGGAGAGGGACAACCTACGGAAGGAAGCCCTACTTACAGGGCGAGAGGAGGACATGGGCACGAGCAGGTGGTCCGCGATATGAGCTAGCCTTTTGGTTGCTCGATTTGTTGACATGAGAGCAAGTCGTGGCGCTGCGACACAAAAAGGTGGTTGCTCACCGCAACAATAGGTTTCACAGCAGGCAGCGGCGGGTCATATCTATAAAGTAATAAAATTAATGAATAATACATTGGTCTATGGTCAGGGATTGTACGCCTACTTGCTGACTACGCAAACCGTATTTTCTTTCGTTGTTTTAGGCATCAACTTACAAAAAAATAGTGTCACAGGTACCAATACGAAAGCCAGTTGGAACTGCCGGTCGCATGATGGCCAGATCACCCAGCATCCTTTAAAGCAAATTTGCGAATTCCTATACGCATCCATGTTAAGCGATCCAGAAAGACGTGGATGGTATTTAATATGGATCAGTTTAAATAAGGCTCGAATTGTGCGACGGCAGCTGCCTGGCAATGGAATAGGAGCGCATCAAAAGCCCCCAGTGTCCAAGCCTGCATGGCCCAAATGTATTAAGAAAAGGTACATGGGGAACACGGGCCATCAGAAGGTTTATATTTTAAAGACTAGCCAAGCAGCAATGGCTGCGCAGCATTGCATGCAATTTAAAATCACAATGCAAACACGATTGCCTGATCTCTTGACAAGACATAAATATACATTTAAAGCGCTCTGCCAATTCAGATCCTGTAAACTGCCTCAGGAGCAGCATATTGTACCTGCCCTATCCAAGCAGCAAACTCTCGAGCCTTGTGAGCTGTATACGTCACATGTCCTCCAAACAATAGCTCTAAGGGTTCACCTCCAAGGGTTAACGTTGCTTGTGAGAGCACAATGCTACCTGCTTTGGCAGGATCTCAAAAATATACCAGAAACGTGGCAAGCACAGGCCCCATCTTCACTGATCCTCACATCTGGTGGAAGCATCTATCCCCAGGCCGCTCATGAGGGCCTTGGCTGCTTCCAGACGAGAATGCTCTTGCAGCGTCTCTGCAGCCAAGGCACTCCACCTGCTGTGCTGGTTGTCGCGCACGGATTGGAGCTCTTTGATAAACCTAGGAGGTGCAAAAAAGGTACAATGCCCCTCTGGTCCAGAATGCCCAAAAAATGAGCATGCTTTTGGACATCCTTCTCTAATGATCGAGCTTACTTTTCATTGGGTTTGGCGCAGAGGTGCTTGCTTTAAAACAAAGCAAAGCAAGCTGCTGAGAAAAACAGCTTACCCGGTGGTGCTGTGCAGGCTACAGTGCACTGCTGCTTACAAAATCACCTGTTCATCTCTTCAATAAATGCTGCCCTGATCTGGTCCAGGCGCTGGACGCCCAAGCTTGTCATCTCCCGGATCTGGGAAGAAAAGGCAAAAGATGGATTGCCACATTGAAAGGAACGGGGAGCAAGCAATTCCAGAAATCCCTTGCTTCCTTCATTGATTGCAGCTTCAGCTCACCTTAAGCTCAATGCTGTTGAGGCGATCGTCCATCCTGCAAGCATACATAGGTTTGCAAGCTCGGTGACATTAAAAGCACACAACTGGTTGAAATGAATTAATCTGTGTAGATTGATGGACACTCAAACAATTTGTAAGAGCAGGGTCAGATTTCTTGGTGTAGTGCACCAGTGAAGCATTTATTTGCTGATCAGCAACACCTACATGAGGATGCCATTTGCCGTAGTTGTGGTCAAGGGCGGAGGCTGAGCAATCTCTACATTTCCAGCTGCTTCATCAGGGGTGCTTCCCTCATCATCCAGAGCACTGTTAGGAAAGTCGATGTGGGGCTGCTGCTGTATTCCTGGCCCCTGCAAGCCCTGCTGCTCCCATATGCTGCCAGCTGGAACTTCCCCATGGTAATCATGCATGGCTCCCTCACAAGGTTGAGCTTGCCCAGTCTGCATAGCTATGCACTGGCGTTTGGAGAGATGGGCCTCTTCCTCTGGTTTCCGCCCAGTGTGACCATCGAAGGTGGTCAGCGTCGGGGATCCCTCTTCATTTTGAGTGCGCTGCTCATGCTGAGATCCATCTGGGAGCTCACCTTCACCTAGAAGCCCAGACAAGCTGTTTAAGTGCTTATCTGCAGCATCATTTGAATGGTGCGCCGTGCCTTCTGTCGTGAACAGGGAATGTGATCCGCCGTATGCGAGAGCAATGCTGGAGGAGCTAGAGAAATGCACGCAGTTGTGAACCATGTTCTTAAGTGGCTTCAAAAGGCTTTTGGAAGACCCAGAGCTCTGAAAGCTGCAGGGCGAAAGGAGGAGGCAGTTCGCGTGAGTGCTGCAGCTGTCAACCATACAGTTTGCACACTGGAGTGCGTACCTCAAGCATCTCCAGATCTAGAGCAGTATACAAAATGCATCATAGCAGGAGGGTTTGGGGGCCATGCCCTACCTGAAGACGTCCCAGAGCCCAGCAGGAAGGCGCTATTTGGTTTCCAAGGCCCTTCAGTTGGTCCTCGGTATCAACGAGGATCTGTTTTATTTTTCAAGTGAAAGCAGGTCGCATGTAATGCGGTGTTTTGTGCTTTGTCCAGCGAAGGTTGAACGAACTTTATGAAAACAGAAGAGTCGTGAAACCAATGATATCATTTTAATTTATAGTACTTTGAGCACCGTGACACGTCAAGCGGCACGCACTCCTCGCGCACTTGCTTTAGAAGCGGGGCCTTGCGGCAGAAGAGCGATTATGGGCAGTCACGAATGCTGGACTATTTTTTTATGCCTGATACTGTCTTCTTTGCTTCCCGCCAGAGCGCGCGTTCTCGCACAGACCAGCGATTTCGAAATCGGGCGAGGCGAGGCGGCCATTTCTCCCAGGCGCGCGCTCCTCCAGCAGCTGCAGGTGATCAACGCCTGCATGAAACTTGTAAATTACTCTTCATATAGTATGCTGGAAGCTTGCTTCTTGAGGGCGGGAGGGAGTGCATGCTTGCATGTGCAAGCTTGCATTGGGGGACCGCCAAGACAACCCCCTGACCTCTCTTGCGCCAGTATACCTCAAATACACTCAATTTACATTCACTATGTGCCTGTTATATCTCAGGAGGAGGTCAGGAACGTCTACTTTAACGGCCTGGCGTCCGGCTGGAGGAGCGAGTCGTACGGATGCGACTGTAACTTTGATGACACGGAGCAGGTGAGAGCAAAGAGCCACACATAAGTGCTTTTTAAAGTATCCAAATGAATTCAGGCTACTAAATAGGTGCACGGGGACCTAGGGAACTTGCCAGCACAGCGGGAGCACTTTGACCAGGCTTCCACCAACTCCACCTACCCTGAATATTTGGGCTGGCGTCTGCAGGTCAACAAGGAAAACCAATGACTTGAAATTAAGGCTTTTACGGAAGTGCATCAGCTGAAAGCGCACACAGGCATGCGTGCATCTGATGTGGTCTTCTCAAATTGTTGTGTACAAGCCAATGCGCTCAGGAGAGAAGTCAACAAGCTGAGCAGTGAGATTGGCAATGTCCTTACACACAGATGATTGCAACTTGTATTATTCTGTTTGTTCCATGTGCTCTTACCCTTGCAGACCTTCTCACGCGCTCAGTCCTCAGCTCACACCTCTGTCATGCCTTGGGCTGCGGTAGTCTTGGAGACTGATCAGCCATTCCCGTCAAGAAGCCTTCTAGATTTCCACGGTGAGTTGAAACTGTGTTCCTGAATGGGATCTGCAATTGGTCTCAGCAGCGCCCACCACTGCCTAGGTGCTTGTGCGCATGCGTGCAGCTTGTACCTTTGCGACTTAAATTGCCTTAACGCCACCCCCTTGTCATGTTACGCGCAGCCAAGGGCACGGGCTTGACTCGGATGTCGTTCTACCTTGAGAATACACTAGAGGGTCGAATCTCCAGATAAGTCGTTGGGTGCAGTGTGACCAGCCAGACGATGGCAGCTAGTATGTAACGTGTTGGCTGCATATCTGCAGGTGCCAATTACCCTATTGTGCATCCAACGCAGACCCTTTTGCTTGACGGATCAGCTGTTGCATTTCTTGTTGACCCTCTCTCGCGCTCAACCTCTGCACGCAGATACGAATGAGTGGCAATGATTACCAAGCGGTCCCTGAAGGATTCTTGAATGTTCTGGGAGCTGATCAGGACCAATGGGCTCGCATTCAGGTGGTGATTTTCACTAATGAGGTGTTTGTAACGATGCAACTGCAACACTTTGTGCCACTTTGCAATGCTCTTGCAATTTGCACATGCAGTTATGCTCAGCTAACGTATGCTTTGTTTCAGAGTGGCTACAGAGTGGTCTGTGAAAGTACCTATTCTCCTTGCAAATGACCAATTCTTATGCAGATGGATTTCAGTGTGTTGACATCAAATGCTGAAGGAAGCTGGAATAGAATTGTCTTCAAGGATATATCAGGTGACTTCAGTCAGACAGCATGAACTGGAGTAGGGTGCCTATTTGGCTTCATACTTTATCAAGCTCAAGCAAAGATAAAAAGTCCTAAGATACAAACAGTTCATGCACACTTTTACCAACTTCGTCCTTGCAGGATCGGGTTTCACTTTACAGCTGGCCCACATGAGGCTTGTGTACCTTCCCGAAGGCTTCAGCGTGCAGAGTAGTGAAGACAAAGAGCTCCTGTAAGACCTTTTTGCAGAATTACCTTAAGCAGCTGACTTCCTTTTTTATGTCTTGCTCTTTTGTGATGATGTTTTGCACAGGGATTGGGTGCTGGTTCCTCCCCCGCCGGCGTCAAGCCTTGCTCCCCCTGAGGCTGGCATCACAAGTGCACCTCCTGCTGAGCGAGCTCCCCGTGTGCCAATCCTCAACCTGGAGACTGATCCGTACAAGAGAACAGTAAGAATTTGATTAAGAAAGAACATCCTTCTAAGAGGGCGCCCACCATTGGGACGCAACTTATTAAGCAGGATTTGCCCTACTTGTCAAGAAACGACTAGCTCTGTGTGCTGCTTTTCCATTGCAGGGATTTGCTGGCGCTGCAGCAGCTGCTTCCAGCTTGCCTGCTACTGAGTTTGTGATGAAACTGAAACCTGGTCTCACCAGGGCACGCCTGAACGACATTTGCAATGAGCTTGGAAATCCCCATTCTGGCCGCTTCAGTGGATTTTGCCGGTATCAGACAGGCGCTGCCAGCTTGCAAGCTGACGCTGATCCTGATCAAGAGCTGGATTGGTCTTTTCAAGCTTTCACTGTGGAATCCCTGGTAGGTATGCTTGATCAAGTTTGGGATTTGGAGCAGAATTGACTGATGCAGCAGCTTTCCCATAACTTCATGGCAGGCATGGACTATGGTGGCTGCTTTTTGCTAAGCGTTGCTCCACCCACGACCCCTTTTTTCACAGGAAGACTTATTTGCCATGAGCTCAAGCCTTGCTGACTCTGTCGAGTACTTTGAGCGTGATTTGATTGCCACTTTTGATCAGATAAAAGCGACAAGGGCAGATGCATTTAATGATGTGCGCAGCTGGGGCATTGACCGCATCGATCAAGCCTGTGAGTGATGCTTTCTGACCATGATAGTGAATTACGGCAGCAAAGTGCTCATACTTGTCCTGTGATTCAATCTACAAGGGACTCTGTGGCTTAGATAGGAACACCCAGTGAGGCTTATATCCTGACCTTCCCCAATCCTTTTACCCACATGCAGATCTGCCTCTGGATGGGACATTTCAGACTGGGTCATTGACCGGCGATGGCTCCCATGTGTACGTCCTGGATACGGGAGTGCGCATGTCCCACACAAACTTCAGGGATCGGATTGGAGAGTCTACCAGTATGCTGGGCGGGTGGGTGTCATTGACAGAAGAGAGGCGTTTGCCATTTGCTTCCAGCATATCAATGGCCTTCACTGTTGGCTGCAGCTGCAAAGTCTGTTGCCAATTGATATGCATCTTGACTCTGATCATGTTTCTCTTTGTTTGTGCTTGGTCCACTGTAGCATGAGGCATTTGCTTCATGATTGATTATGCCTCTAATGCATCTTCACACTCATTTATTCTCACATAGCACGGAACACTCCAAGCTGAAGATTGCGTTGCGCTTCCCACTTGAGCATTTTAGAATCTTCAATGCATTCACAGCCTGAATCCGTGGTCCTGTGTTAAACTGATTGTGCTGATTTGATTTACTGGTGTTTTGCTAAACCATTAGGCACAAACAAGCTAGGGTCTTGCTCTTCATTAGGTTTCTTCAAATGTTGTGCACAATGTGTATGAGCCAGGTCTGCTAATGATGACCATGGTCATGGCACACACGTGGCTGGCTCGGCGGTTGGATCTATTCACGGAGTGGCCCGCAAGGCCACTGTCCATGCAGTCAAGGTTTTGGGGAGCAACGGCTCTGGATCCTACTCAAACATCATCTCTGGCCTAGGGTGGTGAGTTTTGGACTGGTTATTGTGTAGAAAGAGCCCTTGAAAATCAGAAAATTTGCCCCTGTCAAGCAAGCTGCAGTCTCCTCCATGGCGCATACCTCGGCTTCTGACTTGAGCTGCTATGCAGCCTCGTCTTTTTTATCAACAAAGAACTGAATTTCTTGAACAGCAATGAAATCATCTGCACAGTCCATGATTGGCTATCATGCATCCCTTGATCATAATCAACTTGCTGCAGCTTTCATTGGCTTCCAACGTGCCCGCAGGGTTAAGGAGCATGTCCGCCGCCATGGTATCAAGCAGGCTGTAGCGGTCTTATCGCTGGGGGGGCCAAGAGCAGCTTCTCTGAACGATGCTGTGGAAGATTTGGTCAAGGTATAGTATACTTCAGAAGCAGCTCTTTCTCGACTGTGCTCGGAATCCTTCACCAAAACCTGAACACTTCTTCACTGTACCCTTACTGCCTTGCAGAGCAACATAATCGTTGTGGCAGCAGCAGGTAAGTAGTCCCACTTACTTATAATGCAATTGCAAGGGCATAAATCGCAATGCAGATTTAGGGTCAATTTGCATCCTTAATTTGTTATTGTGGTGTTTGCTGCCTGAGGCTCTGCAACTGCTCCCGGTGCTATTTATTGACCTGGGTGCAGTGTCTTGCACTCATGATCTTCTGACATGCAGGGAATGATCATGGTGGGGATGCTTGCACTTACTCCCCCTCTTCTGCACCCAACGCCATCACCGTTGGGGTGAGTACTTGCAAAAGCCACCGATGCAGAAGCTTGAAATGATTTAAACAAAAGCTCCAGCTTGGTGTATGACACTCCAGCTCACTACTGAATGTCCTCATTTCTTATTATTGCCTTTTTCATTGCAGGCATCCACAAGGAGTGATGGCTTGGCATCGTTCTCAAACGTTGGAAGCTGCCTTTTCATGTTTGCACCTGGTGCAAATATTGTGAGTGCCAGCCACCAAGGCGACACTGCTGAGACCACCATGTCTGGGACGTCTATGTCTGCGCCGCATGTGAGTCGTGAGTGAGGTACACTTTGTTAGCTGGTCAAGCTGTGCTACCGCTTCAGCTCCAGGAGCGGTTGTCACCTTTGCATGTGCTCAGTACGGGGAAGAGGTCATGCCCTTTGTTGCTGTTGTCTTGCAGGTGGCTGGCGTGGTTGCATTGATACTTCAGGAGCGTCCCGGGTCAGATGTCAGGACTGTCAAGGAAATTTTGAGTCGCGCTGCTCCAAAAATCAGATTTGAGTCATCTTCCCCAGATCGCCTGTTAAACGCTCAGCGCACTCGCCTCTTTGGAGACAGCCCTGAGCCTAGCCCTTCCCCAGCCCCCACCCCATCTCCAGCACCATCTCCAACCCCATCTCCAGCCCCATCTCCAAGCCCCTCCCCCTCCCCAAGTCCTTCCCGTTCTCCTCTGCCCGAGTTTGGATCCCCAATTAGGAAGCCCTCTTGGTGTGATGTCTGCCCCTGGTGCATGTGGTGCTAGACACTCAACCACGCATGTCCATATTGGCACAAACCATCATGTATATAAGATCAAAAGATGGAGCCAGCAAAAGATTGCTTGTACATAAAAAGTGTGTTCCTTAAGTTTTAAGCTAAGCAGCCCTGCCCTGCGCTTATTTTTTGAAGTTTGAGATTGTCTGCTTCAAGTCTTTGTGATGGAGGCTAATTTCAATTTGTTTCATTGTTTTTCTCTTGGCCCTCTTTTGAGCCACACTCGATGCACAGTAATCTTTGATCACTTCTTACAGCAGCAAGATGTAAAGAACATTTTCATTCATCTCACACACTAGGCACACCTTGGCGCCTGCATGAAGCACATGGGTATGATGCGCAAAACAGACTGCCTGGTCAATGGGGACCTGACCGCCTGAGCCTCAAAATGGGTGTGCTTCTGGCATATCGTTAGTGCTGGGTCTCACAAGCAACCTACTCGTATTCCTTGATCACCATACTCAGAGAAAATGCCCAGATCATGCACGCATAAGTAGAGTGAATTTACTGAGGGTGTGCGTAAATACACAAACAGATGGAATTGATAGTAGCAAAAGTTTAAATAGGCAGCAGCACGGGCATCTGCGATTACACAGGATCCAACATGCCGACAGCTGCTATGAGGGCAGCACGTTTAGAGATAGCTGAGCAAGCACACTTCATGTGCCTCCGCGTGAAAGCAACACTGAAAAAGTGCCCTGTCTCAGGCCCCGCAGCTGGCGCAAAGACCGCACTTAATCCCTGGTGTGCAGACTTTCCGGCTACTTCAGAACAGAGGATGCTGAATGACTCCTAGACATGAATGATTGGCTCGGAGAGCAGGCTTCCAGTAGGCAAAAGACTGGGCACAACCAGCGCTCTCTTCAAGAAACACTCGGGGTTAATCAAGCAAAAAGACTGGCAAGCCCTTACTTGTTTACATGTGAGCAAGGGCATAATTCTGCTTGTTTGCCCGCAAGTCTGGGCATAAAAGTTTGTGTGTGTGTGCATGTGTGTGTGTGTGTGTTTGTGTGCGCGCGTGCGTGTGTGCGCGTGTGTATACGCATGCGTGTGAGCGTGTGCGTATGCATGTGCGCTTGTGCAAGTGCATGTGTACACACATACGTGCGTGCATGTGTATGTGTATGTGTATTTGTGCGTGCATGCATATGCCTGTGTGTTCGTAAAGAGAGAAAAAGGAACGGTAATTTGTGGGTTGTGGGATTATCAAGGATAATTGGAAAACTTCTAAATGATGCGGGTGAACAACAAATTATACTTCTGAGTCTCTAGATGTTTAAATCCTGAAGTCTCCTGGGGGAGCGTGGTTTGAAGGAATGTCTGGGAGGCCTTATGATGCCCTTTATGGTAAGCTACAAGCTTCGGTTGTGTCACTCCACAATCGGATCCTGGTCAGCTTGTCTAAGGTTTACTCTAGCATCGCGCCCCGAGTACTTGCATAATGATGACGCTGTGCAAATTTGCAGACACGACGTACGTCACAAGCAGTGCTCGTGACCACTACCGGCAACAAACAGTTGCCGGTGGGTTCATGGTGGAGCGTGCACCCGAGTACGCCAACATGTTCTCCAAGCTGCCTCAGTACCCCTCCACCACATTCAGGTCTGTGTTTAGACCTGCCAGCATTTGCATCTTCACCTTGACAGGCCCTGTCAGGTCTAAGAGCCTGTGTAAAGCGCACATGCTCTTCTTTTTTGTGCATGCGCATGTGCAAGAGCATCAAACAGCATGGCGCAAAAGAATTTTTGCTTGCCCTGCGTCAACATGTCTCTCAGGCTGCAAAATGAAAAAAGCAGCCGCAGTATCATGCGTGCAGCAGCTTCCACACACGTAAAAAACAAGTTCAAGACATGTACCATGCTCTGCTTGGGACTGCTCTCTCCTTGTTTGTGCCACAAATGAACCACACAAGCAAGCAAGCACACTCAAGCAGCACTGTGTACCCGCTGCACAGAACATAGCGATCTGGTGTGAGGCACATGCAAACCAACTCATATAGCACTCACCTCTGGCACAGGCTGAAGAACTCTGACAGAGTGCCTGTATTCGTGGATCGCACCTTCCATCCCGATGTCCGCAACCCTGCTGAGTTGTCTGCTGTCAGCCGACCTGAGGTGGTGGCAGGCACAGAGCGGTACAAGTTCTTCCGGCGGCCTCTGCTTTCCATGCCAACGCACTCACTGTTCAAGGAGGAGCGGGTGCTGCCCCCCCCCCCCCCCCCCCCCCCCCCCCCC
>LFIK01001270.1_pt1 | contig 19867 bp, 17 predicted proteins | sample 643401 | NCBI WGS metagenome assembly LFIK01 (sample SAMN03777447, study PRJNA286221) | soda lake metagenome | biome: soda lake; feature: Kulunda steppe; material: water; isolation source: sample T5-Br brine of Lake Tanatar-5 | place: Russia: Kulunda steppe | collected 2010-07
AGACCCACAAGTTCGATATGACGACACAGGGCATCCCCGGCCGCCGTGGCGCGGCACGGGCTGGCGCGCTCGATCAGGACAGTGCCCAGACGTTCCTCCAGCGCGCGGACCCGCTGCGAAATGGCCGAGGGCGTCACCCCCAAGGCCCGCGCCGCGCCCTCGAAACTGCCGGTCTGCACCACCATCGCGACCGCACGCGCGGCGGGATAATCAATCATTAGCGCTACTTCACCAGTGTTACATCGTTTAATTTGCCTAATCACATGGCCCGGTATAGCGCAAGCCGAACCTGATAGGGGGCAGATATGAGCGACCTGACGATTTACCTGACCGGACTTGGCATCGGCCTGAGCCTGATCATCGCCATCGGCGCGCAGAACGCCTTTGTCCTGCGCCAGGGCCTGCGCGGGTCGCATGTCTTCCCGGTGGTGCTGACCTGTGCGCTGTCAGATGCGATCCTGATCATGGTCGGGGTGACCAGTTTCGCCAGGATCGCCGCATGGTTGCCGATGGTCGATCCGGTCATGCGCTATGGCGGCGCTGCGTTTCTGGTCTGGTATGGGGCGCGCAACATGCGCGCGGCCTTTACCTCGTCGCAAGCGCTCTGGATCGATGGCGCAGCCCCGCGAGAGCCGCTGCGCCCTGTGCTGCTGACAGCGCTGGCGCTGACATGGCTGAATCCGCATGTCTATCTTGATACCGTGGTCTTGCTGGGCACGATCTCGACACAGTATGCGGGCCAACGGTTTGCCTTTGCCGCTGGTGCGGTGAGCGGTTCCTTCCTGTTCTTTTTCGCGCTCGGCTATGGCGCGGGCAAATTGCGGCCTCTTTTCGCGCAACCCAGGGCTTGGCGGCTTCTGGAGGGCGGGATTGCTCTGGTGATGTGGGCAATTTCCGTGAAATTGATCTTGTCCGCGTGAGAGGGCTGTTTCGCGAGGATCAATGTCCCGAAGCATCACACTATCGGTCAGCTCATACTTGGCGCTGCGCTGCGTCCGACTGTCCGCATGGGCTCATACTGTCCGCTCGCTTGGCACTTGACCATTGGTCAGCCGCGCGGACACCTCCTCTTGCTGCAACCCCGAGGATTGAGCCGGCGCGTGTTGCCATCGCTGAATGCGTGTGCCTTGCAGATGCCGGAGGCGCAGGTGATTCGTCCGCATAGCGACTCCTTGCTCCGTGCGACGCTCGAAGGCCGCGGCAGCGCGTTCGATGCCAGGGGAACGGTGCCGGAATTGGTGCAAAACCAGGCGCCAGAACTCACCATACGATATTGATTTTAAATATCTATGCCAGAGTTCGACCCTCTCTCGCAGCACCATTTTTCCGGCATGAATGTCGAATGACGGACCGCACGCCGCCCAAGCTGCGGCGGGCGCGTGACCGGCATGGACCGACGCGGGCGGTGCTGTGGAAGGCGTCGAAGCTCAGCCCACGCGGTAATTCGGGCTTTCGCGGGTGATCTGCACGTCGTGGACATGGCTTTCGCGCAGCCCGGCATTGGTGATGCGCACGAAGGCGCAGCCGCCGCGCATCGCGGCGATATCCGGGTTGCCGGTGTAGCCCATCGCCGCGCGCAGGCCGCCGACCATCTGGTGGATGACCGTCCCGGCGGGGCCCTTGTAGGGCACCTGCCCCTCGATCCCCTCGGGGACCAGCTTGTCCGAGGCCGCGTCCTTCTGGAAATACCGGTCCGCCGAGCCGCGCGCCATCGCGCCCAGGCTGCCCATGCCGCGATAGCTCTTGTAGCTGCGGCCCTGATACAGGATCACCTCGCCCGGGGCCTCGTCGGTGCCGGCGATGGCGCTGCCGACCATGGCACAGGACGCCCCCGCCGCGATGGCCTTGGCGAAATCGCCCGAGGTCTTGATGCCCCCGTCGGCGATGATCGGCACGTCGCCCGCCGCCCCGGCGCAGTCCATGATCGCGGTGAGCTGCGGCATGCCGACGCCCGCCACCACGCGCGTGGTGCAGATCGACCCCGGCCCGATGCCGACCTTGACCGCATCGGCGCCCGCATCGATGAGCGCGCGCGTGGCCTCGGCGGTGGCGACATTGCCCGCCACCACCTGCACCGCGTTCGACAGCGACTTGATGCGCTCGACGGCGCGCGCCACGCCTTCGGAGTGGCCATGCGCGGTGTCCACCACGATCAGATCGCAGCCCGCATCGATCAGCTCCGCCGAACGTTCGAACCCCGCATCGCCCACCGTGGTGGCCGCCGCCACCCGCAGCCGGCCCAGTTCGTCCTTGCAGGCCGAGGGGTTGAGCACCGCCTTGTCGATGTCCTTGAGCGTCAGCAACCCGGTCAGACGGCCTTCGGCGTCGGTGACCAGCAGCTTCTCGATCCGGCGCGCCTGCATCAGGCTGCGCGCCTCGTCGCGGTCGGCGGGTTCGCGCAGCACCGCCAGATTGTCCGAGGTCATCATCACATGCACCGGCGTGCGCGCGTCCGAGGCGAAGCGCATGTCGCGGTTGGTCACGATCCCCAGAACCCGGCCCTGCGCATCGACCACCGGAAAGCCGGTGACGTTGTAGCGCTCCTGCAGTTCCTGCGCGTCGGCCAGCGTCTGTTCGGGGCGCAGCGTGATCGGAGCATAGACGATGCCCGATTCGAAGCGCTTGACGCGGCGGACCTCGCGCGATTGCGCGTCCACGTCCAGGTTGCGATGGATCACCCCCATGCCGCCGGCCTGCGCCATCGCGATGGCCATCCGGCCTTCGGTCACGGTGTCCATGGCGCTGGACAGCAACGGAATGTTGAGCGCGATCGCACGCGTGACATGGGTGCGCGTGTCGGCCTGCGTGGGCAGCACACTCGACGCCGCGGGCACCAGCAGCACGTCGTCGAAGGTCAGGGCCTCGCGAATCGCCATGACGTCACTCCTTCGCTGCTGTTGCCGGATGCGAGGTGCTATTCCACGCAGGCGCCGGAATGAAAACCCCCCCGGCGCGCGGGCGTCAGTTGCCCTCCTGCCGGGCGCGCATCTCGGCCTCGATCTCGCGCCAGCGGGCGACGGCGCGGTTGTGATCGGCCAGGTTGGTCGAGAACGCATGCCCGCCGGTGCCGTCGGCCACGAAATAGAGATACGGCGTCTCGTCGGGGTTCAGCGTGGCGACGATCGACGCGCGGCCCGGGTTGGCAATGGGCGTCGGCGGCAACCCGTCGATGCGGTAGGTGTTCCACGGCGTCGTCGTGTCCAGCTCCGACCGGCGCAGCCCGCGGCCCAGCGTCCCGCGCCCCTGCGTGATGCCATAGATCACCGTGGGGTCGGTCTGCAGCCGCATCGGCACGCGCAGCCGGTTGACGAAAACGCTGGCGACCTGCGCACGCTCGTCGGGGACCGAGGTTTCCTTCTCCACGATCGAGGCCATGATCAGCGCCTCGAACGGGCTGTCATAGGGCAGACCGTCCTGCCGGGTCTCCCACGCGTCGGCGAGGATACGCTCCTGCCGCGCGCGCATCTCGGCCAGAAGCTCGCCGCGGTCGGCGCCGCGGGTGACCTCGTAGCTCTCGGGGGCAAGCCAGCCCTCTTCGGGCACCTCCTCGACCTCGCCCGACAGGAACACCGCGCGGTTGAGCGAGTCCCACACCTGCCAGCTGGTCGCGCCCTCGGCCACGGTGAGGCGGAAGCGCATGTCGGGATCGTCAAGGAACGCGTCGAACGCCTCGGGCGGGTCCTCGTCGGTGCCGAAACGGGCGATTTCCTCGAAGCGCTGGGTCTGGGGGTCGAGCTCGCGCAGGATGGTCTCGGAGCGCGTCACGCCCACGCGAAACAGCACCTCGGACCCGCAGGTCGAGGCCCCGCCGCGGGTGACGATGTCGAGGATCTGATCCATCGAGGCGCCTTCGGGGATCAGATACGAGCCGAAGCGCAGTTGATCGTCGCGTTCGGTGTAGCGCGCGCCGATGCGGAACACCGTGGGGCTGGACACGGCGCCCAACTCCTCGGCGCTGCGCGAGACCGCGCGCAGGTTGGCCCCGCGTTCCACCCGCAGGCAGACCGCGCTTTCCAGCGGCCCGGCGGCGACGAATTCGCGCTGCCCCCAGGAAATCACCCCCCCGAGCACCACCAGCCCGACGATCAGCAAGGTCAGCGCATTGGCCGCGATGTGCCGCATCAGTCGCGCACCCGTCCGAACAGGAGCGACGCGTTGGTCCCGCCAAAGCCGAAACTGTTGGACAGCGCGACGTCGATCCTGCGCGCGCGCGCCGCGTTGGCGGCCAGATCGAGCGGGGTTTCGACCGCCGGCGTGTCGAGGTTGATCGTCGGCGGTGCGATCTGGTCGCGGATCGCCAGGATCGAGAAGATCGCCTCCAGCGCCCCCGCCGCCCCCAGCAGATGCCCGATCGAGGATTTGGTCGAGCTCATGGTCGCCTGCGCCGCCGCGTCGCCGAGCAGGCGCTCGACCGCGGCAAGTTCGATCACGTCGGCCATGGTCGAGGTGCCGTGCGCGTTGATGTAATCGATGTCGGCCGGCGCGAGCCCCGCGCGCTTGACCGCCGCGCGCATCGAGCGGAACGCGCCGTCGCCATCCTCGGACGGGGCGGTGATGTGATAGGCGTCGCCCGACAGCCCGTAGCCCAGCACCTCGGCATGGATCGTCGCGCCGCGCGCGCGGGCGTGTTCGAGCTCCTCGAGCACCACCACGCCCGCGCCCTCGCCCATCACGAAGCCGTCGCGGTCGGCGTCAAAGGGGCGGCTGGCGGTTTCGGGCGCATCGGGCCGCTTCGTGGACAATGCCTTGCAGGCGTTGAAGCCGGCGATGCCGATCTCGCAGATCGCGCTTTCGGCGCCGCCCGCCAGCATCACGTCGGCGTCGTCATACTGGATCAGCCGCGCCGCGTCGCCGATGGCGTGCGCGCCGGTCGAGCACGCGGTGACCACCGAATGGTTCGGCCCCTTGAAGCCGTGGCGGATGCTGACCTGCCCCGAGATCAGGTTGATCAGCGAGCCGGGGATGAAGAACGGCGACACCCGTTTCGGCCCCTTGTCGCGGATCAGGTTCGCGGTCTCGGCGATGGTCTGCAACCCGCCGATGCCCGAGCCGATCATCACCCCGGTGCGCTCGCGGGCGTGGTCATCCTCGGGGCGCCAGCCGGCGTCGGTCACGGCCTGTTCGGCGGCGGCGATGCCGTAAAGGATGAACTCGTCGACCTTGCGCGCCTCCTTGGGCGCCATCCAGTCGGCGGGGTTGAAGCCGTCATCCGTGCCGTCGCCGCGCGGGACCTCGCAGGCGTAGGTGGTGGCCAGCGCCGAGGCATCGAACCGCGTGATCGGCCCCGCCCCCGACTCGCCGGCCAGCAACCGCCGCCATGTGGCCTCCACGCCACAGGCCAGCGGCGACACCACGCCCAATCCGGTGACAACAACTCGCCGCATCGCACGGCCCCCCGCGACTGTTCCGAACCCTGATGCGCGGTGCATTACACCGCTTTCCCGGACAGGAAAACCCTCTGCCGCGGGGGGGATGGTCCGCCGGGGCTTGGTCTTGTCACATTCGCGCGATACATCCCCCCGAAACCAACACCGGAGACACCATGCCCGATATCCGCATCTACCCCGCCGAGGGAAAATGGGTCGTGCGCGCCGCAGGTGCCGTGATCGCCGAAAGCCGCGCCGCGCTCGAACTGGTCGAGGGCGATGCGCCCTTCGTCATCTGTTTCCCGCGCGAGGACATCGCCATGGACTTCCTGGCACCGTCCGAGCGCACCGCCGAGCATGACGCCTTCGGCATGGCGGCATTCTTTCATATCGACGGCCCCGGCGGCCAGCTTGCCAATGCCGCCCACGCCTTCGACGCGCCGGCACAGGAGCACGCGCAGATCGCGGGGCTGGTCATCTTCGACGCCGGCAAGGTGACGGTCGAGCGCGTCTGAGACGCGCCGGAATGCCGGTCTGACCGCCTCCCCGCGGGGCGCGGCCGTTCAGCCCGGCAGCGTCCCCTCCAGAACGTAGCGCAGGATCGCCACCACCTGTTCGGGGCTCTCGGCCACCGCCTGCGCGGCGGCGTTCACTTCCTTGAGCGCGTGTGCATGCTCGGGCGGGTGCAGCACCACCAGCGACTTGCCGAGCGCCGCCGCATAGCCGGCATCGAACGCCGCGTTCCACTGCTTGTATTTGTCGCCGAAGCGGACCACGACCAGGTCGGCCTCGGCGATCCCCTTGCGGGTGCGGATGGCGTTGAGCGACGCGCCCTTGTGGTCATGCCAGACCTTGCGGTCCTCGGGTCCCAGAATCGCCACCCCGCAATCGTCCGAGGCCGCGTGATCCGTCACCGGCCCCGAAAACGTCACATCCAGCCCCGCCGCGCCGGACACGATCCGCGCGCGCCAGTCGGTGTGGATTTCCCCGGACAGATAAACCTTCAGCATCGCCATGCCTCCGTTGCTGGCCCCGAGCGCAACATATGGCGCGGAACGGGGCCGGTGATCCCAGCCCGTTGTTGCCCGGCTGCGGTTTCTGTGGCAAGACATGCACAGGAAATCAAACCCGCGAGTTCAGCCGATGACGGATTACGCCACCCGACGCACGATGATGGTGGACGGCCAGGTGCGGCCGGCCGATGTGACCAAGTTTCCCATCATCGAGGCGATGCTGCGCCTGCCCCGCGAACGCTTCGTGCCCCCCGGCATGGCCGAGACCGCGTATATGGACGACAACCTGACGCTCGCGCCCGGGCGCGTGCTTCCCGCGCCGCGCACGCTTGCCAAGATGCTGGATGCACTCAACATCGGGCCGCGCGATCTGGTGCTCGATATCGGCTGCGGGATGGGCTATTCGACCGCGGTCGCGGCGCGGCTTGCCGAAGCCGTGGTCGGGGTCGAGGAAGACCCCGAACTCGCCGCCGAGGCCCCCGGCGCGCTGGCCTCGGTTGCGGCGGACAATGCGGTGATCACGCAGGCGCCGCTGAGCGAAGGCGACCCCGCCAGCGGCCCCTACGACGTGCTGATGATCCAGGGCGGGATCGAGCTCTTCCCCGACGCGCTGCGCGCGCAGCTCAAGGACGGCGGGCGCGCGGTCTGCCTGTTCATGGACGGACCGCTTGGTGTGGCGCGGCTCGGCTCGCGGCAGGGCGATCACATGGTCTGGCGCGATATCTTCAACGCCGCCGCGCCCGTGCTGCCGGGCTTCGGGCGCGCGCCGGCCTTTACCTTCTGACGCAGCCCCATCGCACGGCGCACCGATCAACCCCGGAGGCACCCCTCATGCAGCTTCTTGCACAGACCCGCCGGGTCGCTGGCGCCATCGGACTGGCGGTGCTGCTGCTGCCGTCTGGCGCCCTGAGCCAGAGCCTCACCGACGCGCTGATCGCCGCCTATCGCAATTCGAACCTGCTGGAACAGAATCGCGCCGTGCTGCGCGCCGCAGACGAAGACGTGGCCCAGGCGGTGGCCGATCTGCGCCCGGTGGTCAACTTCATCGCCCGCACGCGGGCCGAGGTGTTTCCCGGCGCCGACATCGGCGCGCGCTCGACCTCGCTCAGCGCGTCGCTGAACCTGTCGGCGGATGTGACGGTGCATGATTTCGGGCGCGGCCGGCTGGCGGTCGAGGCCGCACAGGCCAACGTGCTGGCGGTGCGCGCGGGGCTGGTGGAGCTTGAACAGCGCGTGCTGCTGAACGCGGTGGCGGCGTTCATGGAAGTGCGCTCGGCCGCCGACCAGGTCGCCTTGCGCGAATCCAACGTGCGCCTGATCGAGCAGGAGCTGAACGCCGCGCGCGAACGCTTCGAGGTGGGCGAGGTCACGCGCACCGATGTCTCGATCGCCGAGGCGCGGCTTGCGGGGGCGCGCAGCGAACTCGCCGCCGCGCAGGGCGATCTGACCGTCGCGCGCGAGGAATACCGCCTCGCCACCGGCACCGCGCCGGGGCAACTGCGCGCCCCGCCGGCGCTGCCCGCGACCGCCAGCACCCTTGATGCAGCGCAGAACCTCGCGCGCCACAACCATCCGGCGATCCAGGCGGTCCAGCAGGAGGTCGCCGCCGCCGAACTGAACGCCGAGCGCGCCGCACGCGCGCGGCAGGGCACGGTGAGCGCAGGCGCCAGCGCCGGGGTTTCGGCCAGCCGTTCGACCCTGCGCGGGCTGGGATCGGGAAGCAGCCTCGATGGCAGCATCGGCGCCGAGCTCAGCTATCGGCGCCCGCTCTATCAGGGCGGGGCGCTGCCCTCGCAGGTGCGCCAGGCCCGCGCCCGGCGCGATGCGTCGCGCGCCGAGCTGCATCAGACCGTGGCCGAGGTGCTGCAGGGCGTCGCCCGCGCCTGGTCCAACGCCGAGGTCGCCGCCGCGCGGATCGAGGCCAGCCGCCTGCAGATCGACGCCGCCGAAACCAGCTTCGAAGGCATCCGCGAGGAGGCCACGCTGGGCGCGCGCACCACGCTTGACGTGCTCAACGCCGAGCAGGAGCTTCTGGACGCGCGCGGCGCGCTGGTCGATGCGCAGGCCGCGCAGCAGGTCGCGGCCTATGCGGTGCTCGAGGCGATGGGCCTGCTCACGGTGGATCACCTCAACCTCGGGATTCCGACCTATGACCCCGAGGCGTATTTCAACGCCGTGCGCAATGCGCCCGCGCGCTCGCCGCAGGGCGAGGCGCTCGACCGCGTGCTGCAAAGCCTCGGGCGGGACTAAACCCGCCCGTCCGCGGCACGGCCGCAACTGCGGGATTCCCTTTCCCGGGCTTTGCGGGTAGACTGCGCCGAAACCGAAGAACCGGAAGATCGAGCATGTCCGACCCCCTGTCGCAGCCCGAGATCGAGGATGTTCTTTCATCGATCCGTAGGCTCGTGTCGCACGAAGTCGCCCGCGCCAAGTCCGAGCGGCTGATCCTGACACCGGCGCTGCGCGTGGTGGGCGACGACCCGGCCGGGCCCGCCGCTGACGCAACCCGCGCCCCCACCCCTGCCCCCGCCGCCGGCCCTGCAACCGACGGCGACGATCTGCGCGTGCGGGTGCAGCGCGCGATGACCCCGTCCGACGCGCCGGACGGTGACGCCGCATCGCCGGCCCCCGCGCCCGCCACCGCCACCGCCTCCGGGAGCGCCGGTCCCGCTTCGGACGAGGGGGCACTGCGCGGCGTCATTGCCGAAGTTCTGCGCGACGAGTTGCGCGGCGCGCTTGGCGAGCGCATGACGCGCAACATCCGCAAGCTCGTCCGCGCCGAGGTCGCCCGCGCGCTGGCCGAACGCGGCTGACCACCGCCCCCGCGCCCGCTTCAGATCCGCGACAGGATCCAGTCCTGCACCCGCCACGGCAGCAACCGCCGCCCCAGCGCCATCACATGCGCGGGCAGCGTGACGTAATAGCGCGGTCTCGGACGCCGGGCCTCGAGCGCGCGCAGAAGCGTCCGCGTGACCGCGTCGGGGGGCAGCTCGAACCGGTCGGGGCCGCGGTCCTCATAGAGCCGCGCCAGCAATTCGCCCTGATACTGCGCCGCGCGCGGCGAGGCGCGCCAGTCGATCCAGCGCTCGAAATGCGCGATCGCGTTGGCGCGCAGACGCGAGGTCACCGGCCCCGGCTCGATCAGAACCACGTCGATCCCGGTGTCGCGCAACTCCATCCGCAGCACGTCCGACATCCCCTCGAGCGCGAATTTCGTCGCCACATAGGCCCCGCGCCAGCGCAGCGCCGCGATCCCCAGCACCGACGAGTTCTGCACGATCCGGCCCGCGCCCTGCGCGCGCATCACCGGGATCACGCGGCGGGTGAGCTCGTGCCAGCCGAACAGGTTCGCCTCGAAGATCGCGCGCAGCCCGTCGGTCGGCAGATCCTCGAGCGCGCCGGGCAGCGCATGCGCGCCGTTGTTGAACAGCGCGTCCAGCCGCCCGCCGGTGTGCTGCAGGGTGGCGTCCAGCGCGGCGGCGATGCTGGCGGTGTCGGCGTAATCCATCAGCACCGCGTGCAGCCCGTCGGCGGCCAGCGCGGCGCGGTCGGAGTCGGTGCGACAGGTTGCGATCACCCGCCAGCCCCGCGCCGAAAGCGCGCGCGCCGCATGCGCCCCGATCCCCGAGGAGCACCCGGTGATCAGGATGCTGCGCGCCGCGCCGCTCATGCGCCCGCCAGCGCGGCCAGCGCCTCGGCATGAATCGCGGCGTTGGCGGCGGCGATCACCTGCCCGCCCTGCGCGGCCGGGCCGCCCTGCCAGTCGGTGACGATCCCGCCCGCGGCCTCGATCACCGCCAGCGGCGCGGCGATGTCATGGACGTGCAGCCCGGCCTCGATCACCAGGTCGATCTGCCCCGCGGCAAGCAGCGCGTAGGCGTAGCAATCCATCCCGTAGCGGGTCAGCCGCGCGCGGGCGGCGACGCGGGCGAAGGCTGCGGCCTCGGCGTCGGTGCCGATTTCCGGGAAGGTGGTAAACAGCGTGGCCCGGCACAGCGGGCGCGGGGCGCGCGTGCGCAGCGTGGCGGTGCCCGCCGGGCCGGTCAGCTGCGCAACGCCCAGGCCCCCCAGAAAGCGCTCGCCGATATAGGGCTGGTCGATCACGCCCAGAAACGGCCCGTCGGCATCGGCGAGCGCGATCAGCACACCCCAGGTGGGCGTCCCGCTGAGGTAGCCGCGTGTGCCGTCGATGGGGTCGATGATCCAGCGCAGCCCCGAGCGCGACGGCACCGCGCCCAGTTCCTCGCCCAGCACCCCGTCCTGGGGGCGCGATGCGGCAAGGATCGCGCGGATCGCCGCTTCGGCGGCGCGGTCTGCGGCGGTCACGGGGTCGAACCCGGCGTTCCCGGCCTTGTTGTCGGCCTGCAGGTCGGCTGTGCGGAACTGCGACAGCGTCGGCGCGCGCGCAGCCTGGGCCAGCCGCTCGATCAGCGACAGAAGCTCCAGCCGCGTGGGCGGAGAGATGGTGCGGCGGGTCAGCGTCATCGAAACAGGCTCCGGAGCGGGGAATCGCCCCGCCCGGACACTGCGCCATCGCGCGGCCCGAGAAAACCGCAAATACCGGTCGGCAGGCAAGGCCCGGGACGGGCCGCAACAGGGCGGCCCACAAAAAGGACGGGCCACAACTGGACGAATCGCGCGCCAGCTCGCCGTCAGGCGACCTGGTCGCTCATCACCTTGGCCAGGTCCACCAACTTGCGCCGCTGCCGTTCGGGGATCGACTGATAGGCACGCATCAGCTGCACCGCGTCACGGTCACCGATCAGATCGGAGCATTCCGAGGCCGGATCGGCGTCGGCACGGCCCAGACCGTCGAAAAAGAACGAAATCGACACATCGAGCGCGTGCGCGATCGCCCACAACCGCGAGGCCGAAACCCTGTTCATGCCGGTCTCGTATTTCTGGACCTGCTGGAACTTGATCCCGATCGCATCGGCAAGCGCCTGCTGCGTCATTCCGATCATCCACCTGCGTTGGCGGATACGCTTGCCAACATGCACATCGACGGGGTGCTTCATACAACTCTCCTGAACCAACTCGCGCTCCTTACCAAAGCCGCACACGAGCGCGACACTCTCTGCACGATCGAGTGTGCCGGCCGCTGGCGATGCAAGCCGCTGCGCATTCGATCGCAACCCGCTTACGGCAATTTCCGTGCCAGAACGTGGCGTTGCAACTTATGCGCAACGAAGGATCCCGTTTGCGCGCAACATCTCCCGGTGTCGCACGCCCGCACGGCATGGTTGCATCGAGCGCGCCGATCCCGTTCCAGCGTTAACCCCAGAGGGGCATTGCGGAAGGAAACACCGCCTGTGGTGGTGTTCCATATTGCGACGCAAAATGCAACTGCGCCTCCGCGCGCGCTGCCCGCGCTTGCCGCTGGCGGCGCCGCGCGCTACCCGAAACGAACCCATGACGCACGGATGACGCACGGAGGATCGATTGCGCGCTCTTGTTCTTGCCGACCGCGCCCGCGGCCCCGCGCTGGTGGACCAGCCCATCCCCGAACCGGGCCCGGGCGAGCTGCGCCTGCGGGTGGCGGGCTGCGGGCTGAACTTTGCCGATCTCCTCATGATTTCGGGACGCTATCAGGAGCGCCCCGCCCTGCCCTTCACGCTGGGGATCGAGGTTGCGGGCACCGTGGACGCGCTGGGTCCCGGACTCGACGGCCCCGCGCCGGGCACGCGCGTCGCCGCCCTGCCCGGCACCGGCGGGCTGGCCGAGCACTGCGTCTGCCCCGCCGAGCGCTGCATCGCGCTGCCCGACGCGATGCCCTTCGAGCATGCGGCAGCCTTCCTTGTCGCCTACGGCACCGCGCATCTGGCGCTGGCGCACAAGGCGCGGCTGCGCGCGGGCGAGCGGGTGCTGGTGCTGGGCGCGGCGGGGGGCGTCGGACTGGCGGCGGTCGAACTGGGCCGGCGCATGGGCGCCGAGGTGATCGCCGTGGCGCGCGGCGCGGCGCGACAAGCTGCCGCACGCGCTGCCGGGGCGCATCATTGCCTCGACAGCGACACCGCCGATCTGCGCGAGGCCTGCCGCGCGCTCGGCGGTGTGGACGTGGTCTTCGACGCGGTCGGCGAGCCGCTGGCCACCCCCGCCCTGCGCGCGCTGCGCCCCGAGGGCCGGTTCCTGTGCATCGGCTTCGCCGGCGGCGCGGTGCCGCAGTTCCCCGGCAACCTGCTGCTGGTCAAGAACCTGTCGGTGCTGGGGCTTTACTGGGGCGGCTACCTGCGCTTCGCGCCGGATGTGCTGACCGGCAGCATGTCGCACCTGTTCGACTGGTACGCGCAGGGCGGCCTGCGCCCGCATGTCAGCCACCGGCTTCCGCTCGAACGCGCGGCCGAGGGGCTGGAGCTGCTGCGCACCCGAAGCGCCACCGGCAAGGTGGTCATCGAACCCGGCGCGGCGCGCTGAACGCGGCGGCAGCCCCGCCGCCTCACGTGCTTTTATGAATCAAACGCTCGGGATTTGCTTGAAACATCGCGGGAACCCAACAATATTAAGCGCAACGACAGCGCCTGCCCGGCGTGTCGACTGACCGAGCTTGGAGGAACACAATGGCTGAATATCAGACGATGCGCACCACCGCCGCAGGCGCGCGGTCGGCCGCGATCGACGAAGGGCTTCGCGCCCACATGAACAAGGTCTACGGCACCATGTCCGTGGGCATGCTGATCACCGGGCTGGCCGCCTGGGCGATCTCGGGCCTTGCAACCACGACCGACGCCGGTGCCGCCGTCGCAACGCTGCCCAATGGCACGATGCTGAACAATCTGGGCGCCGCGATCTATGCCTCGCCGCTGCGCTGGGTGATCATGTTCGCGCCGCTGGCCTTCATCCTGTTCGGCTGGGGGTCGCTGATGCGCAAGGCCTCGCCCGCGGGTGTGCAGCTGGGCTTCTTCGTCTTCGCCAGCGCGATCGGGCTGTCGCTGAGCTCGATCTTCCTGGTGTTCACGTCGTATTCGATCACCCAGACCTTCCTGGTGACCGCAATCGCCTTTGGTGGCCTCAGCCTTTACGGCTACACCACCAGGAAGGACCTGTCCGGCATGGGCACGTTCCTGATCATGGGCGTGATCGGGCTGATCGTGGCGATCATCATCAACCTGTTCCTGCAGTCGCCGGCGATGATGTTCGCGATCTCGGCCATCGGCGTGCTGATCTTCGCGGGCCTGACCGCGTTCTACACGCAGGAGATCAAGAACACCTATGTCGCCCACGCCGCAGCCGGGGATCAGGACTTTCTGGAGAAGGCCGCGATCGACGGCGCACTGATGCTCTACATCAGCTTCCTGAACATGTTCCAGTTCCTGCTGATGTTCCTGGGCCAGCAGGAATAACCGCGCCGACGGATGCACCTGGACAAGGGCCGGTCACCGCGACCGGCCCTTTTTTCATGGTCGCGCCTGACGGCTTGCACCCGTGCAGGCCGCGCCGCTATGCTCGGGCCGGTTTCACCGGAGACGCTCCATGCCCTACGCCTATGACGACCAGAACGTGTTCGCCAAAATCCTGCGCGGCGAGATCCCCTGCGACAAGGTGCTCGAGACCGAGCACTGTCTGGCCTTCCGCGACATTGCCCCGCAGGCGCCCGAGCATGTGCTGGTCATCCCCAAGGGCGCCTATGTCACCTATGACGACTTCACCGACCGCGCCCCGGACGCGGAAATCGCGGATTTCACCCGCACGGTGACCGAGGTGGCGCGCATGATCGGCGCGCTTCCCGGCGCGGGGGGCGACGGGTATCGGTTGATCTCGAACGCGGGGCCGACCGGCAACCAGGAGGTCCCGCATCTGCACATCCACGTGCTGGCGGGCCGCCCGCTGGGCCGCCTGGTGCAGCCGGGCTGAACCCGGGCGCGCGCATGACCGCTTGCACGCCCCCTGCCCCGCCCCTATGAAGCGCTGCGTTCGCCTGGCCGCTGCAAGGATCCGCGCATGCCCCTTCTGGTGATGAAATTCGGCGGCACCTCGGTCGCCGATCCGGCCCGCATCCGCGCCGCCGCCGAAAAGGTCCGCGCCGAGGTCGCGCGCGGGCATGACGTGATCGTCATCGTCTCGGCCATGGCGGGGCGCACCAACGAGCTTGTGGGCTGGGTCAACGAGACCTCGCCGCTTTATGACGCGCGCGAATACGACGCGGTGGTGAGCTCGGGCGAGAACGTCACCGCCGGGCTGATGGCGCTGACGCTGCAGGAAATGGACGTGCCCGCGCGCAGCTGGCAGGGCTGGCAGGTGCCGATCCGCACCAGCTCGGCCCACGGTGCCGCGCGGATCGAGGAGATCCCCCGCGCCGCGCTCGACGCCAAGTTCGCCGAAGGCTTCCGCGTCGCGGTGATCGCCGGGTTCCAGGGGCTCAGCCCCGGGAACCGCATCACCACGCTGGGCCGGGGCGGGTCGGACACCACCGCCGTTGCCTTCGCCGCCGCCTTCGGGGCGATCCGCTGCGACATCTACACCGATGTCGACGGGATCTACACCACCGACCCGCGCATCACCGCCAAGGCGCGCAAGCTCGCGCGCATCAGCTTCGAGGAGATGCTGGAACTCGCCAGCCTCGGCGCGAAGGTGTTGCAGACGCGCTCGGTGGAGCTGGCGATGCGCTACAAGGTGCCCCTGCGCGTGCTGTCGTCGTTCGAGGACACCGACGACACATCCGGCACGCTGGTTTGCGATGAGGAAGCGATCATGGAATCGAATGTCGTCTCGGGCGTGGCGCACAGCCGCGAGGAAGCCAAGCTGACGCTGGTCACGGTCGAGGACCGCCCCGGCATCGCCGCCGCCATCTTCGGCCCGCTGGCCGAGGCGGGGGTGAATGTGGACATGATCGTCCAGAACATTTCGGAGGCTGCGCCGGTGGACGGCGGCGCGCCGCGCGCGGTCACCGACATGACCTTTTCGTGCCCCACCGATCAGGTCGCGCGCGCCGAACGCGCCCTTGCCGCCGCGCGCGCGCGTGGCGATATCGGTTATGAAACGCTCGAGATCGATACCGAGGTCGCCAAGGTGTCGGTGGTCGGGATCGGGATGCGCAGCCACGCCGGCGTGGCGTCGCGCATGTTCGCGGCACTTGCCGAGCACGGGGTGAACATCAAGGTCATTGCAACCTCGGAGATCAAGATTTCCGTGCTGATCGACCGGAAATATATGGAACTGGCGGTGCAGGCGCTCCATGATGCCTTCGCACTGGACAAGGCGGGCTGAACCGCCGCGCAGGGAACCGGGGGGGCCATGCCCTATCGCAGCGAATCCGACAGCCGCAGGCTGCTCAGACGCCTGCGCGATACGCTGGCCGAAGCGGGCGCCGGGCAGGAACGGCTTGACCGCATCACGCATATCATCGCCGATTCGATGGCGACACAGGTGTGCTCGATCTATCTGTTTCGCGACCCTGACACCCTGGAGCTGTGCGCCACCGAAGGGCTGAACGCGGACGCGGTGCACAAGACCCGGCTGAAGCTGGGCGAAGGGCTGGTCGGGCGCGTGGCGCGCAGCACCCGGCCCATCAACACCGCCAACGCCCCCGCCGAACGCGGCTTTCGCTTCATGCCCGAAACCGGCGAGGAGGTGTTCACCTCGTTTCTGGGCGTCCCGATCCAGCGGCTGGGCGAGCGGCTGGGCGTGCTGGTGGTCCAGTCCAAGGACGCGCGCAAGTTCTCCGAGGATGAGGTCTACGCGCTGGAAGTCGTCGCGATGGTGCTGGCCGAGATGACCGAGCTCGGCGCCTTCGTGGGCGACGACCCGACGCTGGGGCAACCGCACCGGCACCCGGTGCTGCTGCGCGGGGTCTGCGCGCAGGAGGGCGCGGCCGAGGGGCAGGTCTGGCTGCACGAGCCGCGCGTGGTCGTCACCAACATGGTCAACGACGATTCGGCGGCCGAGATCGCGCGGCTGCATGACGCGATCGAGACGCTGCGGCTGTCGGTCGATGACCTGTTGCGCGCAGCCCCCGCCACCGACACCGAACACCGCGAGGTGCTGCAGACATACCGGATGTTCGCCCAGTCGCGCGGCTGGATCAAGCGCATGGAAGAGGACATCCTGCGCGGGCTCTCGGCCGAGGCGGCGGTCGAAAAGGAGCAATCCGCCGCCCGCGCGCGGCTCGAACAGGTGCCCGACGCGTATCTGCGCGACCGGCTGCACGATCTTGACGACCTGTCGAACCGGCTGCTGCGCATCCTGACCGGACAGGGCAACGACACCGGCGCCGAGATGCCCGACCGACCCGTGCTGGTGGCGCGCAACATCGGCCCCGGCGAGCTGCTGGATTACGGGCGCAAGCTGCGCGGCATCGTGCTGGAAGACGGCGCGGTGGGCAGCCACGCCACCATCGTCGCGCGCGCGCTGGCGATCCCGCTGGTGATCAACGTCCCGCGCATCACCACCGAGGCGCTGAACGGCGATCACATCATGGTCGACGGCCACGAGGCAACGGTCCATCTGCGCCCCGAGGACAGCATCGCCGGCGCGTTTCGCGACAAGATCGCGATGCAGGCCAAGGCGCAGGAGCGTTACGCCGATTTGCGCGACCAGCCCGCGGTCGCGCGGTGCGGCACTCGGGTGGCGCTGCACATGAATGCCGGGCTGATGGCCGACCTGCCCTCGCTTGCCGGGTCGGGGGCCGAGGGTGTGGGCCTGTTCCGCACCGAGCTGCAATTCCTGATCCGCAACTCGGTTCCGCGCCGGTCCGAGCTTGCGGCGCTCTATGCGCGGGTGATGGACAGCGCGCAGGGCAAGCGCGTGGCGTTCCGCACGCTCGATATCGGGTCGGACAAGGTCATGCCCTACATGAAGCGCCCCGACGAGCCCAACCCCGCGATGGGCTGGCGCGCGATCCGCGTGGGGCTGGACAAGACCGGCGTGCTGCGGATGCAGCTGCAGGCGCTGATCCGGGCCGCGGCGGGGCGGGCGCTGTCGCTGATGTTCCCGCTGGTCGCGCAGATGAGCGAATTCGAGGCCGCGCACGCCGTGCTGATGCGCGAACTCGACCGCGAACGCAAGCTGGGCCATCCGCTCCCCGAACGGGTCGAGGTGGGCGTGATGATGGAGACCCCGAGCCTGGCCTTCGCGCCGCGCCATTTCTTCGAGACGGTCGATTTCGTGTCGATCGGCGGGAACGACCTGAAGCAGTTCTTCTTTGCCGCCGACCGCGAGAACGAGCTCGTCCGGCGCCGCTACGACACGCTGAGCACCAGCTTTCTGGGCTTCCTGCAGCAGATCGTCGCGCGCTGCGCCGAGGCGGGCACGCCCTTGTCGTTTTGCGGCGAGGATGCGGGCCGGCCGGTGGACGCGCTGGCGCTGGCGGCGCTGGGGATCGGCACGCTGTCGATGCGTCCGGCCTCGATCGGGCCGGTCAAGTCGCTGCTGCGCCGCACCGATCTGACCCAGGCGGCGGCGGTGATCGCGCAGACACAGGAGCGCGGACTGGAAAGCGCGCGCCCGGCGCTGCTGGACTACGTGTCGCGGCTGGAGTGACGCCCCCCGCCGCGCGCGCGCCGGGGGGCGTCGGGTGCCGCGATGCGCAGCGCTCGGCTGGATCGCAGCGGCTGCGGGATTTGCAGCGCTTCGCCCGCGCGTTAAAGCGCCATTCATGCTTGCGCGTCAGTATCGTGGCCAGCCCTGCGGGGCACCCCGCCACGAAAGCCGCGCGCCTGATGACAGCACCGGACCGAGCGACACGCGAACACCGCGCGCGGCTGCGCGCCGAGCAGATGCTGGCGCAGAAGAGCCGTGAGCTCAACCGGCTCAACGCCGATCTGGAGGCGCATGCCAAGACGCTCTCGCGGCAGGTGATCGACCAGCGCAGTCTGATCGACGTCGTGCGCACCCGCGCGCACACCATCGAGACCGAGAAGACGCGCATCGCCGAGCGGCTGACCCAGGCGCTTCGCACGCTCGACATCATGGAGGCGCGGCTGGCCGCGGGCATTGATGCGCTCTCCGACGGGGTGGCGATCTACGGCCCCGACAACCGGCTGGTGCTGGCCAACGCCGCCTATCTGCGCCCGTTCCGCGCCTGGTCCGAGGCCGCGCCCGGCATCCACCGCGCCCGGATGCTCGAGCTTTGCGTCGCGGGCGGGCTTGTGGCGCTGGACGATGAGACCGGCGATGCCTGGATCGCGCGGATGCTGGCGCGCTGGGACGACGATCCGATACCGGACGCGGTGATCGTCTTCGCCGACGGACGCCACATCCGGCTGATGGACCGTCGCGCCCCGCATGGCGATGTGGTGTCGCTTGCGCGCGACATCACCGACATCGTCCAGCATGAGGCGGCGCTGCGCGACGCCATGCACCGCGCCGAAGCCGCCAATCGGGCGAAATCGGCGTTTCTGGCCAATATGAGCCATGAGATCCGCACCCCCATGAACGGTGTCGTCGGCATGGCCGATCTGCTCTGCGACACCGCGCTGTCGGACGATCAGCGGCTTTATGCCCAGACCATCCGCAACTCGGCCGAGGCGCTGCTGCGTCTGATCAACGATGTGCTCGACAGCTCGCGGATCGAGGCCGAGAAGCTGACGCTGCACCCCGCGCCGTTCGATCTGGAGCTGTGCATCCACGAGGTGCTGATGCTCGCCCAGCCCGAGGCGGCGGCGCGCGGGCTGGATCTGTGGCTCGATTACGACCTGTTCCTGCCGACCGGGTATCTCGGCGATGCCGGACGGGTGCGGCAGGTTCTGACCAACCTTGTCGGCAACGCGGTCAAGTTCACCGATACCGGCCATGTGCGCGTGCGCGTCACCGGCATGCCGGGGGCAGACGGGATGCACAAGCTGCACCTGACGGTCGAGGATACCGGGATCGGCATCGCCCCCGAGGATCAGGACCGTATCTTCGGCGCCTTCCAGCAGGTCGAGGACGACCGCAACCGGCGGTTCGAGGGGTCGGGGCTGGGCCTGTCGATCACCCGGCAGCTGGTGGCGCTGATGGGGGGCGAGCTGTGGATGGACAGCACCCCCGGCGAGGGCAGCTGCTTCGGCCTGCGGCTGGCGCTGCCCGAGGCCGAGCTGCCCGACGCGCAGGCCGGCGGGACCGAGCCGGTGCTGGGCCTGCGCCATGTGCTGATCATCGATCCCAACGATTTCACGCGTGGCGTGCTTGAGCGCCAACTGGCGCCGCACAGCGCCACGCGCACGCTCTGCGCGGCGCTGACCGAGGCCGAGGATGCGCTGCAGGGCGCGGAGCCGCCACCCGATCTGGTGGTGCTCGCCGGCGCCAATGGGGCCGGCCCCGGGGCGGCGGACACCGATCCGATGGGCGCACTGCGCCGCGCCGGGGTCACGGCCCCCGCCGTGCTGTTGTGCCCCGCCAGCGCGGCGCCGGCCGAGGGGAGCGCGGCTTTCGCCGCAGTCGTGCATCAACCCGTGCTGCGCCGTCGCCTGATCGCGGCGATCCGCGGCGTTCTGGACGCCGCACCCCCGCCTGCACCCCCGCCTGCACCCATGCCCGCGCCCACGCCGGCCCCCCTGCCCGCACCCGCACCCG
>LFIK01001271.1_pt1 | contig 19856 bp, 18 predicted proteins | sample 643401 | NCBI WGS metagenome assembly LFIK01 (sample SAMN03777447, study PRJNA286221) | soda lake metagenome | biome: soda lake; feature: Kulunda steppe; material: water; isolation source: sample T5-Br brine of Lake Tanatar-5 | place: Russia: Kulunda steppe | collected 2010-07
TGCAGCGCACAGAGGGCGGAGGAACACTGAGAGGGCACGTTTTGCTGGTGCCTGGTGGTGCTGGCACACGGAAACACTGCACGCAACAGCCTGCACACAAGCACAGGCAGCGCTCCCTAACACATGCCCGCCTGTGCTGCACACTCACCCTCCTTGTCCTGGATCTTGCTCTTCACATTGTCAATGGTGTCACTGCTTTCCACCTCCAGAGTGATGGTCTTGCCCGTCAGGGTTTTGACAAAGATCTGCGGCAGTGGCGGACGTGGATTGCTTGGTGGATTTGGAGTGTTGAGGTCATGAAAGGCTGATCAGCCCATGAAGTCATCATGATGATGCACCCACAAGTGCCAAGGCCAAAGCAGAGGCTGGGTTGTGAGAGGAGCTAATAGAACGTGGAGGTAGACGGGTATCTGGAAAGGGGGGCCACGGTCATGTGGCGAGAGGAGAGGAGAGGAGAGGTGAGGTCAGGACAGGAGAATTCCTGAATAGGGTTATGACCGGGTTGCAGGAATGGGCTTGTAGCAAGGCAGTGCTCTGAGGCGACCAGAGCCGCTGGGAAGGCTCTAGCGAAGAGTATGACATATCCTTGGACGGAGCGTGTTGTGTGTGGACGGAAGTAGAGAGGAGGCACATGGGGAAAAGGGGGGGGGAGAGGAGGAGCAATGCGAAGTTCTGCTCACCCTCGCCCCGCCCTCCCTTCACCCACCACGAGCGATGTATGCACATCATGGCAGCCAAAGGGCGTGGTAGCCGTGTGGGGGGAAAAGAAAGACAGAAGGAAAGAAAAACTGCATCGAGCGAGCAGGAGCACTCTCCTGAGCGTCTCCCTGCGCGCTGCCCCCCACCAAGGAGCACAGCTAGGGTCAAATGCGAAGAACGGTGCTAGGCAAGAGCGACATGAATTCACGAGGCAGACTGAAGGAGAGGAACTCACAAACCCGGACAGGACCCGCACACGCGCGCGCAGCAGCGTGCAGCAGCAGACAAGTGGATGATGTACACAGCATGTGCGTGCAACTAGCAACAAGCTCGGGGTGCAGGCCAGGCGTTCCCCGGCCTGCACCGGTCGAACATAAGACACACCTGCATGGTACCTCCCTCCTGCTTATGCGTTTGCTCCTTTTCAGAGAATTCTTGAACCTAATTATTTGGAAAGTGGCGGGAAAAAGGCTGTACCAATTGTTATTATAAAAGCTGTAGAAAAGCTGTAGAAAAGCTGCAGAAAAACAGATTAATCATATTGATTATGATTGAACGTAATTTGCTCTTGGGCAGGTAAGGAGTTGTCTAAGGGGATGACAGGGGATAACATATCTTGGTATCCAGCACAAAGGTTACTTCAAGCTGTTCCACTGTGTACAAATAAGGTGTCCTGGCAGAGTGAAAGATGGTATCTGACGCGTACGAGCCGGTGCTTAAGTTGCAGGGCAAGGTAGGAGTGCTTCTGAAACCGTTGCTTCCATTAGCCTTGTACATGCTCAGCATTGAAGCACAGCATCTTGTAGAAGAGCACAGGCACCTGCCAGTCAGGACTTTCAAAAGCAGAGTCTAGGAGATGCACACCATGACGTTTGGTCCGATCGCTGGGTCCCAACATAAAGCATGAAGCTTGTGCTGCTTCACCAAGGAAGCTCTTCCTACGGTATGCAGCATGCATGCTCGTTTCATTTGGAACCCCAGACTTGTCTATTTGCAACAATCTGACTGGAAGCGCAGCTGACACGGCAGTGATGGGGTGGCTGGCATGTCCTCCAAAACATCACACCAATGGGAGTGGATGAGGCTTTGCCCCAGTTTGCTCTGAACACTTGAAGAATGCTTTTCTGGAGAGCTCTTCCGCATCGGACGTGGGCTTGAAGAAGGCAGGGGAAGCTGGCCTTCAGCTGGATTTCTTTGCTGCAGAGCATGACTGCATGTAAAGCGGACAGGGGGTTGGTAAGCCCCATCTGAGATTGCATGCCAGCCATTTGAAAAGAATGGACTAACAGAAGCATTTGTTGAGAAGTAAGTTCAGAACTCGTGAAACATGATGAAAATGACTGTACCCCTCGCAGGCCGCCCAGCTGCGGGAGGAGCTGGAGATCTTAGGTTCATCCAACCCGATCTCTGCACGGCGACCCAGCACTGCCTCCGCTGGTTCTCACAAGCGCGGCCACCAGCGGGCTCTGTCAGTGCGCATTTCTGAGCCAGGTGGGGATGAGGGCTCAGGACCAGTGTGAGATCTCTTGCTCTCTGTGGGGGCTCAGCGCATCTCTGGTAGTCAGGGCACAATCTCACAGAGTCTTGCATTGCAGCAGCACCACGTGCCCCGAGCCCACCACATGAGGAAAAGGCTGACCAGAGCGTGATCGGTCATGCTTGGGCATCTGTTTGCAGATGCAGGCTTTGCCCACGCCTCCTCCTACAAAGGCTCCCCTGCTGCGCCGTACTTCAAGCCCAGTCGCCCGTACGCCACCAGCCACAGGTCTGGTGGCAAGCCACAGCGGCAGGCCTCGGCGTCAAGCGGCGAGTCTCTCATACACAATGATGTGAGCACGCTGGGACCGGCCCCCTCTGGCTCACCCACTCGGGGATTGATGAGTCCATCCAGGAAGCGAGACTCCCAGCCCTCCCCAACAGACAGCATGTCCAGCGGCAAGAGCAAAAGGGACCGCAGCCTGCAATCTTCCCGTCACAACAGCTTCAGCAGCCCTGATAGGAAGGGCGGGCCGCTGAAGGCGTCGCTGGCAATGCAGGTGTGTTGGGCTGGTACGTGCAAATGCGCGAAAACAAAAACGCGTGCGCATCTGAACACACGCGTGTATGTTTTTGCGTGCACATGTTCGCGCACGTTGACAGGCAGACAGGCACAGGACATGCAAATGCGTATGAGCATGACACCGCGTACGCACATGTGGTGCTCCACCTTAGCAAGGCCTGTCTGGTGCTCGTTAAGTGCACTCTGCAGACTGCACGTTTGTAAGCTGGTGGACAGGGCTGACATAATGCATGAAAAGGTACATTAGGCCGCGGTCACACGCAATTTTTTTCACTCATGACGACGTGTTTACAAAACCGGTTTTTTTTGAAAGTGGTATGGAACAATAAAACACCAGTTAGTGTTTACAACACTGTTTTTTTTACTGGTGTGCAAGGACCGGTGCTTGAAAAGCGCATTTGCAAACCACCCCCGGGGGGTCGTTAAAAATTAAGGACTGGTGTTTTATTCCCTGTGGATGGGAGGTAAAACCGAGAAAAAGCTTCTTATGGCTTTTGGCAATAATCCTGTGGCCTTAAAAGGCTTGGAAAGCAAGCAGGGAGAGAAGGGAAAAGGGTTAGTGTTGTAAACGCAACGGATTAGCAAATACCGGTTTTCAATTCAGACCGGTGATTATCAAAACCTTTAAATTTACTAACTGGGATCGGTTGTAAACACGCCGTGAGCAAAAACTTTTTCACTTTCGGAGTGAAAACTTATTTGCAGTCACACTGGAAATTATACACCTGCACTTCTCCCCCATGACCTCCCATCTCTTCCAGCATTGCTATTAGAAACCACACTCATATGTTTACTAGCTCCCTAAGACCAGCTACAGGATCCAAAAAGCTCTTTGCGACAGGTCCTCAAGCCGCAATGAGGCAGCAACACGACACAGACTGCACTGTTCATAAGGAGCCTGAAATGCTGCAGACGCCCTCGCTTAAGCACTCAGCTCATAGCCTGCAAGGTCTTGCATGACAGACATTCAACCCTGAGCCATCAGGGTAGAGTGCCAGGACAGAATGCTGGAAAGTTTGCAGAGCGTGGTTACTGCGGTCAGCGCACGCTTGAGAACTCATATTTTTCCCCTGTGCATGTGGCCACGGTGCATCAGTCCTTGCCTTCATTTGAGAGTATGTCCTCACGCATGCTACGAAAGTCTTTTTTGTGCGCAAGTGCTCCTCAAATTGACAGACTTCAGGCACAGGAAATGTCAGCGATGACTATCCATCTCATTTTCTATTCGCCTGACATTCTTCACCACATTTGGCACCCCACAAGTATTAGCTTGGCAAACAGTTACATGCGACTTCATCTCGGTGCACTGTCGGCCTGGAGTATCATCACCAGCTAGTGCTGCAGCTGCATAAATCACGTGTGTAAACCATGTAGGGAAACCTTGTCTCCTCAGACATCCTCCCGAGGTGAAAGTCTTTCCAACATACAAATCCCAAACAAGGGATTTCTAGGGGTCTTGAACGATTGGATCCCTCCCTGGGGGCCTCCTGAGACCGCCCCGCCCAAAGTGAAAGAAAGCAGGGTTGGGTCATACGTCCATTTGCCCAGACCAATGCGCGTATGATACAAACAATTCGCGTATTTAACGTCAATGCGTCCGCATTTAGGGGTCATTTTTGAGGGTAGTGGTTAGGGGGGGTAGAGGTGGGCCTGTGGGTCCCCAACTGCCCCCCCAGCTACCTATAACCACCCCCATACGCTCTTACATGTACATGTATATTCAAAATGCCTAGAGAAGAGGGGAAGGAGTGGAATCATGTCAGGGTCATTGACCTGAAAGACAAGTCGCTCCAGCGCAACTTGAAGGTAGAGTGCAAGTAGGGTTGGGTCATTCGGTCATTTCACCTTTAAAAAGCGCAAATTATTCAATAAAAAGCGAAATTCACGAATTACTCGGTCGCTTTTTCGTTCAGTTTTGGGGATTGGCCCAGGAGGGCCCTCTCCCTGGCAATTTCACCCAGTTTAGGTCCCTCTCCCTCTGTTTATGCACATTCTACTCAATCTGATTGCATGAAAAGTTGCAGCAAGAAGGAGATGGCAGGTTGGAGCACTTTTGCTGGAACATGCATGATCATGTGATGAATTGCAAAGGTTGGGAGACAGCCGGGATTTCCTGGAAATGACAGTGAAACGTAAATCAAATTTTAAAACCATGGAACTTACGTTATACCTCAACTTTCCAGGGGTCGATGAGGCAGAAAAGGGGATAAATTGGTCAAAATGGGTGTGAATGGTATAAAATTCGCGAATGCCTTTTAATAAGCACGAATTATTTGTAAAAAATCGAAAGCGATAAAATGCGTAAGAACCGAATGACCCAACCTTAAGTGCAAGTATTGCCAAGCATGTCTTTGTAGGTGGTGCTTCCCGCATCTGGGAGCACTTACTGCAAATAAATCCAGCTTGTGGGGTAGCAAAGTGCACAGCAGACGAGGCAGTCCTGCAGCCTATCCTGGATGAGATGAGGGCCATTGATGCTCAGAACAAGGCAGCAGCAGGAGCAGCAGCAGCGCAGCGCCAGCTGGACAGGAGTGCAGCAGCAAATGCGAGCAGAACTGGAGTAACTTTTCCTGCGTACACCGCGACAGCCGGAACCGCTTGACCACATCGCGCGCATGCAAGCTGGTGTGGCCAAACAGCAACCTGCGCTTGGCTGAGCGCACCCAGTCCCTGGAGCAGGGGCCTCAGGCACAATGGGAAGTCTTCAGCGACGATGAGGAGTGCCAGGGCAGTGATGCAGACGACAGTAGCAGCGATGAGGACAGCAGCAGCGATAGGAGTTGATAAAGAGACTGCTTAAAATTTCCTTATTTCTTTTAATTTGCGTACGTGAAGAAAAGTCACCGAGAGAAGAAATGAGCAGGAACAAAGGAGAAGCCGGCGGGGATGGGGTCCGCATTTGAACCCGCATCTGGAACCGGGTTTTTCAATTCGCGAATTTTAGCCTTGTTTCGTGTGTGACCGCGATTTTTTCACCATTTTGTAGAGCAGGAGGGTGTTCTTTTTGTAACTTTTGGACGACACGTGTCAAAAATCCATTAAGGATAAAATATTAAGGATAAAATCAAAATCCTGACGTTTAGAGCTTTTGATTGGTATATATGTATGTATGGGTCCGATCTGCCCGGGGGGGGGCCCTCAGGGGGGGTCCGAGGTGGTGGGGGGGGTCTCCAAAGTTTTACTGGGCCATTTCTTGGAAATTTGAAACATATAATCGGAATCCTCAAGCCCAGTCAATTGGTACCTTTCTATGCGAATTGGATAAAAGGGGGGGGGCTGTGTGCATACCCACAAGTCAGAGCCACACGCGCATGGGTGTGAGCCGCAGAGAGCGTGAAGCCAAAGGAGCACCTGGTCACTCCAAACTTGCAGGATAGTGCCAGAAGAAAATGCCTATTGGAATGCTGAAGAAAGGAAAGCAAGTCTGTGGGGTTTTTAGGCTTATTGTACTTGGCTACTTGTGCTTGGCAGGTCATGTGTGCAAGAGCGTCCACATCTCAGTGTTTGCCCTATAACCCTGCAGCAAACCAATCTTAAATCGTGATGAGTATGCAGATGGATGCAGAATTTAAAAAGGATCAGATTGGTACCCATTTTGTCTGGGTAGGGGCAATGGGTGGGGGTCTGGAAGGGGTGGGTGGTCCCTCAGGGGGGTCCAGCACAAAAAGTATATGTGCCTTCCGTCAAAATGTCTTTCCGCCTCCTGGGTCGTGTGAAAATAGTGAAAAAAGTTTTTTAAATATGTGTGATTAGGGCCTTAGCGCAGTGCACCACTGTTTGCGCAGCAGCCAAGTTGTCAATAGGCAAGTCCTGCTCTTTTTGCTCACTTCTTTCTTTTCCTGACCTTGATGGGCTGCCTTTGCCTGAGGGGGTTCTCACTGGGGCAGTAAAAATGTCACACTTCAATACTGTCTCAAACGTCAATGCTGCCTAACACATCAATGCTGTCTAACAAGATTGCAAAATGGCTAAAAACTTGTCAAAACAGGAGTTGAACCAGACGTTATCGACCAGGGTGCATGATTTAGAGTCTACTGTGCGTATCCTGAAGGTAATGAGACAAAGCAAAGGATCCTTCTGCCATTGCCTAATTAACTGCAGTGTCATGCAAGGATGTTTTTAAATGCGGAGGCCTGTGTTGCCCCCACCCAGCTGTCATACTGGACTGCACCCAATTTGTGAGGAAACTGTTTTTTCAAAGCACAGGTCTAGATTGAGGTGCTTGGGCAAATTCCGGTGATGAGTGTTTGAAAAAAATTTGTGCCAAAACTCCAGCTAGCTTGCACATGCACATACAAGCATATGCAGCACATGTTATGGTCCTGCACACATTTCACTGGTATTTATGGTTTTGATCCTTTTTGCTCATCCTTTTCACAACAAGACGCAGCTCACCTGCTCATGCACAGGCCCGTGATGAGGAGGCTCAAGAGAAGCTGGAGCGTCGCCAGGCTAGCTACTTGAGACGAGAAGAGCAGATGCAAGCCGAGATAATAGACTTGAAGGTAGGCAAGCAAGAACCCGCACACGTGCAACAAGTGTTGCTTAGGGCAGACAGGCGTCGGCTGCGGTGACGGTTTCCTCTCCCATGTCTTTCTTTGGCTTTGTGAGGTAGGGCGCTGGCTTCAAGGGCACGCATGGCATCTCTGCTCCCATCATGGGCTAAGCCACCTGCCAGAATGCCAACCAGATGGAGCATCTCGACCCCATGTGTGGCCAGTGTCCAGGCGCCTGGAGGGCCGCTTCAAAGGGCAAGCGACCCAGGGTCGTATCATAGCAAGCGCTTGAGCCAGTGCCCCGAAAAGTGCCTGCAGAGCCTGATATGCCTCTTGGGACACACATGATGTTGCTGCCTATCTGCATGCCGCTGGGCAGAGGCCGGTGCTGCGAGCCGCCCCAGGGAAGCAGGCTCCCCACTCCAACCTCCCCTGACTCAGTGCAGAGTGTTGGCCCTGGCCCTCAAGGGGAACACGCCCCAAGGCTTCTCCTCCCTACGTCCTTTTCAGAACCCCAGGGGCGCACGTTTCAAAGGCATGCTCCTGCAATATGTTCTTGTCTGGCCGGAGCAGGCCCGCCTGGCACGCGCACAGGGAGACCGGACCAAGGAGACTGAGCAGCGCTTTGGGAAGGCCACGCAGAGCATTGAGGAGCTGCACGGCGAGGTGAGGCAGGGCCGGGCAATGGCTGCGGGCATATCTCAGGGGCATGCAGCACCAGTGAGCATGTTGCACAAGCGTGCCCACCTGACGTCCAGTGCATTCACGCATGTATACACGCACGCCCCCATGGACGCCTGCTTTGTCACACAGACGCATGCGTGTGTGCACCCACGTACAACACACATGCACACTGCACTACACTGGAAAGTGTGTGTGTGTGCATGTCTTCAGTCCAGATCTGAATGGTTATTATTGTTCATGCAAGCAGTCCTCTGAAGCATAACTCTGTGGACTGCACTTGGAGTTGTGTACAAACCCTGTCGCCAGCATGGGAGCTGAGCTGCCATGCGACTGCCCTCGGGAGTTGTGTACAAACCTTGTCACCAGCATGGGAGCTGAGCTGCCATGCCTTCACCAGCAAGAGGCCACACAGTCACGCCAACATAGCAAACACAGCGCCCTTTGGAGCCTGTCTCACACTTCCAGGCACTGCTCGCGGGCAGGGAGGCAGCAGCAGCAATGGCAAAAAGTGTGTTTTTGGAAATACACACTTCTGCCAAAGCTGCTGCTGCCTCCCTGCCCACAGGTGCTGCCTTCAGCTCTGCAATCTGTTCATCCGTCATACTGGCCCTAATGAACTTCCCATAAGGCTTTAGACGACATCAAGATCCTTGCATACCTCCTTGGGTGTGCTTAAATGACCATTTCAGTCAAGAAGTTACCACGCCGTGTGTAAATTGCTGCCAAGCCAGCCTTTGCAAACAGTGTCAGTCTGATTGGGTGCATTATTCAGGGGGCTCCTTGATTGATTGAAAGGTCTGAAACACTAGGGGGTGCCTGCCGCCAACAAGACGCCTGGTCCGGAGCTGAAATGTCAGAAGGTTGTCTGGACCATGCAGGTCGTCAGTGAGATTGACCACCTGCTGAGTAAGCAGGCCATGAACCTGAAGAACGAGGAGGCCGCGTCCCTCCGTCGCTTCAAACAGAAGCTCACTGACGTAAGTGTCCTTTGAGGCAAGGGTCTCGGTGGCGGGTCGCTTTAGCAGGCTATGCGTGCTGTCCTGCAGTGCAGGTGTTGCAACAGACCTTTACTGGCACCAAGTTGTGTTGTACAAGCATGCTTGACTCTGTGTGCCTACCGCTGCTTACACCTGAATGTGCTCATATAAGGCTGGTGCTTCCTCATGAACTGTGGCATCCACTGTCACATGCTTGTATCACACAGACGGAGTTGGAGCTGATGGAGCTGCGCGGTGCGTTCGGAAAGGCGGACTCTGTGTGGATTGAGCGCACCAAGCAGTTGAGGGCAGAGCTTGAATCTGTGCAGGTAGGCCCTGACTGCACGGTCTTTGTGCGCGTCATCATTGTGGGTAGCCCTGCTGCTCCCATCTCTGTGACATCTGTAACCTGTCTACCTGGAAGACTGCACAAGCAGGCGATGTGACTGCCCAAGTGCACAAGCAGGCAACATAACTGCCCAAAAGCATAAGCAGGCAATGTGACTACCAAAGCGCACAAGCAGGCACTTGACTGCAAGCAGACTTACGGGAGATACCTCTCCCTATCCTCGGTCTGCGCCTGGTGAGGCAGAAATACGAAGAGGCTACACCTCTGCCGCGTCTCCGTGCGTTCAGGGCATTGCTGTGAAGCTGGATAAGATGTACAAGCTCAGTGAAGAGGAAAACGGGCGCTTGCGTGCACAATTCAAATGTCAAGAAGATGACAGGGAGTACCTGATCCGGCAGGTGGGTATGTCTGACATCAGGAATGTGGCAGGTGACTGGTGACAGGGGACAGGGGACAGGGGACAGGTGATGGGTGACTGGCATTGGGGGACAGGGGACAGGAGGCAGGTGACAGGTGTTCATGGACTGTCAGGAAGGTGATAGGTATTCATGGACGTCAGGAAGGTGATAGGTGTTCATGGACTGTCAGGAAGGTGATATGTAGTACCTAATCCTACAGGTGTGCACGCAAGCCGGATGCTGAGAAGCTTGCAAGGGTGCAGTAGGCCTGTGGCATAACTTGCATCTGGTGGGGAAGCTTTTTGCTGCTTAGGGAAAGCTGAGAGGCTGGCAACACGGTAGAGAATAGCACCTGCAGTGCGGCTGCGGCCACCTCTTGCGCTTGTAAATTTGTCAACGGCTTGTATAGCTTGAATCCTACAAAACCAGGCATTCAGGTGAGCCGAGAAGGTGAAGCAAATGAGGCGTGAAGGTGTTTTGGGTCAGAGTCCGTGATGCTTGCTCAGCCTGCAGGCTGGGGGGCATGAGATCTTGCCTGTACTTTGCTGTCACGTGTTCACCGTTACTCTGTTCATCATGCGGGCAATCAACAGTGACTTGCATGTGTTCATTGTGGCATTATCATACATGAATGTATGAATCATGGCACATTTCTATCGTTTATGTGCACCTCGCCTTGTGTTTGTCATGCAGGTGGTTAATTTGAAGAAAGACAACAAGAAGCTCATGGCTGAGTTGGCGTCCATGGCAAGTGAAGCCAAGGCGGCCAGCCAGGAGAGGGATGACCTCTTGGCCACCCAAACAGTAGGTGTACTATGTGACAGTGTACGCTGTGTGTGACAGCATTGAAGCGTGCTCAACGCATGCTTGTCAGCGCCTGCCATGTTGGAAGTGCATGTAAAGGCCACAAGACGCTGCACTTTGTTTGTGGTGGGCGCGCTCACTGGCTAAGCTATGTGCTGCTTGGCTGCATGCCGCAGAGGGGGAAGAGCGGAATGCCGTTGTCAGCAGCGGCTGGGGCCTGATCTGACATAGCCTGTCTCGTTTGTTTGATATACGAGATCCTCGCTGCACCCTGAAACCAGAGTGTGCGCCACGACTTGCTTTGTTTCTGGTGATCAGCAGAGCAGCCTCGCTGCTGCAAGGATTCAGTCTCCCAGGCCCTTGTGTGTATGTATGTGCGCACGTGTGTGTGTGTGCGTGTGTATATGCTGTTGCACGCGCTCGTCGCAAGCTCAGGTATGTATCCACATGTCCCGCAGGTTGCAAGTGCTGACCAAGCACAGATGCAGGAAGCTGCAGGCCATTCAGTGGCGGCCTTGTCTGCGGGAGAGAAGGATGTGTTGCAGGTAGGCAATGTGCTCACCTACGTCCCTCGCATGAAGGCCGACAGGACGCACATGCCCGCGCACAATGCTCTCAGGAGATGTGCTGTGTGTCAGCACCACCACTTATTGAGGAACCGAGGAAGAGGCGAGGCAAGGATGCCATTGGCTGCCCATCCTGCACTGCCAGTCTGAGATCATCATTTGATGGGTTGGTGTCATTCACACCTGAGAGCACCAGCCTTGCCTAGATCTGCAGCGAGTTGAAGGTATTATCTGTGTCGATAAGGGTATCGATGGTCTCGCGCAGGTTCGCACGCAGCGGTACGAGGGCATCATAGACAGCCTGAAGCGTTTGGTGGAGGCAGAGCGCAGGCGCACAAAACAGGTGATGGCTTGCTGGGAGGTGCTGATAAGTGCTGGGAGGCAATGCTGACAGGGCGCCGGTCGTAGTTGAAATGATACAGGAGGAATACATCCTTCTGTTTCATGCTGAGGGGGGCCTGGGCCTTGATGCAAGCTGAGCTGAGATGGATCCTGGAGAGGCAAGGCTTGAGGACAGGGTGTACATGCAGCCCAGGTGTACTTGGCTCAGAGATGGCTTTTGTTGCTCCTGGCAGCAAAGATCCGGTTGGAGTCGGAAAGGAGAGTCTGGTTGATTGCCTCTGCGAACCAACTTGCATTCTCCCGCACCTCTGCAATACACTTGGGCAGCAGCTGGCTGTCATCTGCCTGCCTCCCCTACGTGGACGTGTGCCCAATAATCTCACCGATGCACATGATATATAAGTGCGTGGCTGTTTGACCATACATCAGGCCCATGAAATTTGCCTCCATTCAAATTCCACACATGCATAACCAGTAATACACTGCCCTGCGAGCCATGCGTGATCAGGCATTAGGGTACGCAAACACACACACGCATATACACACACAACAATGCATGCACAAGAGCTGACATCCACAGCCTCCACCCTATGGATACAGGCGCGAGCAGCGCACACTGCTGAGCTTGCATCCCGCACCGAGCTGCAAGGTATCCTGCGCCAGTGCGTGGAGGACGTGCGCGCGCAGCAACAGGCACTGCAGGAGGGCAGCGCACAGTCCACCCCACGCGCGCGGACAGGGTGCGTGCCCCACATCACAGGAGCCATGTCACATGAGTAAACAGCACCTCACGTGACTCGCATGCCAACCGCTGCACACACAGCTTTACCCAGGGTACCCTGTGGGTGTGTCATGTACCATGTGTGCTTGATGGGTGTCTGCACAGCCAAACGGGCCAAGAGGCCAGGCAGGCTGTGTGGCGCTCTGGTAAGAAAAGCATGCTTGCTGGCTGAGCGAGGGATGTCGTAGCACTGGCTAGTGTCAGCTCACTTGGTTTGGTGGTGTGTGCATGCGCTGGACCGGCCCGCCTCAAAACAGCAACCTCCTGAGCACAGCAGGATGGTGTATGGGCTGGGACCTCTGTTACAAGGAGGGTAGCTGCTGCTGGAGTGAGGGCCCCTGTCAATTTGGGTTGCTGAGCGCTGCTGACAGGCATGCAGGCCGGTGTGAACACTCTGCTATCTTGGTCAGGGGACACATGAGCATGGGATACCCAGGCAGAGGCACCGGACACCCAAGCAGGATTGCAAAAACGAATTAGCAGGATTGCAAAAGCGAAAGTGTTCACGCAGGAGCGGCAGGTGCCCAAGCAGGAGCACCGCACATTGCAGCAAGCCTCCCAAAAGCAGTGCCAAAGAATGCAGGCAACCCTGCACTTGCCTGGCCAGCCACAACAGCAGCGCCCGCACTTGTGCATTTTGCCGCCTCACCCGCATGCACGGTGCGTCCTCACTGCGTGTGAAACATTCTCAAACAGATTTCCCTCACACTTAGCATCACCAACTCTGTGCAGGGACAGCCCAAGCACTGCAGGGCCCAGCAGCGGCAGCCTCGCACCATCAGGGGGCGGCACTGTGCCCGGCGGCGGCAGCGGTCCCGGCGCCAGCAGGCCCAGCGCGTTCAGCAGCAGCAGGGCAGGGGGCCTTCGGCCGCGCCCTTTCTCAGCTGCGCCTGCCGGCCGGCAGCAGCTGGGCAGGCCCAGTGCTTTGGCTGTGGAGGGAGGCGTGGGCTTGGCAAAGCCAGACACAGCGGGGGGTATGGGCGACCTTTCAGGCACCATCATCGGCACCAGTTTGGGCTCCCAGCCCAGCAGGGGTGGGGGGGCAGCGGAGGGTGCGCCAGAGCGGCAGCAGGGTGAAAGCGAGGGCGAGGCGCGCACCCCTGTGCCCGCGCCTGCCGGCGCCATGCTCAGCAGCGCGTCGGCGGGCCACGCCCCTGGGTTGGCGGTTGTGTTTACGGGGGCTGGCGGCAGCGGGCGGCGGCCCCCGCCCAGCCGGCCCTTCTCTGCCATCCCTCGCATGCAAGCGCAGCGCCCCATGAGCGGGCTGCGGAGGGGCTCACTGGCCGGGGAGGCAGGGTCGAGCATGGGACCGCTGGCCCGCGACAGCCAGCTGTCGTCCACGCCGTTTGACCGGGCAGGGACCGCAGGCGCGGCCATGGGGCCAGAGGAGCGTGAGGAGCTGATACGCAGGCTGACGCAGGTGCGTGCTGCAGCTGGCTCTGGCTATAGGGCCTGGCCTGTGCCAGAAGAGCCTTTGCTGACCCTGGTGTGTGCCACCGCCGGCTTTCCTCTGGCCAGCAGAGCCAGGAAGCCGCAGGCCGCGCTGCAAGTGCGCGTGGGCCTTGGCTACGTAGCTGCCGGCGCTGCCCACGGATGTAGAGGAAGGGGCAGCATAAAGCAAGCACTGCCCAAACAGGGCAGCAAGCAGCGCTTGGGCAGGGGAGGGCCTCTGCGCAGCTAATGCTCACGTTCATGTGCTGCGTGTGCGCCCACCTGTGTGCAGAAGGAAGACGTACTCAAAGCGCTCTTCGATCGCGCATTCCCGGGGGGCCCCTCGCCCCCGACAATGCCTGGTGATGTGGAGCGGATGGATCGACTGGCTGCCGCCCGAGACAGCAGGTATGCAGTTCCTGCCCTGCTCTGCTCTGCGTTAGAAATTGTCTTAGGCAGCATGCTCTTAGTGCCTGAGGGTAATGCAGTCTCCAGGGCCTGTGGCCGTGGACACAAAAGCTGGCTGCCGCCCAAGATGACAAGTGGCTCGTCTATAGTGCTGCTCTTGTTTTTCATATGGGTGGATGCCATGCGAGCTTGCAGGCACAAGAGACCACCAGCTGGAATCTGTGTGCAGACTGGTCAAGGCTCCAAAAAGCACGGACGCAGCTCTTTTGCTGAGGGCAGGGGGCCTCGGCATGCAGCTGCCTGCCTTGGTAGCTGCATTTTAGGCCTGCCCAATGTTGGTCAGCAAGATAGCAACTCCGCTTCTCAGGGGGCGGTTGTCTTAAGCCAAAGGATGGAGATGTGCCTGTCGTGTGCTGCCAGCAGGGGTGCCAGCCAAGTAGCTGTGTTTTGGCACATAATCAAGGTTGGGACATGAACAATGGTTCATGAGCCTGTAAATCGCTCTTGAGCTCCCCAAAAGCAGCAGAATGGGCGACTCGCTTGTTAGTGCAGTCAGAACCCTATTTCCTAGAGCACTGTTTGAGAAAGCAGAGGCATCAAATGTTTTTGTGCTTCTACTAGGGGCGCCTAGTCACCTGCAATGCAATCAACAACACTGAAATGCACACAAATCATACACACATGTATGCACACAAACATTCTTGCCGCAGGGATGCCACCGTGGTTGCCAACGCACGCGCTCTTGCTATTTCATCAGCAGCTGCTGCCACACGCACTCCCATGGCTGCTACTGGAGGGACTGCCACTATGGCAGGTGCAAGCGGCCAATCAGCAGTGGGTCAAAGCATAGGAGGTGGGCACACTGCGCGATCTGCCAATGTTGCACAAGATGCAACGCCAGGATCTGACCTGCAAAAAGAGGCGGCAGCAAGGCCGTGGGTATTTTCGGTGGATGCCATGATCCAGGACTTTTTGAGCAACAGGAGCTGAGGCACTAGATCTGAGCAACAAAGGCTGAGCCGCAGAGGGTGCAAGGATGCTTTGTCTGAATTGGATACCAAGCTCAGAAGCGTAGACGTTGGTTCTAAAGTATGGTGAGGCGCTCCTTAATGCAGCGGCTGCAAACCTTGATTGCAGCTGCCATTGCACATCTTTTTCCCTTGTACCAATTACTTGCTTACCCAAAGCATGCATACATAAATGATTCTGGAGAGAAGCAATTCAGATTTTTTCCTCCTTATTTGGCATGGCAGATTTTCTTTCTTTCTATATTGCAGGCAGGCTGCCATGTGCAGTCTTTTCTATGGATGTAACAATTTGCCATTAAGCTCAACATACTCACAGAGCAGGCCTTGTCTTATGGTAATAAATGCGGGGTAAGATAATGTCCACGAACTTGCATGTAAGGTAAAATTAGTAGAGCAGGACAAGTGAAAACCTCAAGGTTGATGCAAAACCTCAAGGTTGATGCAACACATAAACAACATCAACTTGATGATCATTACTAATGTTGATGTCAGTAACATCAGCACTGCTATATTCCTTGAAGCCAAACTGCAAGTTTCGAGTAGTACTCTGGCTGCCAGGCCAGCAAACCCTGAGCTAAGGGGAGAGTGCAATGTCTTCAAGGCTAGTGCTTTTTGCTGAATTTTCAAAACATCATGTCCGATGTGAGGATTAACGAGAAAGACAGGCAAGATTTCTTAGGTCATTGAGAGATCTGCAATCTCGTGCATCATCAAATATTTATGCAGAACAATTTAAAATATTGACTAGCTTATCAACAGTGAACTACCAGCGAAGGAAAATGGCGTACACTCCCACCATTCCGCCAGCCACCGCCTCTGCACCCATGACAACCACCACGACTGCAAGTGGTGCGTGATTTAGATTTTCCTACGTGGACACAGATCGACCAAATTATGAATGCAGTCCTCATGACTAATCCCTCGTGACCGCAGCTCGCTCACACTTCGGGCTTAGCATTCGCAAATGCTGTGGTCCAGAGCTTGCTCGCCTTTGTTACCCTCAGACCGAATTGCAGATCTGGACATTAATGACTACAGCCGAAACATGTTTGGCGTGCCATTCTCAGAGGCAACCGCCGCACAAAAGTCAGGTGCGAGAGCGGAGTCCACAGGGATAGATGCAGGCAGGCAGGGCAAGAGATCGGATGTTGGCCCTTTCTTTCCCTGCGCATACTAAAAAATTTAAGCGTGCTGCTCAGGGAGATCGTCAGGCACTGCTGCCCCTTTTGGAAGGTCATGCGCACGACTCAAACCACGCCATGGTCTGGACGGAGATCTTGCGCACATGACAAAGGCAGGCATCTTCAGAACAATACTGTACCCACTGCTTCTCTTGCTCCCCCACGCTCTGTGGGCCTTGCTGCACGACAGATGTTGCTGCCTCCATGCGTGCGGATCAGCGTGCTGCCACCAATGGAGCAGTGCCTGCAGACTCGGAAGCTGCTACAGCCACGGTGCGTGCAGAACACAGGTTGTGATTAAGACTTATCGAGAGCACTGGATGTGCCTGTTGCGCCACTGCTCGCCCCATTGTGGTGACCTTGGCGCAGCATCGATTTGATCATAACAGGAGCACCTCGGGGACTCTGATTTCTAAAATGGCTTGAAATGGGGGCAGATTGCTGCTGTGAGCCCTCTGGTTTGGCTCTGTTCAAAACGCGCATCCAGGGCCGCTGTGGAGGGTGCATCCTTTATTGTTAATCTGCCATTGCAACCGGATCCACTTGCCTGCCTGCTGCCGGCCTCAAGCTAGCAGGTTGTCAATTGATTTATGCAAGCTGGGTAGCACGCTGCCATGAATTGTCCGCCTGCATGCTTGAAATACCTGCATGTTGTGGGCCTTATGGCCTGCGGACATCATTTACGTGCGTGCATGTTGTTGACTGGGTTCCTCGTTGCTGGGCAGAGGGAAACAAACCAAGCAGCCCTGCTCAGAGCCCTGGGTGTCCCCTTGCTCCCATGGCTGTCCCTTGCTCTTGTGCAGAGACTGGCCACCCGTGCCCTTCGCGCAGCAGACAGGGAGTCGGTGCGTGACAGAGATGACTATGCCCTGGTGAGTCAAGAGAGTGCATGAGAGATTGCAAGGCTGTGGAGCGATCGTATGACCTGCGTGCCTGTCTGCCTGCACATGCAATGCTACTTGTGTTCAGGGTCCGTAAAGTGACGCCTTGTGGGTGATAACGCAGCGCGTGCCACTACGCTGTGCCTTGGCAGCTTGGCCAATGGGCCCTGTCCAGCTCATATGCTCAACTCCTATTTGGCGGTGTAGGCAACCTATGGCGTGGTGTTCAACGCACTGACCCCGGCCCAAATGGAGGATGTGGGTGAGAGTTTAGGTGCTCTTGCAGGGATGAATAGAGGGTGAAGATGCACGGGGCTAGGCAGGATGCAACTGGATTGCCTTTCCCATGAGTGGGATCCAATGCAGGTTGAATTGCCTTGAGAGCCTCGCTCAGTGCGCTTCCCAAGTTTCCACCTGTCATTCACAGACAACACCATGCTCCCATGTCCCTGCGCCTTGCAGCCAACTACATGAGGAACGACGAAAAGCGAGCGGTGAGTGCAGTAAAATGCTCAACTCTTGCTGCCTTTCCTTCAAGACCTCATGCTGCGGATAAATTGTGCTACTGTGCAGCCTCTCCTCACGCCATTTGCACCCTTTCATACCCTCGGACGAGCCCTGGGAGCTCCCTGCACGCTGCCTGACCTACGTCTCCTCCACTTTGGCCCCACATTGATCCACATCTTGCTTAGTTGCAGCCTGCACCCCTCATTGCATCCATGCCTCTTTTGGTTGCAGTTTGGTGGTGTTTTGAGTGGCGGCGAAGCAGCAGAGGCAAAGGTGGGTGCGGGCGGTCCCGCAATCCATGGAAGAGCAGCGTAGCCTGTACGGGCACCAAGAAGATTGGACATACCCTCTGTATTTGTGCTGTTCGTTTGACCCTTGTTGCCCTTGCTCCAAGGATTATGCTGGCCAGTGCGCCTTGTCATGAAGGAGCACCTCCTTGTCTTGTCCTGAATTCAAGGCTGTGCCAGTGCCCTTGTCTATGAAGAGGCACCCCCTTGTCTCATCTTTTCTCCAGGGCAGAAATTCCTGCTCTACCTGGAGCAATTTTTTGCTTCCATGCTTCCCACGTTGCCCTCGCAGAGGATTGCGGATGCCGCATACGCAGCAAACCCACCTTCACTGACAGCCTCTGCTGTCGGCCTGGCAGGGTACGATCCCACAAGGATGGGCACAGCAGGTATGCTAATGTTCCCCCACTGTGTGATGGGATGTTGGCCCTTGATCTTGCTTGTGCCCCCAGAGTGCAACTGTGCTTTGCACCTTTGGTTGTTAAGGCAGCTCGATCCACGTGAGCTACTTGCTGAAAGGTAAATGGATTTGGAGATGCAAGGGTTGATATACACATGCGGTTGCCATGCTTAAGCATGGTCAGGGATGCAGGTCAGGGGCACTCCACACCGCAAAAGCTGCTCTTTTACCTTGGCAAACGGACATGCACTCTGTGCAGGGTACACAGGTGTAGCACCTGCTCCCACAACGGGGGCCACCACAACGGTCCCACCTGTGGGCTATGATGCAAGTGGCGCACCCGTGTGCCCTCCTGGCACCATGCCCACCACAGGCACTGGATACACAGCTGGACGGGCCCTGTAGCTGGATTGTAGTGTGGTCTGCAAGCTGCCCTTCAGCTCAATTGGCCCCAGAGGTGATCAGTAGCCCCGGGCTGGGCCAGTAGCCCCTGGTCTTTGAAGACTTCTATAGACCTAGCTTCCACAAAAGGAAGCAGAGTGGTTTGCAGTGTGCAGTGTTGCCCTGATTGTCTTTAAGCGTCTTGTTGTTGGCAGTTGGAGCCAGGTTGAGCGGCAAGACTGACAATCATTTCAACAATGTAGAGTTTACTGTGTATAGCTATCAGCAACAAAAGCTCTGAACCCATGTGCCTTGTCTCCAAAGTCGCTCAGGGCTCAGATGAGAATCAGGATGACAAGAAGTGGCCGTGCAGCGAGGCTTTCCAACAATAATTATGCACTGTGATTTCCTCAACTGATCAGCCATTTGCCAGCAGAACAAACATGTCTTCACACAAGACAAAAGGGTTTCGCCCCCAAAAACCCCAGATAAAAAGCAGCTTGAATATTTTGCCAAAAAACATCATAAAGAAGCCAATCAGCAGCAAACTCCTGTGCAGTTGAATCAGCCTTCAAGGCAAGTATTGCTTTCTCTCATTGCTCAAACATTGATAGAATATTGCGAGTGTTCTCTTTATAAAGGAAAGTGTTTTAATTTGAGTGTGGTCTTATGGATTCAGCAATTTGTAAGATTCCTTAAATCCATAAGACCAGCAATTTGTTAAGATTCGTTAAATCCATAAGACCACACTCAAATTGAAATACTTTCCTTTATAAGAGGTTTGCATACCAAAAATATCACAAAAATGAGCGCTTGCTATGCTCTGGCCGTCAAAACTAACGCAACTCCTGGAGAAATGCTTGCATGCCATATTTCACAGTGTGAGGTGTGGGGGACTAAGTTTTTGGCTAAAAGGGAGAATTACAACTAGATACCACGATATCTATCATAGTGGTAGTGATAGCACTACCACTTTTTAGTGGTAGTGGTAAGTAGTGGGAAATGCAAACTACCGTACTGCCAGCTTGTTTTCGCGACACTGGAATTTCGCGTGGCGCAATGCAATTTCTAATTAATTGATCATTTATTTGCGAACAATAGAGGTTCGCGAGGGCCCCCCAAATAATTACATTTTTACGAAGTTTCGCTGTTTTACAGCAAAGCTCAGCGGCATCAAGAGCCAAAACTCAACAACAA
>LFIK01001273.1_pt1 | contig 19848 bp, 13 predicted proteins | sample 643401 | NCBI WGS metagenome assembly LFIK01 (sample SAMN03777447, study PRJNA286221) | soda lake metagenome | biome: soda lake; feature: Kulunda steppe; material: water; isolation source: sample T5-Br brine of Lake Tanatar-5 | place: Russia: Kulunda steppe | collected 2010-07
AATCATAATCCTTTTGATCAAGACCAAGGGCGTCAATTTGTAACTTATCTAACGCTTTTTGAGTAATATCCAAATCAATTTTTCCATCATTTAAGACATCCGCAAAATCACGAATACGTCTAAATAATCGATTCACAATACGCGGAGTTCCTCTTGAACGCTTAGCAAGTTCAACAACACTTTCTTTAGTCACAAATGCATCGTATATACGTGCAGTTCTTTGACAAATGGCTTCTAAGGCTTCTTGATTATAATATTCTAATTTATGAACGACACCAAACCGATCTCTAAGTGGTGCGGTCAAATCGCCATATCGCGTAGTCGCCCCTATTAAGGTAAATGGTGGTAAATCAACGCGTATGGATTTTTGTGTTTCATCTTTCCCAACAATTAAATCAATCGCAAAATCCTCCATTGCTGGATAAAGCACTTCTTCTACAACTCTTGGTAGTCTGTGGATTTCATCAATAAAAAGGATATCTCCTGGTTCTAAACTTGTTAATAAAACCGCTAAATCTCCACTTCTTTCAATCGCTGGCCCACTGCTTATTTTAATGTTTGCGCCTACCTCATGGGCAACAATATTCGCAAGGGTTGTTTTTCCTAATCCAGGTGGCCCATATAATAAGACATGGTCTAAGCTTTCGTTTCTATTTTTAGCGGCTTGAATAAAAATAGCCATCATTTCTTTAACATGGTCTTGTCCAATATATTCTTTTAAAGCCTTTGGTCTTAACGCAACAGGTTCTAATTCATTATTTTGTTTTTCAGCAGATAAAATTGATTCATCCATGGTACCACCTCTTTCAGTAAAAATTATACACAAAACCATAAGTTTTACAATAATAAAGGCAATTATACCTTATCTTCGTTGTCTTAATACCAATGGTATGATAAAATAATTATAATGAAAATCGTTTACATATTCTTTTCAAAGGAGGATGTCTTATGGCAAAATTCAAATCCGCCGACAAAAACCATTCCCGCTTTGCCATTGAAAGAGACATTCAAAAACAAATAGATCCAATCGAATATGACATCCAAGCGCTTAAAAAAGACTATGATGTCATTCTTTCTCATGCGCAAAAAGCCTTTGATAAAAATGAAAAAGAATACCAAAAAGCTTTAGAGACACTCAACACCAAACACGTCAAAGAAAACCGTAATGAGATCAAAGCACTTGAAAAAGATTTGCAAGATGCTAGAAAGAAACTTTCTACTTTAAGAAAATCGCATGAAACGTATATGGAAGATATTTTAAAAAAACACCATGACAAACTAAACGCGATCGATGCTCAAATTCAAGCCATTGAAAAAGAACGGACAAAAACGTTAAAAACCATCGAACAAAAACATCAAAAAACTACAAAGACTTACGAAGAAAAATTAAACATCTATAAACAAGCGTTATATGACAACAAAAACCATCATAATAATATGATTGAAAACGCCATAACAAGTTTAAAATCAACCTATCATAAAGAACACGACGCACTAAATAAACTTGACGAAACACTCAATCAAGATTTTGAATCCTTAGAACATTCGATGCTTCAGCAAGTTGAAGGATTAAAAGACGATTTAAAACAAGAAAAAAACACCATTGAATATCAAATCAATTCAATGCGCAAAACCCTCAACACGCTTCTTAAAACGTATAAAAAAACCATATATAGTGTCAGTGCATCTATCAAAGAACCTTTTGAAAAAAGTAAAGCCATTTTAGAAGCACTCAAATCATCTTATCATCAAAATGAAGAAGACTTTATCCTTCAATTCACCCATGATGTTGATGCTGAAATTCAAAGATTAAAACATACTGTCGCATCAAATGAAGCGGAAAATGTAGAAGCAAATGACAACGAAACAAATGAGAGTGAAAAAGAAAAGAAAGAAGCGCATAACCATGATTCTGATTTAATTTCTAAACAAATATCATTAAATCAAGAAAGAGAAAAAGGCATTAAAACGCATAGTGAAATTAAGCTTGAATTATTAGAAGCTTCTTTTGACGTTTTCAATCACGGCATCGATACATTAAACACGAAAACTAAATCGATTTTCGATACGCATGAGACGTTGATGGAGTCGCAAGTAAGTCGCGTTAAAAACATTTTAGATGTGCTTCAATCAAGCGCTTCTTCTAACCAAGAAAAACTCTCTGAAATTACAGACATACTCATAAACACAAATATTTTAACGCCCTATAAATCATTGTTTAAACACGTTTTTAAAGCCTTACACACTTTTGAACAAGAACGTTTAAAAGCATTAGAAAATACCTTGCATACCCTTAAACCTTATTACGAAGAAATTGATGACATCAGATTTTATCTTGATACCAAAGATGCTAGAAAAGAAATCAAACTCAATCAAGAGAGAATAAAAGTTGAACAGCGTGATGCTTCATTAAATAACGAAATGGATATCACAAAAAAACACCACGATAAGCTACTTTTAACCATTGAACACGATCATTTTATCAAAGAGCAAAAAGCATTACATTCAATTGAGGACGAAAAGCAAACACAAACCTTGAATGATCTCTCAGCCTATAAACACGCGTATAATGACCGAATCAAACATAATTTAGAAAAACATAAAGCAACGCTTTATTTTAATTACCAACAAAAACAAATTGACGTTGATTTAAAACAACTAAATGATCGTAAAGCCATCGAAGAAACGATACTAAATAATCGAAAGACATTAGAAAAAATGGAAGCCTTGAAACAAAAAAGATTAAAATTGCTTGAATTAAAAGACTCCATCCATAATGATAAAGAACGCCTACAATTAACAATCGATGAACATAGTGTACAAATTGCGCGCATCGAAGAAACCATTAAACAACGTGAAGAAAGAATTGAACGAACTTTCGAACATAAAAAAGACGCGTTAAAAGATAAGTTTATCAATGAAAAGACTTCTATAGAAGATGCTATTAAAGAAACGGAAAACACCTTTGAGAAAAAACATGCTTTTATTGATAAAGCGTATGAAAAAGAAACGCAAAAAGCCAAAAAACAAATCGATTATATTGATTCAATATACCAAAAACAACAATCCCCTATTAAAACGTCATACTTAACTTTAAAACAACGCATCATCACCCACATTAATGCCATCAATGATTACGATCAAAAATCGACAATCCAACTACTACATCCTAATTTTAAAGCAGACGTTTTAAACTATTTAGAAGAGATGCACCGTACCTTTATTACTGTATTAGAGTTTAGTAAAACTCAACAATTAGACGCTCTAGATAATAGCGATCTAAAAAAACGTAAAAAACAATCCAAAAAACAAAAGGTCGAAGCGTTTATTAAAGATACAGATAATACCATGCAATCAATGCTAGAAACGACAAAGAAAACTATCAACCAAGCTTTTAAAACACCAATGGATTACTTAAAGAAAAAAGGAAGCATTTCTTTGCCGCAATTTAAATCCATGGTGCTGACGATGCTTAAAACCTTAAAAGAAACACACAACGAGTCATTTGAAACATTTGATACGCTTTTACACACTTTATTAAATCCTTTAAAAAGTGAAGAACAAGCCTTTATCGAAAAAGCCGAATCTTCTAGTGCCAACGCAAAACAAAAAACTTTGCATTCTAAAGAAGAAAAAATCGCCCCCTTAAAAAATGATTTAAAACAATTAGAAGAAAATTACGAAAAAGAACTTAACAAACTTAATACAACGCTAAATAATGAGAAACAACAAGCCATTGGTAGTTTATATGAAAAAGAAAATGACTTGAAAACTTCAATCGAAAACAATAAACATGCTTTGAATCATCTAGATGAAACCATTAAAGAAAAAGAAACTTCTATAGAAACGACGTATCAAAATCACCTACAATCCATCAACGCGAATTATGAACAATACCATCAAGATTTACACGATAAATACGCCAAACAAGAATCTAAGATCAATGAGCGCTTAGAAAATGCCAAAGCCATCCATACGCAAGCAACGATAAATGCTGAAAATGCTTTAGAGAGTATAGAACGCGTACTTGAAGACACACAAACTTACAACAAAGAAAATTTCACCTATATAAAAGAGAAACTAGAAAAACAATTGGATGCATCCAAACAAGAAAAACGTGAAAAACAAGAAAAAGCCAACCAGGATTTAAAAAACAAGTTGAATGACTTTGAAGAACAAATTTTAACATCTAAAGCCCGTTTAGAAGAACAAAATGAACAAGTGTCTAGGGCAATAGAAGATGAAATGAACATTAAAACGACTAAATTATCCCAACTCAATGAAAGCATTCAAAAAGAAGAAAACGCATTAGAAAACACCTTTGAAGATCTATTACAAACGTTAAATAATACTTTAACAGAAGCATTTAGTTATATGAAAGATACAAAACAAAACGCTGAAACATTACTAGATGCCTACATTTCCCAACATAAAAAAACAACAAATGATTTCATCCAAGCAACCATTCAATCTATAAAATCATCTTAAGAAAGGAGGTCTTAACATGGCTAAAAAATATGAAGTATCATTAGAATCCAATAAAAAACTTTCACAACTTATCGATACCAATTTACAAAAAGAAAGCCAACTATTGCAATCTTTAATTCAAGACGTTGTTGATGCAAATAAAAAAGTTAAGACCTCACATGAAAAAAGAGTCCGCGAATCCAAAGAACGTTTAGAACAACTGAACCGAGACATTGAAGACTTAAACCAAGAAATCAATCGTAAAGAAAAAGATACAACCATGCAACAACTTAATTATCTTTTAGACAGTAAAAATAAAATTTATCAATCAATCCAAGCAATGCGTAAAAAGAATATTGATTTATTTTTAAGCAAAGATGTTTTAGCAAACACCAACGATATCTCTAACCATCTTTTCACTCAACTCAAAAACCATTCAACATCAAGCGATGATGTCTTACCGATCATGGAATCGATTCGAGAAGCATTAATAGATTTATCGAGTAATGTTGTCAATCAATTCAAATCGCTTTTAGAGCATTCAGACGATGAAACATCGCCCTTATCGAAGATTGCTGCTTCTATTAAAGAAGAAACCTTTGAAGAAAGTCAATTGTTTTCCGATTTCCAAAAATCCCTTCACTCTTTAGAAGCCTCGCGTAATCATGTGTTAAAAGATATCGAAAGTGATTTAAGTTTAGATAAACGTATAGAAGATACCTTTTCAAAACGAAAAGAAAAAACAGAAAAAGCACTTGTTCAATTGCAAACGCAATTTAAAACATCAAAAAATGCCTTAGTTGAAGAAAAAAACGCCTTATATAATAAAACGTTAAATGCGCTTAAAGAAAAATATAAAGACAAATTACAAGGTGAAATTGAACACCAATCAAACGTTCAAGATAACTTGAAAAAGTTACGGTTAGATATTATTAAAGCTGAAAAAGATAATGATTTACAACGCGCCAAACAACTATTTAAGCAATACGAAAAAGAAACCCGAAAAAAACCTACCTTCTTAGAAGAAAAGCTCGAGAAAAAAGCGCAAGCTGAAGTTCAAAAAGAAACCAAACGTATTAATCAAGCCCTTTATACACTTGAAAAAGATTACTTAAACAAACGCTATGAACACCGTTTAGAATTAAGTAAAATTCAAATAGAACGGGGAGAATCGAAAGATTTATTTAAAGTTCGTGAAGATTTTAAAGGACTTAAATCCGATTTAAAATATAATGAACGCTTAAAATCGTTATTGATCGAATATATTGAGAGATTTGAACAATCATTCAATGAAGTCATTACCTTTATTGAACAAATTAATGAATCATACATAAAAAAAGAATATCAATTTTTAAAGCACCAAAAAGATGGACTTGATTACTTAAATACTTTAGAATTAACCTTTAATACATCTCAGCTATCACTCACAAAACTTTTAAGAATGAAACAATTTTCGAATCAAAAATTAGAAAAAACCATTGTTAACAATATTAAAAAACATTCGCTTCAAATTGAAAAACATCAGAAATTAGCGAAAATTGACAAACAAATGACAGACATTAAAAATACGCATCATATCGATCAATTGTATGCTGAGGAAGATATTCAAAGTGAGAAGATTTATCAAAATGCACGGATTGAATTAGCGGATTTGGAATATGAACTCCAACTTTTAAAAATACAAAGCCTATATGATAACGAAAAAGGACTCACAAAAGCACAAGCAGACAGACTAGACATCGGATATGAAGTGAATGAATCAATGGTTTCTACGACTTATGAAAGCCAAATATTATTCGCTAAACAACAGATTGAATACGCTGAGAGCGAGTATAATTTACGATTAGAAAATATTGAACTATCATTAAATAAAGAAAAAGAATACGCATTAAACAAACTCAATGAACACCAACAAAAATATAAATCTGATAAAATCGATCTTATTAATGAACGCGATAAGAAATTGGAAGATTTAAGTTATAAACAAGCCTTATTTACAGAAGACAAAGACAAGAAAAAATTGAATGAACAAGAAGAAAACCTTCGTTCTTTTTATGACCAAAAAATCGAAAAAATTGATGAAGCGCTTAAACAAGACCCTTACGTAAAACGTTATAAGAAACAACTTGATAACGCTGATAATCGTGCTGAAAAAGCGAAACAAGACGCGTTACAAATTAAAGAAAAAAGTATACAAACGTTTGAAAACATGATTAAGTCTAGTGAAGAAAAACTTAATCAATTTAAATCTTTAAAACAACAAGACACTTTAAAACCAATGATAGATTCCGAAGAAAACACAGCGAAAAATCGTCTGAACGAAAGTATTGAAGATGCTAAAGCGCTTTATGAAGAAAAAATTAAAGACCCAAAAAATCGTTTAAAAACATTAGACGAAAAACTACAATCAATCTATGATGATGAAGACTTAAAACATACATTAAAAGAATTTACAGAGGAAAAAGCAACCATCGAAACAACCATTCAACACCAACAAACTGACTTAAACCAAGCGTTAGACGATTCAATTGAAACAATCAATTCTCAAGAAGATAAGTTTTTAAACACTTATCAAAATGCTTTGGATAAATTAAAGGATAAACCCAAACACAATATTGCTTTAAATGATGCATCGATTAAAAACCATCTAAGTAGCATTAGACAATCGCAAAAAAATGAGCTTAACAATTTAAGTGATGCAATCTTAACCCCCTTAGAAACATTTAAAGCTGAAATCCCTAAATATATTAAAGCTTTAAATGAAGCGATTCAACCGGCTTATAAAGCCTATAACAATTATTTAAGCAAGCTGTCTTCATCGATCGAATCAAAAGAAAAACAATCAAAAAAACTTCAAAATATTGCCTTAAAAGAATCGTTAAAGACTTTAAAGAAAACGTATAAAAAATAAATATTCACCCCAGAAAATTGAGGTGAATATTTTTTATTTTAGGGAATCTAAGAAGCTTTTACCATGCTGAGGGTTCTTTACATTAAAGTTATCAGATATCGTTGCCGCAATATCTGCGAATGTTTCTCTTTGCGTAAGTTCTCCGCCACTCAACTTATTATTATATACAAGCAATGGTACATATTCACGGGTATGATCGGTACCCGTGTGCGTTGGATCATTTCCATGATCTGCCGTTACAATTAATAAGTCATCATCTTTTAATAGGTTCATGAGATCATTTAACTGACTATCAAAATCTTCTAATGCTTTTTTATAACCTTTAGGATCCCTTCTATGGCCATACTTAGCATCAAAATCAACTAAGTTCAAATAGGCAAGGCCCTTAAATTTATTTTTAGTATAATTGATATAATTTTTCATGCCTTCATCGTTATCCGCTTGTTTAATACTTTCAGTAATCCCTTCACCATCGTAAATATCGTTGATTTTACCAAATCCAACGACTGAATACCCCTCATCTTCTAAGTGGTTTAATGTCGTTTTTCCAAATGGTTTTAATGCGTAATCATGACGATTTGGTGTTCTTTCAAAGTTGTCTTTATTGGTCCCAACAAACGGTCTAGCAATGACTCTTCCTACTTTGTATTCTTCTTTTAACGTGAGTTCTCTAGCAATTTCACACGCTTTATACAGTTCTTTAACGCCAATTTTTTCTTCGTGCGCCGCAATTTGTAAAACACTATCGGCTGAAGTATATACAATTAAATCCCCAGTTTTTAGTTGATGCTCGCCTAACTCTTTTAAGATATCGGTTCCACTGGCAGCTTTGTTACCAACGATTTTTCGACCGGTTCTTTTTTCTAACGCTTGAATCAAAGAGTTGGGAAACCCTGTTTCCGTGAAGGTTTGAAATGGTTTTTCAACCTTTAAGCCCATTAATTCCCAATGGCCTGTCATTGTATCTTTTCCATTACTAATTTCAGCCATTTTTGTAAAATATCCTATGGGGTTTGAGTTCGGGGCAACACCTTTAATGTCTGTTAAATTCCCATACCCCAACCGTTGCATTGTAGGCAAGTGAATGCCGCCTTGAGAATCCGCAATGTGTTTGATGGTATTGGTGCCTTTATCCCCAAACGCAGCCGCATCTGGCATTTCGCCACATCCAACACTGTCAATGACGATTAAAAATACACGATTAAACATTTAATCTCTCCTTTTTGCATGTGGATGATGTTTGTCATACACTGCAATTAATTGTTTTTTATTGATATGAGTATATAATTCAGTGGTTGAAATACTTTCATGGCCAAGCATTTCTTGAACATACCGTAAATCAACCTCTGCTTCTAACAAATGGGATGCAAATGAATGCCTTAAAGTATGTGGGGATACATTTTTTTCTATCCCCGCTTTTAAGGCTAAGTTTTTTAATATCTTATAAAAACCTACTCTTGAAATATTTTTTCCATGACGGTTTAAAAAGACATACGCTGAAGGAACCTTAGATAAAATTAACCTTCCCGATTCTAAATATCTTTTTAATGCGCTGGCAGCTTGCGAACCAATCGGAACAATTCGTTCTTTTCCGCCTTTACCTGCGATATTAATAACGCCTTGGTTGATATGTAAATCATTAGGCGTTAAATCTAGTAGTTCACTGATTCTTAGTCCGCTGCCATATAATAATTCTAACATGGCTAAGTTTCTTTGTGATAAAGGATCATCGCCAGACGATGCTTCTATAATTTTTTCAATTTCTTCTAAACTTAAAATCGATGGTAGTCGTTTGGCTTGCTTAGGTCTAGAAATATTTAAAATAACATTATCATCTACCAGTTTTTCATCTAATAAAAACTGATGAAACCCTTTGATTGCACTCAGTTTTCTAGAAACGGTTGACGCCGCTTTATGGTGTTTCCTTAAAACCATTAAATACTGCTTAATGGTGTGTTTATCAATTTGTTTAGGATCTATAATGGATTTCTTATCTAAATAATTCACATAATGACTTAAATCAGATAAATAAGCCTGCTGAGAATTTTTCGATAGATGGGTAGTGGCTTTTAACTCGTATTCATATTCTTTTAAAAGTTGTTGTAACAAAACACCACCCCCTACAATATTCCAAATATTGCATTCCCATACATTAATCCTTTATGACTGAGTGATAAATAGGGCACTTTATAGTTTAAAAACCCTTCATCAATCAGCTGTTTAAATACTGGATAACGTTTAAAAATATCTTCTTTAAAACGATGGTTATAGTCCTTAACATTGATTCCTTGTAATAATCTAAATCCGTTCAATAAATAGTCGCGAATCGGTTCATATTCGTACGTCTCATAAGGAGGTTTTTGATCATTATTTAACGTTTCAATGTAGTGCTTAATACGACGTTTATTATAAAACCGCTTATGGTGGTATTTTGAATGCGCCCCAACACCAAGCCCTAAATAATCGCCATCTTGCCATATTTTCACATTGTGTAAGCCTTGATGATTATTTTTACAAAAATTTGATATTTCATAATGGTGAAAACCTTGAATGGTTAACGTGTCAATTATCAATTCAAACATCGACGCTTCCAATTCATCATCTAAAAGCGAGACTTTCCCTTTTTGAACCAATGAATATAACTTGGTTTTTTCTTCTAAAATTAGATTATAGTAAGAGACATGATTGACATTAAGTGTAGATAAAATTCTTAAATCTTCCTTTAATTGTTCAATGGTTTGATTGGGCAGAGCAAAAAGCATATCGACACTTACTGAATCAAATGAAACGGTTTTAATGGCTTCAAACGCTTTTAAAACATCCTTCGCTCGGTGTGTACGATTTAAAAATGTTAGATGATCATCATTAAAGGTTTGGACTCCGAGCGATAAACGATTCACTCCCATCGATTGAATGGTCTTTAATTTCGCAAGGGTTAAATCATTTGGATTACATTCCATGGTAAATTCTCGAATTTCATCCATATTGATATATTCGTGAAGGGCTTGCGATAGTTTAGCTATATTTTCATTAGAAAGGATTGATGGGGTTCCCCCACCGATGAAGATGGTTTGGAGTGAATCATAGTAAGCTTTATAGATTTTAATTTCAGATATTAAAGCATTGATATACGCATCTTGCTTATCGGTTGAATCGATTTCTTTTGCGAAATCACAATACGTGCAAATCTTTTCACAAAAGGGAATATGTATATATAAAGACTCCATCATTCCACCTTCTAATTATAGCATATTTGAAAATCATATAAAATAGTATTACGTTATGAAAAACACGCTAAAAAAGCGTGTTAGTCATCATCAATTGACAAGACAGATAAGAAGGCTTCTTGAGGAACTTCAACATTCCCAACGCTTTTCATACGCTTTTTTCCTTCTTTTTGTTTTTCAAGCAGCTTTTTCTTTCTAGAAACATCGCCCCCATAACATTTTGAAAGCACGTTTTTACGCATTGCTTTCACCGTGCTTCTGGCGATGATACGATTGTTGATTGCGGCTTGAACAGGAACGATAAACATTTGTCTTGGGATAATATCTTTTAATTTTTCAGTAATCGCTTTCCCGCGATGAAACGCAAAATCTCTATGGACAATCACACTTAAAGCATCGACAATTTCGTTGTTGATTAAGATGTCCATTTTAACTAAATTGCTTTCTCCATACCCTTTAATGTCATAATCGAGTGAAGCATAGCCTTTTGATGAACTTTTTAACTTATCAAAGAAGTCATAAACAATTTCTAATAACGGTAAATCGTAAGCCAATTCAACTCTTACGTCCCCTAAATATGTCATATTTTTGAATTTACCACGTTTATTTTGGCATAATTCCATAATATTTCCTACATATTCTTTTGGACACATAATGGTCGCATTCACGTAGGGTTCTTCAATCTTATCAATAAACTGAGGATCTGGCATATCGGAAGGATTATCAATGGTTTTTAATGTGCCATCATTTAAATGAACTTTATAAATAACACTTGGCGCCGTGGCAATCAGTTCTATATTGAATTCTCTTTCTAAACGTTCTTGAACAATCTCCATATGTAGCATGCCTAAAAATCCAGTACGAAATCCAAACCCTAGTGCTTGAGAATTTTCAGGTTCAAACGTTAATGAAGCATCATTAAGTTTCAACCGTTCTAACGCTTCTCTTAAATCATTATAACGGTTTGAATCGATTGGGAATAATCCACAAAACACCATAGGGTTTAACGGTCTATAGCCTGGCAATGCATTTTTAGCCGGATTATTCACCGTTGTGATGGTATCCCCTACACGCACATTTTCAACACTTTTAATTGCCGCAACTAAATAGCCAACATCTCCTGGGCCTAAATAGTCTCTTGGTTCTTGTTTGGGAGTCGTCACCCCAACTTCTGTTACTTCAAACTTTTTACCAGAAGAAAACATTTTGATAACGTCCCCTTTAGAAATGGTCCCTTCCACCACTCGAATCGAAGGAATCACGCCCCGATATGGATCATAAATCGAATCAAACACTAACGCTTTTAAGGGGTCTTTTGCTTCGCCTTTCGGCGCTGGAATTTTTTCTATCACTTGGTCTAATATATCTTCAATCCCAATGCCTTCCTTAGCAGACGTTAAAACTGCCTCAGAAGCATCGAGTCCAATCACATCTTCTATATCTTTTTTTACTTTATCAACATCCGCACTTGGAAGATCGATCTTATTAATCACTGGAATAATTTCTAAATCATTATCCAATGCCAAATACACATTGGCTAATGTTTGGGCTTCTATCCCTTGGGCAGCATCCACTACTAAAAGCGCGCCTTCACAAGCTGCCAAGGAACGCGAAACTTCATAGGCAAAATCGACATGACCTGGGGTATCAATTAAATGGAAGATATAATGATTGCCATCTTTATGTTCATAAGATATTTCAACCGCATTCAATTTGATCGTAATTCCACGTTCACGCTCTAAGTCCATTGAATCTAAAAGCTGTGCTTTCATCTCTCTGGATGTAATTGATTTGGTTTTTTCTAATATCCGATCTGCAAGCGTACTTTTGCCATGGTCAATATGGGCAATAATAGAAAAGTTTCTAATACGTTCTTGCCTTTCATTAATGGCTTTATAGTCTTTTTCTTTCATCGTGAATCTTCCTTTCTAAACGCTTAAACTATTGTACAATAATTTACGGTTTTTTTCAATGAATTTAAAGGGGGTTTCAAGATAAAAAAAGACGCAATAAGCGTCTTTTTGGTTTGATGCGTTTTGATAAGCCATGTTCTGTATCTCTTTAAGAGATGACAATCATTTATCTGCACTCCCGTGCCTTTACTGTAGGTTCAATTCCCTCAGTAAAGTGCCCCTACCAAAATTTGGGTTGCTGACTTGTGGGGTTTACCCGTTCCATCTTAGATGTCACCATCTAAGCTCGTCTCTGTGGCACTTTTAAAGCGATCATATCTTTTAAAGATAATCTCGCAGCCGTCACCTGCAAACCACAGGTGCATGGCGTTATGGTTTCCGCCATCACAATCACTACATTCATCTCAGAATGTGTCAACATGGACTTTCCTAACAACATTACGTTGCTCGATTGTCTAAAACGCATTGTTTGTTTATTTAGATTCTTCTTTTTTCTCTTCTGATGGTTTTTTACGCTCTGGTTTAGGAAGGGTTGCTTTTCTTGAGAGGTCAATACGCCCTCTATCATCAATGCCAATCACCTTAACATCAATGCGTTCTCCTAATTTTACAACATCTTCGACTTTACCGACACGCTCATGCGCAAGTTTTGAAATATGGCATAATCCATCCGTGCCTTTAAATAACTCAACGAAGGCTCCGAATTTTTCAATTCGAACAACTTTTCCATTATAAACTTCGCCAACTTTCGCAACACGGACTAAATCTTCAATTTGTTTAATGGCTTTATTAATCGGTTCGATTTCATGGTGCATAATCGTAACGCGTCCATCTTGCTCGATATCGATTTTAACATCGTCATTATCTTCAACAATTTTACTGATTTGTTTTCCACCCGGTCCAATAACATCACGGATTTTTTCTGGGTCAATCACCATAATTTTAACTTTTGGCGCGTACTTAGAAACTTCAGGGCGCGGTCCATCAATGGCTTCTAACATGTTGTCTAAGATTTCTAAACGTCCACGTTTTGCTTGCGATAAAGCAGTTTTTAACACTTCTTTACTTAATCCTGAAATTTTAATATCCATTTGAAGGGCAGTAATCCCTTCTTTTGTACCCGCAACTTTAAAGTCCATATCACCGATATGATCTTCTAATCCCTGAATATCTGATAAAACAATGTTTTTGTCGCCTTCATTAATAAGCCCCATTGCAATCCCTGCCACAGGCGCTTTAAGCGGAACCCCTGCTGCCATTAAAGACATACAGCCTGCACATATTGAAGCTTGTGACGTTGAGCCATTACTTTCTAATATTTCTGATACGACTCGAACGGTATAAGGGAAATCTTCTTCATCTGGCATCACTTGTTCTAATGCACGTTCACCTAAGGCACCATGTCCAATTTCACGGCGTTTTGGAGGACCATAACGACCTGTTTCACCAACACTATAAGGTGGGAAATTATAATGTAACATAAAACGTTTTGTCTCAATGCCTTCCCCTAATCCATCAATTTTTTGGTGTTCTCCCAATGCGCCTAAGGTTGTAAGCGATAAAGCTTGCGTTTGACCCCGTGTAAACAGTGCGCTTCCGTGGGTACGTTTGAAAATATCAACTTTGCTTTCAAGGGCTCGAATTTGATCAAGCTTACGCCCATCCGCTCGCACTTCTTCTTCAACGGTCATACGACGAATTTCTGCAGTTATCAATTCGTCAACTGTTTTTTTCGCATCTTTTAATTTAGCATTATACGTGTCTTCATCAAGTGAAGCAAAGGTATCTTCAAAGTATGCTTCAATTTCATCTTTAAAGGTTCTACTGTCTTCACTTCTTCGTTCACGATCGTATGATTGAACCGTGTCTTGAATTCTTGATCCAAACGTTTTTTGAACATAATCAACGGCTTCTTTATCTTTTTCACTCGGGGTGAATTCCATTTTTTCTTGCCCAATTTCAGCAATAATTTCACGTTGGAAAGTTGCTAACTTTTTAATCCACTCATGCGCAAACAAGATTGCATCTAACATGGTATCTTCATCCACTTCTTTAGCGCCTGCTTCAACCATGTTGATCGCATCGTAAGTTCCCGCAACGATGAGATCAATATCAGAATATTCCATTTCCTCTTCACTTGGATTTAAAATAAATTCTCCATTGGTACGTCCTACACTTACCCCAGCAATCGGTCCATCAAAAGGCATTGATGAAATCCCTAATGTAATGGATGAGCCTAACATTGCGCTCATCGCAGGTGAATAATCCGTATTCGCACTCATTACGGTGTTAATAATTTGAATTTCATGTCTAAACCCATCTGGAAATAATGGTCTTAAAGGACGGTCGATTAAACGACCCGTCAATGTTTCGTTGTCTGAAGGTTTTCCTTCACGTTTGAAAAATCCCCCCGGGATTTTTCCAGCAGCGTATTGTTTTTCAGTATAGTTGACCATCAATGGGAAAAAATCCATATCAACTGGTTCTCTTGAAGCTTGCATTACGCTTAATACTGATGTATCTTCATAATGCACCATTGCGGCCGCAGTGGCTTGCTTCGCCAGTTCACCAATTTCTATAACAATCTTTTTTCCATCGAGATCTAATTCAAACTTTCTCGCTTTACTCATATTAATTTATTCCTCTTTTCTAAACTATTTATCTATCAAGTTATCATATCATAATTTAAGCATTTTTTACAGTATGGAATGCCTATTCTCTTACAATTTAATCAATCAAATGATTAGACTTTTATTTTTTTAAAATGCCATGACCACCAATAATTGGTCGAATATCATTAACCGTAATCATCACATCTTCTTGGAACGAACGTAACAATTTAATGGTTTTTTCAATTCTTTTTCTTGGGATGTGCATATGCAAAACTTCTTTACGGTCATCTTTTCCATACGCATCGACCGCTGTAACGCCAAAGCCCATTTCTCTTAATGCCACAGACACTCTTTTTCCGTGTTGTTTTTTTAAGATTGCTTCGACTTTAACGGTTCCAATCGCAATTTTGCTTTCAATGATTGAGCCAAAATAAATTCCGAATGCAAACGCTAAAGAAACCACCACAACTTTTATAGGGTCGTCTGTTATATCAACTAAGACAGTTGCGGTAATTAAGACCCATATTATTACTTCAAAAAAGCCAATCACGCTTCCTTTAAATTTTTCGCCTTTGGTAATAAATACTAACCTAACTGTAGCCATTCCAACTTCAATAATTTTACCGATAAATAATAACGAATAAATTAAAATTGGATTAAGCGATAAAAACCACTCCATTATAATCTCCCTTTATGTAATTTTAAATGACTGACCATCAATAAAGACATGGCTTGGACGTGTCATGATATCAAAAATATCGCCATCCCAAAGAACCAAATCTGCGTCTTTAGAGACTTTAATTGATCCGAGTCTATCATCTAGTTTATTCAGTTTAGCCGCATTAATTGTAAGTGCTGCTAACGCTTTTTGAGCATTCAAGCCGTTTTTAACAAATAAAGCGGCTTGAATCAAGTTGTTTTGAATCGGAATTACAGGGTGATCGGTCATAATCGCAAACTCAATGCCCAAATCATCTAAAATTTTTCCGCTTTCAAACGAACGGTTCTTCGTTTCATATTTAGACGCTGCCCCCATCGTTGGCCCTAAAATAACGTTCACATTACTTTCTTTTACACTGTTGGCGATTAAGTGCGCTTCGGTTGCGTGTTCAATGGTTATTTCGATATCAAATTCTTTCGCAATTCGAATAGCGGTCATAATATCATCGCTTCTATGGGCATGTATTTTAACAAACATGTTATCAAAAACACGCGATAAACTTTCTAATTTCATATCAAATTTCGGCTTCTCACCATTGCCTTTTTCATAGGCTTTTTTTGATTGATAATAATCTTTAGCTTTACTTAACCACTCACGAATAAGCGCCGCAGAAGCCATTCTTGTTGAAGGATTCTTTTTTTGATTTGAATACACTCGTTTGGGATTTTCTCCAAGTGCCATTTTCATGCATACTTCTTCTTTAATCACCATATCATCTATGGTATTACCATAAGGTTTAATCGCCGTAAAGGTCCCACCAATGATATTGCCGCTACCAGGACCACTTACAATGGTAGTAATGCCATTTTTAATCGTCTCTTTAAACGCACTGTCATTTGGATTTAGCGCATCAATGCCTCGCAATTCAGGATAGATAGGATTGGTTAATTCATTTCCATCACTGCCTTCAAATTGAATGCCTTCTTCCATAATGCCTAAATGACTGTGGGGCTCGACTAAACCAGGCGTTAAAATTTTTCCTTTTGCATCAATAATCTCATACCCTTTAAATTTCTCAGGGTCAAAGTCTCTTCCAACGGCTTCAATTTTACCGTCTTTAAAAGCGACAAAACCATTTTCGTTGTTGATAGACTCCATCGTGTAAAGCGTCGCATTCTTAATGACTTTCATTTGGTTCACTCTCCTCATTCATTAATTCTTTTTCTTGTTTCTTCAACGCAATTTTTTCTTCATGTAACTCTAAGAAATAATGATACGTTGTGCGAATCATTCCTGTAATTGGGATGGCTAAGATAATTCCTACAACACCAAATAAATACCCAAAGAACACAAAAGCGCTTAAGACCAATAAAGGATGAATCTTTGTTTCTTTTCCCATAATAAGGGGTTGAGCAACGTTGTTTTGAATGATTTGACCAACAATGACACTTAGTGTAATCACCACCGGCGCAAACTCACCAAAACGTAGTGTATCATCGGTTAAACTATATAAAACAGGTAAAATCATCGCAATAAAAGGCCCTACATAAGGCACAATATCAAAAAATCCTAACATAAATCCAAACAAGAAACTTCTTTCTCTAAACCCTAAAACAAAAAACATCACAGTAAACACAATCGCCATAATAAACATGGTGATGAATCGTCCGTTAAAATATTGTGTAATAACCGCATTCGCTCTATTTAATAAATTAATCGCATGCGTCCTTGTTTTTTTAGGAAACATGATAATGACGCCTTCATAAATTTTATCGCGATCATTTAAAATGAAAAATAGAAAAACTGGTACCAATACAATCGTAATGATTATATTGGTTACACTTTGAAAAACCGCAAAAACATCAAGCTCCATCTCTGCGATGCTTTCTATGGTAAATATTTCTGTAACTCGATCATAGATATCACGGAAAAAAGGCGATGAATCAACAAAAGAAAGGATGGCATTTTGTACATTCGGCCAATCATTTTCAATGAAAATTCTACCTTGTTCATAAATCATTGTCCCCGCAAACCTTAAAAAGAAAAACAAAAGAATCCCTACCCCACCAAAGATGATAATGGTATTGAAGAAACGGTTCGGTTGTTTAAACTTTTTTTCTAAAAGTTGAAACAGCGGGGCCATTAAATAGCTAATAAATAAAGCAATAGAAAACGGCAATATAATTGATGTGGCAGCTTGCCAAAAGCGCGAAATTAAATCGCCCATCAATTGATTAAGCAACAAGGCAACAACAAGCGATAACACAATAATCGCTAGATAAATCAACGTTTGAAGTGGCTTTGGATATTTTTCCAATGTAATGCCCCCTTTCTACTCATAACTATTATAGAACACACATCTTATTTATGAAAGGTTTAAACTAAAAAAATAAAACAGGTGGATTATCCACCTGTTTTAATTATCGTCTTAATCCAAGTTCTTTAATTAGCTTGCGGTAACGTTCTACATCTTTGTTTTTTAAGTAATTCATTAAATGACGACGATGTCCAACTTTTTGTAATAATCCACGACGTGAATGGAAATCGTGCTTATGCATTTTTAAATGAACGTTTAACTTTTCAATTTCTTTTGTTAAGATTGCAACTTGAATCTCTGCAGACCCAGTATCGCCTTCTTTTAAACGAAACTTTTCAACAAGCGCTTGTTTTTCATTTTTGTTTAATGACATAATATATCCTCCTTGAATTCAATTTTGACCCCTGAAACTTAGAAGAACGTTGAGGGACGTTAATCCATGTATCAGGCGCAAAAAATATTATAGCACAATTATTGCATAATGCAAGTAAATTATAAGCATTTTAATAATCAATATCGGAATGGGTTTTTAAAAATGTTAAAGCCTTCGGTTGGTTTTTCATTAAGGGGTCAAAAATGACAATTAAACTTGCAAATAATGCACCGGCTATAAAAATTATTCTTAAATCATTCATTGTAAAATCAAAAATGATGAATGTACTGATAAGCACTGCAGTAACTAGACCTATGATAAGTAGTGAAGCACGGCATTTAAAATACAACCAAATGATAATGATATTAAGCACCACTAACCAAGCAAAACCATTGATTAAAGTATTCCATTTAACCTCCATAACATATTGATAAATAGGCATGAACCAAAGAAAATATATACTTGTAAAAATGACACTAGAGATTAACGGCGAAAAACGAACGGTTAAGACAGGAAGCAAAAACCCTTTAAAAGCCATTACAGCGCTCGCGCCTAGTAAGAAAAATGCGATGAACAATATGAAAACACTGATACTTAAAATATGAAGCTCGCCTATCGATAAAATTAGCGCACTTTCAAATCCGTAAAAATACATGAAAATAGTGATTACTAAATAAAGTATAATGCCCATCAATAATGTCGCAGCATGACTTTTTATATCATACATCGTTCTTAATAGATAACAACATTTTCTTTTATCAAACGTTTGGCTTATATTAAATGCGAGCAAATCAGCCACAAAAACCGCAAGAAAAATTGTTACCAAATTCAGAGGGGTATTTAAAATGGAATGCATAAATATAATCACTAATAGGAAATAAAAACCCAATGTAATGAAATGCGTTTTTAAAGGGGGCATCGTGAGTTTTCCCTTTATAAATAGTGTAAGAAGCACCGCTATCATCATAGGAATATTTAATCCCAATAGAATAAGAAGCGCTCCTGACTCTATTAAAGATGCTATCTCAAAGAAAATCCATGACATAGAAAAACTCAGACCTAAAAACCAAATGGTAGCATATTTAGTGATAGATTCGCGCATCATCTTTAACCTTTTTTAAAATCTTTAGGGTTTTTTCTCCATCTTGATCAATTTGTTGAATTAATGCGTCTTTGGAATCAAATTTTTCTTCGTTTCTTAAGCGTTTTACAAATACGGTCTCTATATTTTGTCCGTAAATATCGCTTGAAAAATCAAACAAATAGCTTTCTACACTTAACCCTTTTTGTGGGTTTAGTGTTGGATTGAATCCAATACTGGTCATTGATTGATACCATGTTCCTTTTACTTTGCTCATCGTGGCATA